>Ga0082335_1000232_pt1 | contig 149267 bp, 136 predicted proteins | sample Subgrocontami58m_FD_72375 | JGI IMG/M metagenome (GOLD analysis project Ga0082335, IMG submission 72375) | Subsurface groundwater microbial communities from S. Glens Falls, New York, USA - GMW37 contaminated, 5.8 m (SPADES assembly) (version 2) ...
AAGGGGTTTTTCTGCCAGCGACTTTACGTAGTAGATCAAAGCCCAGCGTTGCTCTGCCGGGAGATGTCCCCACGACGGCATCGCCGATCCCGGCATGCCGCGCGAAATGGTGTTAAAGAGATCTTGGTCGGTTGGAACCCGGTCCCAGGTTGAGACCATCCGGTATTTAGCGGCGACGAAATTTCTTGGTTTGGGATATAACAGGTAGGCAGCTTCGCCATCGCCACGCCCTTCCACGCCATGGCAGGCTACACATTGCCTATTGTAAATCTGTTTCCCCAGCGCGATGAGCTTGGGGGAAGATGGAGGAGGTTTCAGTTCAGCCGTATTGATGATACTGGCGGCAAACAGCAGCAAGAATACCACCGCAATCGATGAAAAAAGTGATTTCATTTCCTGACCCCTTTAATTTTTAATGCGACTTTTTCTACCATTGCCCGGTTCTGTTGGTTCTCATGCCTCATGCAGCCGTTCTTTTAGCGAGATCGGCCAACGTCGTTCGTTCCATCAGTTTCCCGATGACTTGCTGTTTGACTCGCTTCCACCGAAAGTGCATGGGGCAGGGGTTGGAATCGGCGCATCGATCGCTCCAGAAAAAACAGTGATCAAAAAGATCCGGCCCCTCGATCGCCACAAAAATCTCCTTTACTTTGATCTCCTTCGGTCGCCGGGCCAGGGCGTAGCCACGGATCGCCCCCCGGGAAGAAGAGACGATCCCGCTCCTGGTAAGCTTCTGAAAGATCTTTGCCAGAAAACTTTTGGGAACCCCTCGCGAGGCAGCTATGTCCCGTAAAAGCATCGCCGTACCCAACGGCTTTTTGGCCAGGACGAGCAGGCCCTCAATCGCGTATGCGCTTTCCCGTCCGAGTTTCATTTTTTCTGTACAAGGGTCAAAGGATCAATTGAGTCCTTTGGCCACGAAAAAGATAGCAAAATGCATACCAATTAAAATATGGATCGTCAGCATTGGCTGCATTAAACTTTCTAATCAGGATTTTCCAGAAAATAAGAAATTTCGATTCTAATTTTCCAAGTTCCGCGAAAGACTATAAGACGAAGGCAAATGGCGTTAGGGATAAAAGGGTCGCCCGCCAGGTCGGAGACTGGCATGTTTCATGCTCAAAGGTTGAGTCATGTGAAACGAGGAGGACTCCCAGTGGCAGCGATTTGGGTGATTCAGCATATTCATTGTGAGACTTTGGGAACTATCGCCGAAGCTCTTGACGGGGAGGGAATATCCATCCAATCCGTGCGTGTCTTTGCGGGAGAGCAGATCCCGAAAGAGATGGGAGCGGCTGCGGGGCTTATTGTCATGGGGGGGCCCGTGGGGGTCTATGAACAGGACCGCTATCCGTTTTTACGCGACGAGATTCGCCTCATCGAACAGGCGCTGACGGAGAAAAAGGCGATATTGGGAGTTTGTTTAGGCAGCCAACTCCTCGCAGCGGCATTGGGAGCCAAGGTGACGAAAGGAAAGCAAAAAGAAATTGGCTGGTATCCGGTCACGTTGAGCCGAGCGGCTATGGCGGACCCGCTGTGGAAGGGAATCGAGAGTCCCTTTACAGCCTACCATTGGCACGGGGATGTATTTGAGTTGCCGCGCGGCGCCGAAGCGCTTGCATCGTCGGCTTTAACGCCGTGCCAGGCGTTTCGCTACGGCGATCATGCCTACGGCTTCCTCTTTCACATGGAGGTTACGGAGAAGATCATCGGGGACATGGTTCAGACTTTTGCCCAGGAGCTACAAGAGGAGGGCATGGATGGTCGCCGGATTTTGGACGGGACTGGGAATTTTCTTCCTCCCCTTAAAAGCATCGGGAAGATCGTTTTTGGCCGCTGGGCGAGATTAGTCCGAACACTGCCTATATGAAAAAGGCTTCGACCTGAGCTCAGCAGAAGGTCCCACCTGAGCTTTCACGGTTGCGAGTTGCGACCCGTTCGGCCTGACGTTCGGCTGGGTCTCTCGATCCGGTCACATCTTTGATTCCGCATCATCGCCCGGACTGGATATCTCCAGCCTGGCTTCTTAATTTGAAAGGCGAGGCTGTTGGATTACAAGGCCCCGCAACCCAACTGACCCCGCAACCCGCCAATTGACAAACGATCAAACGGAACCCGCGTTGACAAGTGTATCTTATTTGGGATACACATAAGTATGGGTCGGTGGAAACGCCATGGCGTTATTGTGGTGTTGTTTTCCACGGATCACGATCCAAAGCACGTCCACGTGTTTGAGGACAGAAAGCGCCTTCTCAAGTTCAATATAGAAACCTGGACAATGATGGAAGGAAAGATGACGCCGAAGGCGAAGAAGGCATTAGAGGCTTTACGGGAGGAAGGCATTCTATGAGAAACCCGAAATTTAAGGAAATCAAACCAAACTACCGGAAGAACGCGCTGGAAATCACTCTGCGGGAGGCAAAGAAGACGAGGAGCTACACTCTACCCTTTAACGTCTTCAAAGGTGTGAAGATTAGCGGCAAGAACCGCTTTACGTCGATCACGATCGACCGGGAACTGAGTGACCAGGCGGCCTCCTTCGTTCTGGAAGACGGCTCCAAAGGCGATTTTCCAGCCGACTTCGTGTTGTACTATTGTGATCGCACCTCCCACTGGTCGCCAGTGAATCAGCTGAAGAGGGCACTGAAGGACAAGATCTCCACTTCCCGGCTATCCGTCCGTGTGATTGCAGATGCTCTAGATACTTCTCCCTCCCAGGTGGTGCGCTTGCTCCAAGAAAACAAGGTCTCCAAACAGATCGCCCAGCTCTTTCAGCTCGCTGAGCTAGCGGGCTATCAAATCGAGTTCAGCCTCAAGAAGAAAAAAGCGGCCTAGGATTGGCAAGATTATCGGGTAGACCCCGTCGGTTAGCCTTGTCTAACTGTTGCCTGGTGCCTCTCGCCTCACGCCTGTTGGTATTGCCTGTTGCCTTCTTCGTTATTTTGCCTTATTTTACACGGAAATAGCTTCGGCTGGATCGTCCGCTCCGGTCATGTCTTTGGATTCCGCATCATAGCCCGGACTGGCTCTGCCCAGCCGGGTTCTTGTATTCATGGTTCTTAAACTCAGAAGATTGGCAGGTTGAGCCAAGAGCGGACTCGACCCCTTTGCCCCTCTCGATTGGCTAACAATATTTGGGACTCACACCGGCCACTCCCAACAACACCGACGAGTTGTTACCTCATCCTCAGCTACCAATGCTGCTGAGGTGTTACGGGAGCGGCCTTCCTCTGTATGGTACGAAACAGAAGAGGGCCGGAGTGCTCTTGCAGAGGATAGACGTTTTTTCCGTGACCAATTCGGTGCGAATGTAATCGCGACTCGGCGGGATTCTCAAATTACTCTGACTGGGCAGACAGAATATAAAGCGATTTCGGTCATCTACCCACGAAGTTTGGGGGATAAAGAGATTTTGATCTCAGTTCAACAGCACGGTACCGCCATTCTGCATATACATTGTGAGCTTTCGTACAGGAAGATCAGTTTCACAGCTGCGCTGGCAGCGGCGCAGGCTTTATAAGGCATCATGTTCCCGCGAGGTCTTGGGGTTCTGGCTTTGCAATCCAGACAATCTGTACCCGCTCTCAGCCGTTAAAGGCTCCAGCGCCGATGGTACTGCGGGGTCGCCGGGAGAGTGAGACCTCCCGCCGGATTTCAAAGATCAGGGCTTACTCAGAAGAGGTCGGGACTTTTTGTTTTTGCTTGACGGATAGTTAGCAGTGGTCTAGCCTACACCCATTCTCACCGCCAAACTCATAGGAGTGTAACCACAGATGCCGGTTTTGCAGTTCAAAGGAAAGACCGCGATTGAGTGCTATCATCACACGGTCCCGCACCACACCCTGGAGTTCGACAGCAAGCTGTCGGTACTTGGGAAGGGCGAGAAGCCGGGGCTTGACGGCAACCTCATCATCGAAGGAGACAACCTCATCGCCCTCAAAGCGTTGCTCCCTACCCACGCTGGCCGTATTAAGTGCATCTACATTGATCCCCCGTACAACACCGGCAATGAGGGGTGGGTCTATAACGACAATCTGACGCAGCCGCAGTTCAAGGAATGGATCGGTCAGACGGTCGGCAAGGAAGCAGAGGACGCCACGCGCCATGACAAGTGGTGCTGCATGATGTATCCGCGGCTGCAGCTTCTGAAAGAATTACTGCGCGACGACGGGGCAATCTTCATCAGCATCGATGACAATGAGGTTGCGTCCTTGCGTATGCTGATGGATGAGATTTTCGGAGAGACCAACTTCATCGCCACAATTATCTGGCAGAAAGTTTATTCGCCCAAAAGCTCTGCAAAGTTTTTCTCTGAAAACCACGACTATGTGGTTATTTATGCGAAAAACAGAGATGAGTGGGATCGAAAACTCTTGCCTCGTACTGAGGAACAGAATGAACGCTATGACAACCCTGATAACGACCCGCGCGGGCCTTGGAAGCCAAGCGGCTTAGATGCGCGCAACCCCTACAGCAAAGGTAGGTACAGCATCAAGTGTCCAGGAGGAAGAGTGATTTCTGGACCTCCGGCTGGCGCTTATTGGCGTTATTCAGAGGAGAAGCTAAAAGAGCTAGACCGAGATAACCGAATCTGGTGGGGACAGAGCGGCAACAACGTCCCAGCGATAAAGCGTTTCCTTTCTGAAGTCAAACAGGGAATCGTCCCTCAGACAATATGGGGATATGGTGAGGTAGGACATACTCAAGATGCCAAGAAAGAGTACATGCAGATTCTCAGCGCCGAAGAAGTCTTCACAACACCCAAGCCTGTGGCCCTGATAAAGCGGATTGTTCAACTGTCAACTGATGAAAATGATGTGATCCTCGACTCCTTTGCTGGCTCAGGTACGACTGCTCATGCTGTCTTGGAGTTGAATAAAGAAGACGGTGGCGCCCGTAAGTTCATCCTTGTCCAACTTCCGTACGACACCAAGGAAAACGAGAAGGACAAGTTCAACATCTGCGAAAAGATCACAGCAGAACGGGTCCGGCGGATTATTCAGGGTTATACTTACACCAATCCGAAGGCCAAGAAGGAGAAGGTTGCGGGGCTAGGCGGCTCGTTCACGTATGCCCGCGTCGGCAGTTCCCTCTTCGGTGAATATCGCGATTGGGGCAAGCAGTTGCCGGCATATGAGGAACTGGCCAAGTACATCTTTTATACCGAGACCAGCCGGGACTTCGACAAGAAGCTGATGAACGAGAAGAGCGGCAAGATCGGGGAACATCACGGGACCAGTTACTATCTGCTCTACACACCCGACGGTCAAGAAGACCGGAGATTAGACATGGAGTGGCTCAAGGGTCTAGACAAAATAGAGAAGAACCGGAACTTGGTGGTCTACTGTGAAAAAATTTGGGTCCACCGTGATGACTTGGCGAAGTATGCGCTTGAGACGAAGCGGACGGTGCGACCGATGATCGTTCCGTTCAATTTGAAGTAACGAGGAGGCATTTTCATGGCGAAGAGCAGCTATACGGCGATTATTGAGAAAGAAGGCAACCTGTACGTTGCGCTGTGCCCCGAACTCGATGTGGCGAGCCAGGGGACCACAGTGGAGGAAGCCACTGCCAATCTGAAGGAAGCCGTGGAGTTATTCCTGGAGTGTGCGGACTCCGAGGAGGTCAAGCGACGCTTGCACACCGAAGTCTTCGTGACGCGATTCGAAGCCGCGCATGGGTAGGATTCGGGTTCTCTCCGGCAGGGAGGCCTGCAGAATCCTGGAAAAACACGGGTTCACCGAGGTACGGCGGCGGGGGAGTCATGTTGTCATGCAGCGTCGGACCGAGGAAGGAACCGTGACCGTTCCGGTTCCCGATCATCCCGAATTAACGATAGGCACCCTGTTGTCGATCATCAGACAGAGCGGCGTTCCTCGTACTGAGTTCGAGTCCTGAACCACGACGCCTATGCAGCTCAAACGTTACCAGGAACGCGTCATCCGTGAGGTTAAACTTTTTCTGGAGGCGCTTGCCGCTCAGCAGGTATCAGGAAACAGACACGCATCTCTCGACGCCTGGGAGGACGCCAAGCGACTCTTTTCTCTCAAGGGAGAGTACCGGCTACGCAAGAACGGTCTAGGAAAAGACCTCCCCACGTTCTGCATCAAGGTGCCCACCGGCGGCGGGAAGACGCTGCTTGCTACACAGATCCTCGGCCTTGTTTATCAGACCATCCTTAAGAACCGTAACGGCAGTGGGCTGGTGCTCTGGGTGGTTCCCAGCGATCAGATCTATAAGGACACCCTCAAGACGTTTCGTGACCGGCGGCACTTCTACCGCGAATCTCTGGAGTTCGCTCTGTCCCGCCGAATTGAGGTGTGGGAGAAGCATGAGATTTTCCGCCTCACGCCGGGACAGCTACACAGCAACCTGAATATCCTGATGCTGAAACTTGCCAGCACCAATCGCGAGACGCGGGAGCAGCTCAAGTTCTTCCGCGATAGCGGCGGTAACATCGTCCAGCATTTCCCGCCTGAAAATGATCCAGAAAAACACAAGGCGCTTAAAAGTCAGTTCCTCAATCTGGACATGCTGGGGGATGACGACGGGCAGGACGAGAGCCTGGTCAAAACGTCACTCGGCAACCTGGTCCGTCTCTGCGAGCCGGCGGTCATCCTGGACGAAGGACACAAGGCCACCAGCGAGCTTGCGCGAAGCACCATCGAGGGATTCAATGCCTCAATAGTAGTCGAGCTATCTGCTACACCACCTAAGGAAGCCAACGTGCTGGTTCGGGTAACAGGCAAGGAACTCCTTGATGAACAGATGATCAAACTGCCGATCAACATCGCTAATTCCAACCAACCGTCCTGGAAGAACTGCCTGACGCAGGCGCGGGAGAAGCGCGAGCACCTGGCGAAACTGGCAGAGCGGCATTACAGGGCAACCGAAAAGCTCATTCGCCCGATCGTGCTGGTCCAGGTCGAACGGACAGGAAAAGACCAGCGGGACACCGGCTTCGTTCACAGCGAAGACGTGAAGCAATATCTGATGCAGAGGGAGAGTGTCCATGAATCGGCCATCGCCATCAAGACATCGGAAAAGGACGATATTGAGGGCATGGATCTCCTGGCCGAAGGCTGCCCTGTGGAATGGATTATTACCAAGGCTGCCTTGCAGGAGGGATGGGATTGCCCATTCGCCTACATTCTTGTTTCCCTTAACAACACCGGCAGCCAACAGAGCATGACGCAACTGGTAGGGCGAGTGCTTCGGCAACCCAATGTAGAGAGGACGCCGTTCGATGAGCTTAACGAGAGCTACGTGTTCTGTTTGCGACGAAAGGCGGCGGATATCTCTCGTGAGGTCAAGAAGGCGCTGGAACAGGAAGGTTATGAGGGGGACGCGGCCAGTGTCGTCGACAGCACTGCGGAAGATGGCAAGGCAGGACAGAAGCGCGTCGCTACTATTCGGGAAGAATTCCAGCGCTACTATCGGGAGTTCGAGGGCAAGATCTATCTGCCCCGCTTTTGCGTCAAGCAGGGAGACAAGTACGACGTCCTCGACTATTTTCGCCACTTGCTCAGTCAGGTTGACGTGACACGGTTCGATTACGCCGGAATAGAGTGGGACATGGCGGCGGCGCTCAAAGCGGCCAAGGATTCCATCTACCGCCTGACTCTCGACCAAGATGACTTTGTGCCTGTGGCGGAACGCGAATCGGTTACCCTGGAGAGCGATGAACAGGTGAAGGCATGGTTGGTAGCCAGCCTGCGGTTTGATTACTTCAGTCAGAAGCGGCTACGGGAGATCATTAGCCGTGCGACTGGACGTTTGTTTCAACTTACACCCGAGCTTTCCGGCCGGTTAGGACTAGTCAAGTTTGAGGTGCGGGAGAAGATTGTCGGACTAATCGAGCGCGGAACTGACCGTCAAACGCAAGAGGCTTTTGAGACTCTATTCAAAAACAAACGGCTCAGCTTCTACCTTGAATGTGTGGAAGGACGGTTTGAGATTCCACCCAAGATTGAGATTCGCGGAACAAAGAAGCTGATACATGACGACAATGAGGCAATCCAGCGGTCGCTCTTTGATTACGTGGCCGACGACCTCAACGAATACGAGAAGTCCGTTGCGCTGTACCTCGACAGGCATCCCGAAGTGCTGTGGTGGTATCGGAACCTTGTCGGCGCACAGTGCTTCTCAATCCAAGGATACAAGCGGAACAAGATCTACCCGGACTTCGTTGTGCAACAAGGTCACAGCAAAAAGCCGGTCGCTTCCGTGGTCGTGGTCGAGAGTAAGGGCAAGCATCTCAAAGGAAATGAAGATACAAACTACAAGCGGACGGTGGGCAGCTACTTTCAAAAAGTTGGCCAGAAGGTGCCCTGGCAGAAACTCGCGGCAGACTTCCAGGACGAGACATTCCGTTTCCAAGTCCTGGACGAGGGAGAATACACGGATCGGGACTGGCGAGCTGATCTAAAGAAGCTGCTCGAATCTGCGGTGTAAGCAAAGAGGTTGGAGAAGAAAAAGGCGGGAGTCCTTATCCCAACAAACTACGTCAGTACGCCTCCGCTCACATTCGTGCTCGTCCGGCAGGGCCTGATAGGCTTCCCAAAAGCGCGGCAGCGTTTGGGATTTCACAGTTTGTCGTAATCCATGTCGCTTGCCTTTCCCGCGGCTATGTCCTTTCGTGCCTTGCGGGCTGCAGCGACAAGGCCGGCTTTCTTCCGCTCAAATAGATCGTCCCATCTCCCCTCGTCTCGAGCGTCTTCCACCAAATCCCGCAACTCTTCCACAACCCGCTCCTGGGCCTTCTCCGGTAGGGACTCGATCATTTTGACGACGGTTTCTGTCGCTTTACTCATGGCGGCTCCTATCAGTAAGTATTGTACCAAAAGGGGTGTCGTAATTCCAATTGATTTACTGAAGGAAGAAAAAGGGTTTCGTGCTCGTTTATGAATACGAGCCACCCTTCGACTTTGACTTCGGCGACCCTCGGCTGAGCTCCCTTTGGGTCTGAGCCTCAGGGTCGAAGACAGGTCGAAGCCTTTTCGACCGGCCTGAGAACAGGTTTTTTCAACACCCTGTCAAAGTTTAACCCTCCGGCTTGTCACCAGTGAGGTCGCTACTTCTTGCCGATGAACCCGTCATCCTCCAACCTCTCCACAGCGCATAGATGGCCGGAATCACAGCCAGGGTTTTGTATTTGTTTTTTAAGCTGAAAAATTTATAAGTTAAGCCAAGAGTGGACTTGCCCCCTTTTTTTAAGTCTGAGAAAAGCTTGTCGCCCCGTGCTAATGATGAGAAAAGCGGACGTGAGTCCAACGATCCTTTATCTTGAGGCTCACTACTGCCGTCTCCCAATCCGCCATCCCTTTAATCGGCTCACCTTTGAACAAAGGGCCTTCTTTGGGGTCTCTCGAAAGCTTAAGATCCCGCTCATGCTGGGCACCATCGTGGCCCTTGACCGTTAACTTCGCTTGCATGTCGGTACGTTCCAGGGGCTTCAATGCCTTATCGTATAGGTAGATTTTGGGCTGGCCGCTTTTATCGATGAGGAGTTCTGCATGCATCCCCTCGGCCTCCTGAAGTATCCCGCCATGTGGTGTCTTATGGCCCTTCGAAACTGGATCGGCAAAAACCTGGTAAGAGACGGCCAATGCAAAAGCAAAAAATAGAAAACAAAGTGTCCTGAGAAACATATAACTAATCCTCCTTTACTCCTCGGTTACACCCAAGATCTCTCCCCTTTCGATGGCGAGCTGTCGGACAAAAACTTCTTCTCTTTCCCAGCCGTACTTCACGTAAAGAACAGGAACCACGATCATATTGAGAAAGGTCGAAGTGAATAATCCTCCCAGAATCACCTGGGCCATCGGACGTTCCAGTTCCTTACCGGCAATGTCACCGAAGAGGAGAGGCAAAAGACCTAAGGCTGCGGCTGCGGCGGTCATGAGAACCGGGGCAAGACGCTCTTTGGAACCCTCGATCACCACTTCTTCTTTTGATTTTCCCTCAGCCCGAAGCTGGCGGTAGCGACTTAGCAGGATAATGCCGTTCCTGGCAGCAATACCGAATACGCCTATAAAACCGATAAGGGACGGAACACTCATAACCTTCCCGGTCAGGAAAATGGCGGCGACTCCGCCGATAAGGGCAAGGGGCAGGTTAGCCATCACCAAGAATGAGGCCCGCGCGGAGTTGAAGGCTTTGTAGAGCAGCACAAAAATGCCCACCAAAGCTACCATCCCGTAGGTTAATAGAACCCGCGTCGCTTGCTGCTGGCTTTCAAATTGACCGCCGTACTCCACGAAGTAGCCGGGCGGAAAGTTCACTTGCTTCGCAATCTTCTCTTGAGCCTCGGCGATAAAACTCCCCAGATCGCGACTGACTACATTTGCCTGCACTGCAATCCGCCGCTGGACCCGCTCGCGGTTAATAAAGTAGGGGCGGTTTTCAAGCGCCACTTCAGCAACTTGACTGAGAGGAACCTTTAAGCCGTTGTGGCCATCGACGAGGACACCGCGCATCGCTTGGGTGTCGCGACGGGAAGCCTCATCAAACCAGACAAAAAGGTCGAAGCTCTTTTGTCCCTCTATCACTTGTGAAACATGCTCTCCATTAAACGCAATCTGGGCCGTCTCTAACACGTTTCCTGCGTTGAGTCCGAACCGAGCAGCCCTCTCCCGGTTCACCTTTATGCGGACTTCGGGAACGCGAATCTGTTGCTCAAGCTGGAGATCTGTAACTCCTCGGATGCCTGACAAGATTTGCTCCACCTGCTGCCCTTTTTCCAAGAGCCGGTCGAGGTCCGTTCCGTAAATCTTGATGGCGATTTGGGCGCGGATGCCGGAAAGCACCTCATCCAGGCGGTGGGCGATGAACTGTCCCAGGTTCACTGCAACGCCTGGAATCTTCTCCAGATCTTCTCTGATGGCGTGGATGAGTTCTTCCGGGTCTCGTTTCCCGTAGCGCAGCGAGATGTCGAACTCGATAAAATTGGGCGGCATAGCATCCTCGTCCAATTCCGCGCGGCCCACCCGTTGGGCAACAGACACAACCTCGGGATACTTGCGAAGCAACTCAGTAATTCGGTATCCTAGACGCATCGATTCCGGGAGCGACGTGCCCGGAAGACTGGTAACGGCTAAGATGAAATTTCCCTCGTGAAACTCCGGCAGGAACGAGCGGCCAAGAAAAGGAAACATGGCGAGGCTGATTGCCAGAAGAATAACAGAGACTACGATCACCCTCCTCGGACCGTTCAAGGCAGCTCGAAGGAGACGCTCATAGGAAGCCTTAAGATGACGAATGGTGAGACTCTCCTGTTCATGCTCAAGCCCTTGTCTCCCAACGACCCTCGCTTTGACCAGCAAGAGCGAACAAAGCACCGGCGTCAAAGTCACAGCCACGATGAGGGAGGCGAAAAGGGACGCGGTAAAGGCAAGACCTAAAGGGGTAAAGATTCGTCCCTCAACGCCCGTGAGCAGAAAGATAGGACCAAAGACGACCAAGATAATCCAAGTCGCGTAGACCACCGAATCCCGGATCTCACGGGAGGCCTGAAAGACTACCTGTATGGGCGGGAGGGGATTCTCTTTTTGCCGGTTTTCCCTCAAACGCCGGAAGATGTTCTCCACGTAGATGATGGCATCATCGACGACCGCGCCTATGGCGATCGCCAATCCACCCAAGGTCATAGTATTAATCCCTACGCCAAATGCCTTCAGGATCAGAATGCCCAAGAGAAGGCTTAACGGCATAGCAGTAAGCGTGATGAATGAGGCTCGGACATTAAAAAGAAAAAAGACCACGACAATCGTCACTACAACCGCCCCCTCCAAAAGCGCTCGCCGGAGGTTCTGGATTGAAGATTCAATGAAGTTAGCCTGGCGGAATACCTGGGTGTGCATCTCTACGCCTTGCGGCAAAGTTTTCCGCATCTCTTCCAGCGCCTGTTCCACCTTGTAAGTGACCGTGAGCGTATCAGCGCCAAAAAGTTTGGAGACCGTGGCTATAATTGCCGGCTTGCCCATGTAAGCGCTATCGCCTCTGGGAAACTCCGGGCCAAACCGGACCTCAGCCACTCGCTCCAGTGGGACGGGGATCCCTTCCCGCTCAGCCACCACTGTCTTTTTGAGGTCCTCAAGGGATGAGATCCGTCCGACACCTGTAACCACGTATTCTTGGCCGGAAACCACATTGAACCCTCCCGGGACATTCCGGTTGGTTTCTCGAAGCGCCTCGACGACGTCCTTCACAGTGACGCTGTATTGGAGTAGCTTCGGAGAAGAGAGCAGCACCTGGTACTGCTTAGGCCCCGGACCCATACAGACCACAGAGGCCACTCCCTGAATAGCCAAAAGGCGGTTGCGAATATCCCAGTCACAGAGGGTGCGAAGATCGAGCAGAGGAACCTTGTCGCTCTGCAAAGCAAATTTTACCAGCCAGCTCACAGCCGACGTAATAGGAAGCATCACCGGCGCCTCGGTTCCCGGAGGGAACTGCTCGCGCGCCTCCTGCAGACGTTCATTGACAAGTTGCCTTGCAGTATATATGTCGGTCCCCCACTCGAAGACCACAATGACGGTGGAGAGGCCAGCCGAGGATTTAGAGCGCACTACATCCACTCCGGGCGTCCCGTTCACTACCGCCTCAATGCGAAAGGTGATCAATGTCTCCACGTCCTCCGGAGAAAGCCCTGGGGCTTGGGTTTGAATGATCACCTGAGGCGGGGCAAATTCCGGCAGGACATCCAGGGTTATCCGCCAGACGGCAAAGATCCCAACGAGGAGAACGATGGTAAACCCTACAACCGTGAGTAAAGGGTTACGGAGGGACCACTTCGTTATCCAGTCAAACATCTCAATCTCCTTAGCGCTCGTTACTCGTTACTGGTTATTTGTTAATCGAATAACGAATACACGAATAACAATTAACGAAATTAGTGACCGTGGCCGCCCAGAGCTGCCCCGCCCTGCCGCGCCATCAGCGATTTCGTGTAAATTTGCTGCTTTCCATCGGTAACGACCCTGTCACCAGGAAGAAGTCCTTTTTTTACTTCTACGAAACGATCATCTCTTGCCCCAAGGACAAGATCCGCGCGGCGGAAGGAACCCTTGTCTTCAACAAAAACAAAGCTCTCTCCTTCAGTCGTTATGACGGCCTCTGAAGGAACCGCTAGCACTTCTTGCCCTCCTCCTACGACAACATCCATCTCAGCAGCGAGATTAGGTCTCAGTTTTCCGCCTCGATTAGAAACCTCGGCCCAGAGCTGGAGCGTGCGCTTTTCAGGACTGATAGCGGGACTGAAGCGGGCTATTTTCCCCGTAAAAAGCTCTTGCGGATACGAGGCAAGGCGAATCCGAACCGTTTGTCCAATTTTGAGTTGCGGCAGTGCCTCCTCAAAGGCATTGCCTTCGACAAAGAGAATTGAAGGATCAAGAATCTTAAAGATTACCTTATTAGGTTCGACTGCCTCTCCTAGCACAACACTCCGTTCGGCAACCGCTCCGCTGATGGGAGCAAAGATAGAAAAGTTGGCAATGGTCTTTTCAGCGCGCGTTTTTTTCACCGCACTTTCGGGCAAACCCAGGAGAACCAGTTGTTTTTCCAGACCTTCGATCTCGTTTAACCCGGCCTGATGTTGGTTCTGGGCTGCTATCAGTTCCTTTTGAGCCGCGATTTTGCTTTCCACCAGCCTTTGGACGCGGTCAAGCTCAGCCTTATGCAGAACAAGCCTGTTCTCCGCCTGGAGGAGGTCCACCTGGAGCTTTTGAATCTCCGCGCTCTGGATCTCCGCTAACCTTTGACCTTTCTGGACTGGATCACCCGTCTTAGCAAAAAGACCTACTATCTTACCCGAGACGCGGCTGCTAACCTGAGCTTCCTTGTCAGGATGTGATTTCACGATTCCAGCCAACCGCACAACGCTCTCTATCGGCCGGAGATCCGCAACGACTGTCTTTAAACCGATATTCTGTCTCTCGTCAGTAGTGAGCTTGAAGCCTTTAACCGGTTCCTTTCCCTCACTATGCTCGTCCGCTTTACCCTCCGGATGCTCATGGGAAGCTGTTTCAGGGACAGATTTAGCAGCCACCGAGGAAGCCTCTGTATGAGACCCACTCTCCGTGTTTTTGCCTCGCTGCCCCGTTACTTTCCCCAGCCAAAAGGAGAGCAACAGCAGCAGGATAAAAACGATAGGAAAAAAAATCTTCTTAGCCATGGGCTCCCTCCTTATTCGACTCCGGCCTGGAACTTTAGCTCGGCCAGAGAAAGATTGTAGACGGTGAGCGTATCAATGAATTTGAGGCGTGCCTCGATCACCTGGTTTTGAAACACAATCGCGTCCGCCAAGTCTATCGCCCTCTCCTGGTATGCCCTTTGATAAAGTTCGAGGCTCTCATCAAACCTTTTCATCGCCCCTTCAGGGTAATAAGAAAGATCTCTCTCCGCGAGCTTGAACCTTGTAAAGGCTGCACGAACTTCTTTTTCCAGAGCTTGCCGCCTATGGATGTAGTTTAGGTTTGCGATCGTTTTTCGAGATGAGGCTTCACGAAGCTCCCCTTGCTTCCGGTCAAAAAACGGAAGGGGGATCGAGACCCTCCCCCCAACAATGTTGTCTTTATCGTCCTTCTCGTAAAACATGCCAAATTTAATGTTGGGTATTCTTTCTGCCCTGGTAAGTAACTCCTCAGCTTCTGTAACTTTTTTCTCTTGATCTAAAGCGGCCAAGTCCGGCCTCTTTTCCAGGGCACTTTTGAGAAGCTCGTCCAGAGAAGCCGCAAGAGGCGTGCGGGTCAAGTCCCCCACAGGCTCGACACTCTCCTCCTTTTCCAGGACAAGATCCGTTCCCAGACGAGAGAGAAGCTCTTCGTATTCCCTCTGCAAAGAGATGAGTTCGCTCTTGGCCCGGTTAAGCTCAAACTCTGCAATGGCGAGCTGAACTTCAGGGATATCACCTGCCGCCAAACGGGCTTTGGAGGCCTCATACAAGCGGTTTTTAAGATTCACAATCTGTTCAGCCTGGTTGATTTTCGCCTTACCGTTCAAGAGCTTTAAAAACAGCTCAGTGATGCGGAAGCGAAGAGTTCTGCCAAAATCGCTTACCTCAAAACCGACCTTTTCCAGATTTCTCTGCGCCGCCTCGCGCCGATATTTGGGTTGACCACCAATCTCAAACTCCTGAGAGAGGGATACCCCTGCCTGGAAAAGATTCTTGTTGACCCCTTCTTCAGGTTTTTTCAGACGCTTGTTCGCCCTGTCTCCTTCCAGCTCCGGATTATTTTGGAGAAAAAGATTTGACTTGATCAATCTTCCCTCAGCTATCCCTAGCTCCTCACTTTTGGCCTTCAGCTCCAGATTTCGCTCCAGGGCAAACTTAACGGCCTTCTCCAGATCGAGCTTGATTGCTTCAGCTCCATACAGGGGAGAAAGAAGCGGGACAAAAAACAGTAGAGAAATGAAAAGAGTTTTAACGAACCGTGAACCAACCATAAATCAACCTCGTTTAGCTGTAAAAAGATTTTGGCTTCGCCGAATCTAATGGACCGGCTGAAAACCGAAAAATACACTTTACCCAGAGATGCCCGGGAGAAATGACCGGCAGAAAGCTAGTGGGCTAGATCAGCAAGACGGAAAGAAAAAGATGGCGCTCTAAACCGCTTGGAAGGGGGGATGATGAAGAATTCGCGAAAAGGGCTCTTAAGCCAAAATCTCTTGCTTCACTCGATCGCAGCAAAGCTAAATAGGGAGATCCCTCTACTGAAACACTACCAAAAAACTCCATGCGCTGAGTTGGAAATGTCTCTGGCGTGAGCTCGATCTGATAGCGAAGATCGAGACAGTGGAGCCTCGCGGCGGAATGATCAGGAGAATTAAAAATGTCGGTAAATTGAGTATCGCCGAGATGTGGCTTGCTGCTCAAAGCAGCGCCATGGACGACATGATCGTCATGGTGCAAACACCTTTCTAGTGCCCAAGCCACGCCAGCATAGAGGACAAGGAAACAGAGAATAATGACGCTAAAACGTTTCATAAGGATAACAGATGTTAGCTTCTTATCCTAATTCCCCACTCCTTTCAAGAGGCTGTATTAGGCCAAACCCAGGCTCAAAATAGGAAAGTCGCAGGACTATTTGGAGGATTGGCCTTCTAGCAAACCCTTAGGTGGCTTTTTTAATAATAATTTTTTTGCGCCTCCTTCAGGGTTGCTCGAAGCTGAAGCGAGCCGCGCCTGGGCCTCCGCGATCCATTTTTTTACCTCGACCACATCAGATGAAGCAGCCGGGAAGAGGCGCACAAAAGCCTCCCAGGCTTTAATGGCGCCGGCATCGTCCCCCTTGGCGCGAAGCGCAAGTCCCTTGTCCCAGAGAGCGTGGGCGTAAGAGGGGTCTCGACGCAGCGCCTCCTCATAATTACGCAGGGCACGCTCCAGGTCTTCCTGTTGAAAGGCCACGTTTCCTAAGTGGGTTAATGCCTCGGGGTTACCGGGATCACGCCCAAGAATAGCTTGGTAGCTCTTCTCAGCATCCGCAATACGGCCTTTGTCCAGCAGGCGATGCGCCTCCTCCAGTTGAGCCGAAAGAGGAAGAAGCGCTGGAGGAGACATGGGAAGGAAGAATGTGCGGGTTAACAAGCTACCAACTACAAGGCCTCCGAGAAAAAACCCGACAGCGGTAAAGACCAATGCCTTTTTGCTGTACCGATCCCCCATCGATTCCATTAGCTACTATACCGCAATTCCGTGCGGATGCCTTTCCACTGACACCCTGTCAATGATCTTTTTGGCAGCCCTATCAATAGTTGTTGCTTCCTTAAACGTCACACACATTCCTGTAAGCGAAAACTCCGCTGTCATCACCGTCGAAGATCCAACTTTCCGCTTCTTTGAATAGTATCCTTCCTCTTCTGTCGGAAGCAAGGAGGTATTTTTGAAAACAGCAAACGGCATCTTCGAGTATCGCCAGCATGAGAGCCTTCTCTGGCATCATCTCGATCTTCTTCTGGTTCTTTTCAAAATACTGCGCTGGAAGAAGGACATCGGCCTGAAATAGAGACGTTGCCATTTCTCTGATATCCACATCTGCCACAAGGCTCATATCATCTCCAGGTCACGGTCTTTGAAGAGGGCAGGGTGGAAATGTTGATTCAACGGTCTTCAAGACGCGTTCATAGGACGGTGCTTCTTTTGAGGAACCCAGCACTGCGTCTAGCTCCTTGCGGGACTCTTTATTGCAAGCCAGTAGTCTCCTTTGGATTTCTCCCATCACGTTTCCCACTTGCAGGACTCCTTCGGAGTGGGCCTTGTGTCCGATCACAAGGAAAGGCCCGTCCGGAAACATTTTGGAGACCCCACGATCCGCGATCAAGTCGGCTGGCTGATCCAGTACAACCATACCCTCTCGATCTTGCGCAGAGGTGTCACGCCTTGCGATTTTCAGTCTGGCCGCGCTCGGCAGCTCCTCATTTGGCTTTGAATAGGAAAGGTCTAACTGAACGTTCAATCCTGCCCGCTCCAGTAACCTAACTGGAAATGGGCCGGCCGCGAGCTTATGTGCACTGTCCCAAAATGTGATGAAGGGAGTTTTCTCCCCTGGCGGCGATGGAACGAGGAAAATTTGCAGGTGCGGATATATTTCCCGCTGAGCCTCGGTTATAGAGGGATGGGCCATGAGGCCCAGCACTAAGCAAAGGATAGCTCTTTTCTTCACGCGATTGCCCAGGGATTCAGCCCGCTGCCTTTTAGACCCCTCATTCATTTTCCAAGGATCATCTTGCCGGGGGGTTTTGGGAGTATGCGAGCAGCCCTGACCCGCAGGACTTTTTGGGCTTCACGCCGTCCACCCCTTCCGCCATAGCTGTTGGCCAGTTCCCATACCATCGGCCCCCTTTGACTGTTTTTCTGGCCTCCTCGTGGACAAGCTTGTGCAAGGAACAAAGAGACGGAACGGTTCCATTTCCTCCTAGTCATGTTTGCTGCGCCGCCACCTGACTTGCTGAGCATTTACCGGACAAGGCCTTGGCTCGGAGGAGCAGCGTCCATCCAAGTAATAGGACAGAAGCAATTCCGATGTAGACCTGGACCGGCGCAAAAAAGGTCAAGGCCCCAGGAGTGCCCAACAACAAGACCACAGGTTTATTACATATAGGGCATCCCACAGCGAGTACCGATAGTACGCTGCCCGATAAAACTTTTTCCTCACCGGCCTTTGACCCGCCCGCAAAGTAGCTTCCAACGGTCAAGCCAATGAGCACTGAGGACACCACCCATATAACGTAGTCTTGAGGCCGCACCGGCGTCATGCGCACAAAGAACGGATTCTCATAGATCGCGGTTGGCAGCCCGATAACGACCAGTCCTATTGCGGCAGCCAGGGCCGTGATGATCCAGGCCTTGGGGGTGAACATGCTGAAAGCAAGCGCCAGCGTCTGGACATGCTTATGAACAGCTATCGCATCCCCGTTCATGACCTCCTCCTTGCCTCTCGCCGAAACTGACAGTGACCGAAAAAAATTTAGAGCCTATTATGCCTAATGTCTTCTCCGTTAAAATCGATGACCGAATTCAAACTTTCTCACGTTTCCAGACTCATCCACCCATAAACGAAGAGATAGGGGACCTCCCAGCGGGTGGTCAGCAAATGCTAAGTCTCGATACTCAACGACCCGGAGACCTCTGTCGTATAATTCGCGTTTCCACGGAAAGCGAGCAAAGCGTAGGAAGCCTTGCACTTCTCTCAGCCGTTCCAAGTCCCCAAGATCGGAGTTGGTCTTGGAAAAGAAGTGAGGGGCATCGGTCTTCGATCCATAAAGCCGGAAGGACTGTTGATAAAAACCCTTGTCTGTTTCCGATATCCCAAGCCAGCGAAAAGGACCGGGGAAGAGAGGCAAGACGGCCGATCGGGTTGGTCTTATCCCCTGAGACTCCATGAACGCTTGCCAGCGACTAACTGCAATCCATTTGTGAGCTCCTGCGGCAAGGACATATAAAGCAATCCCCATCAGGGCTATTTTTGCTAAAGATTCTCTCTTTCCCTTAAACCAGAACGTAGCGATAAGGAATGTGAGAACAATGGCACTAAAAATTGGATCAATAATGTAATGTTGAGCCAGGGCGAAACGCCGATCGGATAGAGGCCACAGAACAGCCGTTCCAAAAGATGTAAGGAGGTCCAATCCGATGTGTGAAAGCAGGCCGAGATAGGCAAAGGTGAAGAGACGGAGAAAGTTCTCCCGCCTAAAACCCCAGATTAATCCGGCTACTGCCAGAGAGACCATACCTCCGCCGAACAATGAATGCGTGACGGTACGGTGAACCGTAATGGCAGCCATGGGATCCCACAGCCCTGCGATTACGTCTAAATCTGGAGCCAGCCCGCCAATAATAGCCGCCGCCATCAGGGAACCTTTATGCCCACTCGGAAGGGCGCGAGAAACAAGAACTCCTGTGATGCCATGAGTTACAATATCCATGTCATTAGTGAGTTTTCTGCTCCTGCCCTATCAAGCAGCCATTTGCGGGCGCAGTCTCGGGATCTGCCATAGACCTAAGGCTACCAAAACAATGCTTATCCATTGGTATTCCGTCATACCCAGACCCGCGACAGGATTGACGCGCCAGAACTCCACCAAGAACCGCATCGATCCAGCCAGAATCAAATAAAGCCACAAGATAGCTCCGTCGGGATAACCTTTTTTCCTGAGAGACCAGAGAATGCCAAAGACGATAAGAGATTGGACAGTCTCGTAAATGGGCGTCGGATGAACTCTCACTCCCGGTGGATATGGCACCCCAGTCAACGGATGAACCCACCCAAAGACGGCATTGGTATAGGCAACTGCCCAAGGGACATCCGTAACTTTCCCCCATGTTGCATCTCCCGCCAAGTGACAGCCAATGCGCCCGATGCCGTAGCCTAAAGCCAGTGCTGGTGCGGAGATATCGGCGGTTTTAAGCCAAGGGATACCCTTGCGTCGGACCCACCAAACCACAGCTAAAGTCCCGCCAAGAAATCCTCCGTACCAACTGAATCCCGCTCCGCTAAATATGAAGTCCCACGGAAAGCGGATGAAGTTATTCCATTCTTCCAGGATTAAAAGAAGCCTTGCCCCAACTAGCCCCCCTGCCACTGCAGTCAAGACCAATGAAGAGGCAAGCTCCGGATCATAGAGACGTCGTTTCAACTCCAGCCGAACGACCCAGCCGGCACAGATGGCGGCTAGGGCCCACAGCAGCCCTAAACTGTAAATCGTCAATGGCCCAATCTGGAACAAGACAGGATACATTACACGTCTCTGGAACTCATCTCCTTGCGACAACCAGCTTCATTCCTTCCAAACCCGTCACCTGGACGGTCTCCCCCACGGAGAGCTCATCACTACACATTGTATCCCAAAGCTCGCCTCTTAATAGAACCTTAGCTCCGTCCTTCGTCCTGCTGACCACTTGAGCCTTCCCTCCCATCAATCCTTCAATGCCCGTGGCGACCGGTCTTCTCATGTCCTTCCATGTCACCCATGCCAGCCACATAAAGACGAGAAAAAGTGGAATGGAAAGAAAAATTGCCTGACCGGAAGGTAAAAGAAAAAACAGTAAAAGAGCGACAAAGGGGAGCAAAAAGAGAATGTGGCACATATTTATTTTTCTTCCTAACTTTAACTAACTTAAGGTTTCGCCTTTCCCGATGAAGATGTTATTTTTAGCTCCTTTTCAATAGCTGCCTCGAAGACCTGAAAGGGTTGCGCCCCTACAAGTAGCTGACCATTGAGAAAAAAGGCCGGGGTTCCCCTGGCGCCAAGAAAAGCCGCTGTGGCTGTCTCTCCTTCAACTTTCTTAAGATGTTTTCCTGAATCGAGACACTGGTTAAAGTCCTGACTCTTAAGTCCTAGCTCCTTAGCATAGCCTTTAAGCTTCCCGTCGGTAAAAGCAAAAGGGGAACCTGCGCTGGCGAATAGCTTATCATGATAGGGCCAGAACTTCCCTTGTTCGCCAGCGCACTCTACCGCCTGGGCCGCCGCCGTCGAATGCTTTCCTAGAATAGCAAAGTGGCGATAAACAAACTTGACCTTGCCCGTGCTGATATATTTCTTCTCGATTAGCGGTAAAGTCGTTTGCCAGAATTTTCGGCAGAAGCTGCATTGAAAGTCGGAGAACTCGATGAGTGTAACAGGAGCTTTATCGCTTCCTCTCTTCGGGCCGTCTTTGGCCAAATGTGCAAAAATCTCGTCTCCCTTTGTTGGCTGAGCCAGAGCGCCCCCACTTAAGAGTAGAAGCAATATCAGGCTCCACATCGTAATCATCATTTTACTAACTCTTTCCGTTGCTTACTTGTTCCCTAAAATATCGGGTGAAAAATCGCCCTTACAAAAAAGGGCTCCGCTTCCGTAAAAAAGAAAAAATGGGAACCAGAGATTTTACAAAACGAAAGAACTAAATCCGGTAAACGGCGTTGAATTGATGGATAGGAATTGAGAAAGGAACAGAAGCGGTGCCCGGAGGCTGCAAAAGTGTGGGGGAGGAAAGCTCTGCCCGCAGGAAGGCTACCTGAGAAGCATTCATAGCCCTCTTTTCTACCTTTGAAAAATAGATTTTTTTCTGTCCCTGATAGACTTGGGCGAGAAAAGGATTCTCCTCATCGCCTAGGCAAGAAATGGAACTTCGAATTTGACTCGTGCTTTTGGCTGGAGCCTCGTTTTCTAAAACACAAAAGGCATTAAGGGAACCCACAAGAGAGAAAAAGAAAGTGAGACAGACAATGAGAAGGCGATATCTACACACAGAAAAAGGTTAGCGGTTGTTTTTCATTATGTCAAGCCGAACTTTCTAGCCCTTCGGTGGTCAAGCAGAATTTCGCATTAACTCCCAATCGATGAAGCCGAAGAGCCACAACGGTATCCCTAAACAATTCCTCAAGACAGAAGTGGTTATTTTCCCGCCCCGCTCTCCCCACCAGCGAGAGTATGCAGCAGTGAAGGCACTTGCTCCAACCAGGGCAAAGCCCAGCATTAGAGGAATCAGATAGAGGTACATAGAACCCACTTTAGCTTCAAATCGAAAGATTGTAGAGCTTGGCAGCGGCAGTAGCCCACAGAGCCGTCCATATGCCGACCCCCAGAACGCCGGCGACGTAGCTTGCCCACGTTATAGGACGGGCTAAGCCGGAGAGATTGATATGCAAAAGGTATCCAATGAGCGCAGCGGTGGCTTCCGGAGCTACAGCGACGAAGAATGCACAAATCGTGAAGGCCGCTGCTATGACAATTCCCACTGCAAGACCAAAGGCCCAAATGTTGAGTTTCATGTCCTTGCCAGAAGAGTTTCAAGTTAATTCCTGGCAAATACTAGGAAGCCCGCAGCCCTGCTAGACGATGAGTTCCGTCCTACTTTTCCTGTGTCTTTTTTGTCCCCATCTTCATACGCTCGGACATCTGTTTCATCATGCCCGACATGTCACCCATCATCTTGGACATATTCTCCATCTCTTCTGGGGTCATCTTGCCGCTCCCCATCATCTGCCTCATGTCTCCCATCGTGCCGGACATCTTGCCCATCATGTTCCCCATCCCTTTCATATCCTCACCCTTCATTATCCCCTTGCCTTTCATCATCCCACCCATTCCTTTCTCCATCTCTCCCATCCCCCCGTGCATCTCCATCATCTGACCCATCATGCCGCCTCCCATAGGTGCTCCCTTTTGTTCCTGGGCCAGGACCGTGGCAAAACCAAGGGCTCCAGACAAAATAATTGCCAAAACAGTTTTCATCATGATGCAACCTCCTTTTTGTATTTTGCTGTACTACTTAACCCCACTTTTTATTGTAAAAGAGGAATAAAACCGCCAAGCCACAAAAGCGGTTTCTTACCCCTTTTTCGACCTCTCACCCCGGCTTCGCGGCTTATTCGCCTTACTATAGGTTTGCGATTTGATCTCGTCTAAAACTAATTGCTCTGCCTCCAGCCAATCATCTAGGTCATGCCCATGGGACTGGCCTCGTTTCTCATATAGCTCGTAGGCCTTTTCGGCGATGCGCTGGCGCAGAACCTCATCACCCATAGTTGATTCGCCAATGGTGTCGGTTGCGAACATTTCTCCCTCACCTTCCTTTCCGAACCCTGGTCATAAGAAGCTCCCCTCTCTGGCCACCGTGCTTCCTCTCCTCCCGTTACCAGATTCAGGGATTCGATGACCTAGTGCAGGGATCTCGGTCACTCTGATTTTCTGATGGTGTGCCAATTTCTTCTCCTTCCAACGCAGCAGCCCCTGGCGCAGATAGGCAGGATCAAACCCCAAAACCTGACAGATGTTTTCAAAAGAAAACGGCCAATGGCTGTTTTCCTCCATAATCCATTCCTCCGCGTCAGGAAATAGGGCTTTTCTCCTGCGGTCTCCAGCTAAACTGCCCTTCTGGAAGCAGAGGACTGCGTCCTCTAAGACCGCCAACATGAGTCTTTTCTCGGACTCTAAGTCAGTCTTCGTGCGAAAGGTCTCGACATACTGAGCAGCAAGAAGAATGTCCGGCTGAAACAGCGAGACCACCTCCTCTTCTATCCTGAAGTCTGTTTCATTTGCCATAGTAACCGCCCGTCTAGCCGGTCGCTGCTAGACCCTTGCCAAATCCTGAAGGGACTGCTTTCTGGAAGGCCTTGCATTCGTCCTAAGTAGCCGGTGTTTTGTAGCACACTCATGATGCGCCGCTCAGATCCCCAATCGCTCCAGTGCACGTCCCGGACCGGCAGGACCATCAGGCGCGACGCATACTCCATGGAAAAGCTTTCCAACAGTCCTTTGGAAAAATTCACCGCTTCCAGGTGCCGATAGGCATCATTGACTGCATCCGTCTCGCCGGCGGTGCCTATGGCATCCAATATCTGTCCGAAAAAACGGTACATTTGCGGAGCGGCCCTGCAAACCAGGTCTACCATTGTCCTGGCCTTGAAAATCATGACCATAGTGTTCCATAACCCGCCCTTCTGAATCAGCTTCAGTGCGGCATGGGGCTCCGGTTTCTCGATGAAACGCGAGACCTCACAGAGGCCCGGATACACCTCTCTGCCCGGCACGATGTACCCGTATTCTGGATCGGGCTCGCTAGATTGAACCCCTAATAGAACCAAGCATGAGGGATTCTGCTCCACCGCGCTGAAGGCCAGATCCACATGGGCCATGAAAAGCTCTTCCTCGACAATGAAATGGTCCGACGGGAAAACCGCCACCACGGATTGGGGATAGCGCTTGTAGGCGTGCATCAGTGGCAGGAGAATCCCGGGTCCAGTGTCTTTGTTCACAGGCTGAACCACAACTTTGCCTGGCTGCAGGCTTGAAAGCTGCCGCCTGACCTCAGGATAGCTCAAATGATTTCGGCTCACGACCGTAAAGAGACGCTCCGGAGGAATCAGCTTCTCCGTACGGTGAAAGGTATGCTCGAGCATAGAGCGGGTTCCGATGAAATTGACGTACTGTTTCGGAAGGATATCTCCCCGTAATCGATAGATGAAGGAGCGAAGCCGCTCGCCTTCCCCGCCAGCTAATATGATTCCGGAGCGAACCGGCCTTGGAGAAGCGTCCCTCATGCTGCTTCCTCCCACTGCTTAGATAATTTGTAGATGATCGAAATCAATTCTCAACCATGGTTAGTCGGGCGAGGCCGTTTGCCGGCACATGAGGCAAGACACAACAAGACCGATATCAACATGACAAAAAAGAAGAGAAAACCGAGTTCTGTTTCCATACCTTCGTTCTCTTCCAAGCGGCCCTACCTTGCCTCACGTTCCATGCCCGAATTTTTTCCGCAAAGCGCCCCCAACCCTTCACAGTCTATCCTTGGGGTGCTCTTTCATGATCTCTTCGATCTCCTTGGGGTTGACGGGCTGGCCTGCCCTAAGCTCGCTCAAAATCCTTCTCATCTTCGCCTGATGGAGGAGCATAACCCCTTTCGGTCCCCCGGTTAGGGTCTGGACTTTCCACTCGCACTTTTCAAGCGTCGGCTCCAACAAGGCCAAAAGGTGCGGCTGGTTGCCCTGAGCCTGAACCCAGCCGAGCATAGCAACAAGAGTAATCGGGATCATCGCCAGAAAAACCATTCCTTTTCTCATAAGAGCGATCCTTTAGAACTCTTGGCGATTTCATCGCCTAATTCTTCTCCAAAACAGAAGTGACCGAGAGGTGAAAAGACTGGAGGGGGAAGAATTGTCCCCCTCCAGACCCCTCGCGTCACTCACCAATATTCAACTCCTCGTCGTTGCGCTCCCGCTGGCGGAGTTGGATCTCCTGGGCATCGGTCATGATCTTCCCTCCCGCGCCAACAGGACCGCTGACGATTCTCCACCCGTTCATCAGCGAAGCAGTGGAATCCGGGATGACGTGGAGACTGGCGTTCGGAAAAAGCCGTTTCGCGTAGTCGGCGTCCGAGGCATTGACGCACACCTCAGTCCCGTGCTGCTGCGTCTGAGCCACGGCCGTTCCAGTCAGGGCAGGGACAAGGAGGAAGGCTAAGGCCACCGCCAATATCAGTCTGTTCATTTTTTTCACCTCCTTTCGTCTAATCTCTTACTGATTAATACGAAGGAGGTGGCGGAATACGATGCTCTAGGTTGCGGGAGTGAGAATTCGGCGAAGAATAAAGGAGACCATCGAGCCCATACCTACCCCTATGAATGCTCCGACAAAAGTCCCCAGAGCCCCGAAGGCCAATATGCCGTAACCGTGGTCATGAGACGAGCCATGAAGGTAAATGGCGGGAGAAAGCAAAGCAGTTATAAGGAAAGAGCCCAGAAGCGCATTTTGAGAAAAGGCTGGACCTCTACGGACGCCAAAAATGAAGGCACCAATAAATGAGGCCAGACAAGCATAAATACCCCAACCAGCAACGAAAGTATTTCCTATGCCAAAGAAGTAGTTACTCGCAACCGCCACCTCGTATGCCGCTGACATCGCAAGCCATCGCAGGGCATCGACTCCAGAGGCCAGGTATGAGATCAGCAAGACCAGAAAGGTGATGGAGATTGAGAAAGAGGCAACCACATCAAGAAGAATGGTTTTCTTTCTCTTGCCTTGTAAAATTAGCCAAAAACCTCCGGCAAAAAGCAATCCCCATAGGCTGAAGAGAGCGATGAGGATGTGTTGGTGATGAATCCTAAGATCGATCAGGCTACGGATCAGAGCATATGAGACCCCTGTCATTGCTAAGCCGGCCGCGAAGGGTATAAGGAGTGACCAGATCCCTTTCATCGAAATTCTCTCGGTCCAAGGAAATAGGGCTTTTTCCCGCCTCAGATGGCCGAGAATTGTTTCCCGGGTTTTTTCATATAGAGCCACCGGAATCTCAGGGGCAGGCAGAGAATCAAAGCTTTGCCACTCCTTGGCCAGTTCCTGCTCTTGAGCGACACAGAAGGCACACTGGGCGAGATGGCTTTCCAGGGACTGTTTCTCTCCGGGAAGAAGTTCCCCGGTAATTTTCTTAACCAGCAGGGACTCAGAATCATCACAGGTCGTCTTTTTTTTCTCAAGATTCATCGATGCACTCCCGCAGGTGATGCATGGCTCTTTGGATTAACTGATTAACGGCCTCAGTTGAGCGCCCCATTACCCTTCCGATCTCTTCGTATCTGAGACCCTGGAGCCGGCTCAGCACAACCGCCTCCCTTTGGTCGTCCGTGAGCCTCGCAAGTGCTTCCTTGAACGAGAGGAGCTTATGACTGCCATCTGGGACCACCCCTTCTATAGGATTTTCCTCCCCCTCTGGGATCTGAGAAATTCTCGACCGCCCGTTAGCCCTAAAGCTGTCCCGGATCAGGTTAGTGGCGATCGTATATAGCCAAGTCTTAAAGGACATCTCAGGTCGATAAAGCGATCGAGCTTTATGAACGCGCAAAAAAGTCTCTTGGAACAGCTCGGCGCAGTTATCTGGATTCCCCAGCCGCCGCATCAGAAACCCATATATCTTTTTACCGTACCTGCTATAAATCTCCTCAAAGGCGGCTTCGTCGCCGCTCTGATAGCGCTTCATCAACTCCTCGTCGCTAAGCGAGGAAGCCAAACCTCCTCCGTTACTAATACGAAACTGGGGGTCCATATACTACGGGTCTAGGAGTTTTTTACCTTTTCTTTTGAACGAATGTTGACGACTGTGCCAAGATCAATAACCGACAAAATTCCGTCCCCTTCCAGACCAGTAGAGGAATGGTTGCTGATCAACTTTAAAACGTTATCCGCCTGATTATCCTCCACAATCGCCTCCATTTTGTGGTGCCCTCCATGGATCAGCGGCTCGTAGAGATGCCACTCCTCCCCATAACCGCGTACGGGGTAGACCGTACATCCGGTGACACCGATACCCTTCAGTTGACGCGCAATAGCTTCAACCTTTCCCGATCGGACCACTGCCCATATCATCTTCATAGCTGCCTCCTGCTCGCTTTTCACCGCTCGCCATTGCTACATGCGGCTGTACTTCCGATCGATCTGGCTGCGAATCTCTGCCATGTTATAGCCTTGCTTTATCATTTGAGACGCATCCAACGCCTCGTTCACGCAAACGTCGCAATTTGCAGCGTGATTGTCGGTGTAGCAGGAAAGCAGCGACCGATGACCGGAGTGTTTATCGCACTCGCAATAACAATAGAGTTGATCGACAACATCCGGCATCTCTTGCGCGACCTGATAGGCTCTTTCTATCTTTCCGATAAAAAGAGCTGGCGTCAGAGGTGTTTTCGTCTCCCGCCTTACATAGCCGCTGGAGGCCTTCGGCTCACTATTGGAAAACCGGCTTGGCTCCCTTGTGCCAACCCAACCCCATGCAAACAATCCAATAACCAAGGCAATCACCAAACCACCGATCCAAAAACCTCGTTTCTTCCGGACCGGCGTTTTAGCCTTGTTTTCTCTTCTATTTTTTCCCACGACGGCTCCTTTCTATTCCCACAGCTTTTTCCTCCATTTTGTTTGACCAGATACCAGGTTTTTCTCTCTCGGAGCCGGTTTGTATGATCCTGATCCTGCGCGCAGGATCTCGAGATAGCCTTTCCGCAGGCGAGTGATGGCGAGGAACCAGACAAAGATCAGCGCCACACAGATGAAATGAACGTAGGATATATAGTGATCCGTGAAGACGAGACTGTAAAAAAGAAGAATAAAGCCGGCGGTCGCGTCTCCCGTCCTTTCGATCACGACTTCCAGAAAGGTCTTGACCGTTTTTTTCACTGTGGCGGACAAGGGCATATAAAGAATTTCCATACTGCTCCGATGGACACTGCTCCGCAACGCCGCATCGGCCATTCGCGTCACCGCAGCCGCTAAAAGGCGTGGCCAGGCCATGATGCCCAGAGAGCCGATCAGGAGCACTCCAGGAATTAGACAGAGGCTCGGGATCAAACCGAATGTGTTTAACGCTATTCGGGTCAGGGCGACCTGGGCAAAAAAGGTGGCGACGCTAAGCCAGCCATAATAGGAACTGAAAAAAGCCGTGAGCGCCTCTCTCGAAGGATAGGCCTCTTTGGCTGCGGTCTTGAACTGGAAATCGATCAAGGTCGAGACGATGACCGAGAGCAGGATCAGCACAGCGATCGTCCGGAGGTATCGAGAGCCGTCGAGAACCGTGCCTATACTACCAGCGCTTGTATTTTCGGTTTTCACCGATAATGCCAACTCTTCCTCAGGATATTTTTCTTTCAGCCGCCGGTCTACCCAAAGAACCACAGCTGAGGCGGCGAAAAAGAGAGCGGCCACAAACCATAGGAGATCGTTGGGGTCGGAGAAGAGCGCCAGCGCCCATTTGGCGCCAAATCCGGCAGCGGCGCCGCCGAGCGTTCCGCCGGCGGTCAGGAAGCCGAAAAGCCGTTTTCCTTCGTCCGGAGTAAAGATCTGGTTGGCAAGGGTCCACAACTGGGCCACCGCAATTGCAACCGCCATAGCCGACCAGATGTAAAATGCGTAGTGGCTCCAGCCTGGATTGAAAAAGGCTATGAGGAACCAAAAGAAGGCTATATTCGAAAGGATGATCGCGTTAGTTACTAGAATGAGCCGAGTGACGGAGAGCTTTACTGTATACCTCGTATAGGTGGTGATGATTACACCAGCCAGGAGGGCGACCACCAGATAAAGATAAGGCAGTTCGGACACGGAGTGGTGGATGAGAAACAGGCTATCCCGGAGGATCTTGATGAGAATATTGGCGGCGATCAAAAGGAAGAGAAGAGAAAACGTGGCGCCGACGCGGTACCCCTCCCCGGGTCGGATATCAAAAAAACGCAACAGCCTTCGCATCACGACGTTCTCTTCCTTTCGCTCGTTGGAGACAAACCCGTCATCCTCCAACCTCTCCACAGCGCGTAGATAGCCGGAATCACCGCGAGAGTCAGAATAGTAATAGTAGAGGTCACCATGCCGCCGATCATCGGAGACGCGATTCTTTTCATCACATCAGCTCCGCTGAATCTGCCGATTCTCCACCGACAAAGATCTCATCTTCCAGCCCCTCCAGATCTCGAAGATGGCCGGGTACACGAGGAGCTCAAGGAGAAACGAGGTGATGACGCCTCCGATCATGGGTGCAGCGATCCGCTTCATCACGTCGGCCCCGGCGCCATGGCTCCACATGATTGGGAGCAAGCCCATCAGGATCGCCATAATGGTCATTACCTTCGGCCGGATCCGCTTCACCGCCCCCTCGATGATCGCCTCTTTAAGATCTTCAATCGTTCGCATCCGTCCCTCGCTGCGCCATTTCTCGTACGCGTGCTCCAGGTAGAGGAGCATAATTACCCCGGTTTCGGCGTCCACGCCGGCCAATGCGATGATCCCGACCCACACAGCTACACTCATGTTGTATCCCAGAAGATAGAGAAACCAGAACGCCCCGATCAGGGAGAAGGGGACAGCCAGGAGCACGATTACGCACCTTGCCACCGACTTAAAGTTGATGTACAGCAAGAGAAAAATAACCAGTAGAGTGAAAGGCACGACATAAATCAATCTCTCTTTAGCTCGCTGCATGTATTCATACTGACCGCTCCATAAAAGAGTGTATCCGGGCGGGAGCTGGACCTGCTGCGCAACTTTCTCTTTCGCCTCTTCGACATAGCTACCGATGTCCCGGCCTGTCATATCGACGTACACGTAACCCGAGAGCTGCGCGTCTTCGTCGCGGATCATGGCGGGGCCCGAAGTTAGCCGAAGCTCCGCCAATTGCCCTAACGGGACCTGGGCGCCATTCATAGCCGGAATCAGGACCCGTTTTAGTCTGTCCACATCGTCCCGCAATTCCCTCGCGTAGCGCACGCTGACCGGATAGCGTTCTCTGCCTTCAACAGTCGTAGTGATGCTCTCCCCGCCGATGGCCGATTCGATGATCATCTGGACATCGTCGAGGACCAGGCCATAGCGCGCGATCTCCTCGCGCTTCAATTCAAAGTCCAGGTAGTAGCCGCCGGTAACCCTCTCCGCATAGACCGTGCGGGTTCCCGGGATGGGTTGAAGAACCATCTCGATATGCTTGCCGATCTCTTCGATCTTGCTCAGGTCGGGGCCGAAGATCTTGATTCCCACCGGCGTGCGAATGCCGGTGGAAAGCATATCAATACGGTTTTTGATCGGCATGGTCCAGGCGTTGGCCACCCCTGGCAGGCGAAGAGTTTTGTCCATCTCCGCCACCAGCTCATCCCACGTGATAGGGCGGGTCTTGCCTAAAAGCAGATCGCCGACGGCTCTGAGCGGGCCGGGCCAATGGGAGCGATCCATAGGAACTCGCCGCCACTCGGACTCGGGTTTCAACATAACCGTGGTTTCCCCCATGCTGAAGGGCGCCGGATCGGTTGAGGTCTCCGCTCTCCCTGCCTTGCCAAAAACCCATTCGACCTCAGGGAAGCTCTTCAGGATCCGGTCCTGCACCTGAAGCAGCCGACTTGCTTGAGTCGTCGATATTCCCGGCAGGGTCGTCGGCATATAAAAGATCATCCCCTCGTTCAGGGGCGGCATGAACTCAGATCCCAAGCGCAGGTAAACGGGAACAGTCAGAATCAACGCAACACAAGCCAGCGCAATGGTGGTTTTTCTAAACCGCAGCACCCAGTGGATCGCCGGCATATATAAAGCGATCAGCAGGCGGTTGACCGGATTTCTGGCTTCCGGACGGATCCGGCCACGAATGAGCAAAACCATCAGTACGGGAGCGAGGGTGATAGACAGAAAAGCGGCAAAGAACATGGCGAAGGTTTTGGTAAAAGCCAGCGGTTTAAAGAGTCTTCCTTCCTGAGCCTCCAGCGTAAAAATCGGCAGAAAAGAGACCGTGATGATGAGGAGAGAAAAGAAAAGAGGCTTTCCCACCTCCTTTGCCGCTTCGATGAGGATCTGAGTTCGATTCCCAGGCCGTCCCGCCTCTTCCCAGATTTCCAGCCTCTTGTGGGCGTTCTCCACCATGATGATCGCGGCGTCTACCATCGCGCCGATCGCGATGGCGATACCGCCCAGGGACATGATGTTGGTGGTGAGGTTGAGAAAATACATGGCGATAAAAGAGATGATGATCGCGATCGGCAGCGTGATAATGACTACCAGCGCGCTGGGCACATGGAAAAGAAAAATTATGATTACGGCACTGACAATGAGACTTTCCTCGATCAGTTTTTCTTTAAGAGTGGCGATGGACTTGAGGATCAGATCCGAACGGTCATAGGCGGTGACGATCTTTACGCCCGGTGGCAGCGACGGTTCGATCTCTTTGATTTTCTGCTTGACACGTTCGATTAAGTTGAGCGCGTTCTCGCCGTAGCGCATAACCACGATGCCACTGACTACCTCCCCTTTGCCGTTTAGTTCGGCTATCCCGCGCCGCATATCCGACCCCAGAGCCACCCGGCCGATGTCTCGCACGAGGATGGGCGTGCCCCGGTCGCCTCCCACGGCGATCATCTCGATATCCTTGATCGACTTGATATAGCCTCGTCCGCGCACCATGTACTCCGCCCCGCTCAGCTCGACGGAGCGGCCGCCAACATCATTGTTGCTCATGCGGATGGCATCCACGACACTCTTGACCGAGAGGCGATAGGCCGACAGACGGTTTGGGTCCAGATTGACCTGATACTGGCGCACAAAGCCGCCCAGGCTGGCTACCTCCGCCACTCCTTCCACGCTGCCGATCTGGTAGCGCAGATACCAATCCTGAAGGCTTCGCAGCTGCGCCAAATCATGCTTGCCGGTTTCGTCGACGAGAGCGTACTGGAAAACCCAGCCGACGCCCGTCGCATCCGGTCCCAAGGTGGGGGTTACACCCTTAGGCAATCGACCGCTAACCTGATTCAGGTATTCCAGCACACGGCTTCTAGCCCAGTAGATGTCAGTGCCGTCTTCGAAGATGATGTAGACATAGGAGAAGCCGAAGTCGGAGAAGCCACGCACGAACTTGACCTTCGGCGCCGAGATCATGGTGGTCACGATGGGATAGGTCACCTGATCTTCCATGATCGTCGGGTTTCGTCCCATCCAAGGCGTGTAAACGATCACCTGAACGTCCGAGAGGTCGGGAATCGCATCCAGGGGCGTATTTTTTAGCGCCCAGATGCCCGCAGCGCTCAGGAAAAGAACCATGAGGAAAACGAGAAATTTGTTTTTCGCGCTTCCTTCGATAATTTTTTCGATCATTGCGTTCTTCCTACTGTAGGGCTACTAGCTTAAACTTTTCCTGAATCTCTTTCTGGCCGGAGCGCCGAATTGTGACAGTAACTTCCCATTCTCCCGCCATGGCCAGATTTGTTTTGGCTTCGTAAAAGCCGTCCCCGGACAATTTCCCGTCTGCTTTGGAGGGCGCCATGCCGGGCATCGCCATAACAATATTGAAGCTAACCTTGGCGTCTTGGACTGGGTTTCCTTTGCTGTCTTTGACTCTTAACCTCAGGGTGATCTCCCCCGCCTTTGGTTTTGCAGGTTGGGTATCCAGAGTCAGAGTCATTTCCCCACTCTTTTTCTCCCGGGGACTTTCCTTGGCTGTGGCGGTCTTGCCTCCTTCGCCCATGTCCATCCCAGCCATCCCGGCCATCGCGCCCATTGCCTCCTTGAGACGGCTTTCCGAATCCAAGAGAAAACCGGCGCTGGCTAAGATCCGTTCTCCGGAGGAAAGTCCGGAAAGGACCTCGTAGTAGCCGTCGAATTTTCCGCCGATCTTCACCTCTGCGGGCTGGAAGCGGCCTTCCCCCTTATCCAGGAAAACCACCTTTCTTAGGCCGGAATCCAAGACGGCCTCATCAGGAATGGCCAATTTTTTCCCCGCGTCCACGTCAATCTCTACGTTGGCATACATCTCAGGCTTGAGCTTGAAGTCGGGGTTTCGAAACTCCAGTCTCGCTTTGATCGTACGGGTTTTTTCGTCGAGGATGGGAGAAATCCAGGATACCCTGCCGGTAAAAGTCTGGCCTGGAAAATAGGAGAGGGTGATCGTGGCTGTTTGTCCGATGCGGACATTCGGTAGCTCAAACTCGTAGATATCAGCATTGACCCACACAGCGGACAGATCGGCTATCGTGTAGACTTCCTTGTCTGACATGACCTTCATGCCTTCGTGGGCATCTTTTTTTAAGACAAAGCCACTTAAAGGCGAGAACATCGTAAGGCTTTTCTTGGGCTGGCGCGTCGACTGAAGCTCCTCGATCTGTTTTTCCGAAATGTCCCAAAGGCTGAGTCGCCGCCGCGTCGCTTCCAGAAGAGAATCGGATCCCGCGCGGATCTCCTGGAGAGAGCTGGAACCCAAAGTTTTTTTCGCGTGCAGGGCTAACAGGTACTCTTCTTGTGTTGAGACCAGTTCAGGACTGTAAAACGTGAACAGAGGTTGGCCTTTTTCCACGAGTTTCCCTGTGTAGTTAACAAATAGCTTCTCGATCCATCCATCCACCTTCGTGTAAACCTGAGCCACTTTGGTCTCGTCGTAGGTGACGATCCCGACGGTTCTGATTTTTTTTATCAAAGGGCGGAGTTCAACGACGGCGGTCCTGATGCCCACGAGCTGTTGCTTCTCGGGACTGACGTTGACCGACCCGGGGGCGTCTGCCTGCGAGCCGGTCTCTCCGTGTCCTGCCGTGGAGCGGGTCGCAGTGGGGCTGGATTGGACCACGTTCTTGTCGTTCTGTCCCAGCCAATAGCCTAAAACGATAAGTGCCAGGGCAAGAATAATCATGCCAAGCAGTTGTAAAGATTTTTTCTTCTTCATTTTTTGTCCCCTAATTTTTCAGCTCTTCAACCCTTAGACAGACTCTTCAACACTTCAACACTTCAACACTTGAACCCTTTAACCTTTTACGGAAGATCCTTGCCGACGGCCCGCTCAAGATCCGCCAGGTTCTGTATGACACCCGTGAGGCTCTTAAAGTAACCTATCCTGGCTTCTCGTAAAGCCCGCTGGGCTTCAAGCAGGGCGGTGAACTCTACCCTTCCTGTCTGGTAAGCGGCCATGGCGGCCCTGAAGGAAAGCTCCGCCTGAGATAAAATCCCTTCGCGGAATAGCTCTAGCGACCTCCTTGCGGCCTGGAGCTTGGCCTGCGATTCCCCCACCTCTCTTAGAGTCATGTTTCTTGTCGCATCCCTGCTCGCCTTGGCTGCGCGGATCTCCGCTAACGTTTCCTCTACCTCGTAGTTGCGCCTGCCAACGGTCCAGGGAGAAAAGGGAATGGTGATATTAACCATGGCGGCGTAGCGGTTCTTTGTCATGTCTGTCGGCATCCGCCAGTAATCCCATCCCACCATGAAGTCGGGGAATTTCCGATTTCTGTCCGCCAACTCATACATCCTCTCGGTCCGCTCGATCTCTTGCTCCGCCCCCCTCAATTCCGGGCGGTTAGCCAAGGCTAAATCCTCGATCGCGGAAAGGCTGAGCGTAACGTCGGGCGCCATAAGATCTGTGGGTACCTGGATTGGAGTTTGCGGGGGACGGTTCATCACAACATTCACCTTCACCTCCCCGGCTCTTCTCTCCTCCTCAGCCACTATAAGTTGGTTCATGATATCGCTCTGTTCCAGGAGCGCCTTAAAGACATCTTGTTGGGTTACCCTCCCGACCTGATAGCGCGCCTCTGTAGCTCGGATAACGTTGCGCATGATCTCTAACTGTTCGCGCAAAATTTCGATGCTTTTGTCCGCCATAAAAAGATCGGCATAGGCCGTCTTGACTCTAGAGATAATCTCCCTCTCTTTAGCGCGAAGCTCCTGTTCCACCACCTTTGCCTCCTGGATGGCGATTTTTTCCTTCAAGGCAAGCTTGCCGAAGAAGGGAAACTTCTGGCGAATGCCGATCATGTTCGCATCCGCCTGGCTTAAATTGGTCGGGTTCGACAGAGGGACGCCCCCGGTCTGAAGGGCGATCTCGGGGTCCTCCAGGTAGGGCGCCTGATTTGCCCTGGCGCGCATGGACTGGAGTCGCTCGCGCAAGAAAGTGATCTCGGGGTTTTTTTCCGCGGCTTCTCTAACGGCCTCCGAAAGGCTTAAACCCCGCTGGGCTTCGGCAGCCCAAACCGTCGCAAGCACGCCTGTGGCAATAATCGCTACGAATGTCCCAAGTAAAAGTAACCTAGCTTTTTTCATGAACCCTCCAACTTGACCGCTGTAGCCCGCATTATTAGAGCCAACTGCGAGAAATAGTGCCTGAGCGGGCCTATTATAAAGCCCCGGCCTAAAATTCGCTACCAGCCGGAAAAACTTTAAGAGAGAAGGAGTTCTTAAATACGCAGGACGCGATAGAGGAGAACTAGAGAAGGCTTGTGAAGAGACTGCCAGGGATGCGCAAACGGAGCAGATGTGAACAAAGCATGCGACAGGTCAGGCGTTACTGCCGATATTGCCCGCGTATCCGATGAAGCGGGAACAGTGATCCCTGCTGATGAGTATAAAAAGCCATTTATAAGTACTTGGTAGCAGACAGGCGGAGAGCCTTGTTTTTCGGTCTGGCCACAGGGAACTTCTCCTCCCATTCCCTTGTCCATAGAGGCTTTTTGGGAGTGGGAGGCCATAGACATAGTGTAAAAGCCGGGACAGGCATAAACTAACGAAGCTGCCTGTAAAAACAGTATGACGGTCAGAGCCGTCGTATTTAAGAGTCGTTTACCCATCGAAAAGCCTTTACGTCAGCTACCATACTTATCCATTACGATAACACTTCTGCGCATCCGAGTCAAATTTCGCTTACTTGCTGGCGAAAAGACGCAAATCCCATGCCACGCTCGCGTGGTTTCTTTTCGCTTGCATATAAAGCTATGAGGGCGGCTCTTTCGAAAAACGAAGCTGTTTCTTTCCCGGAGTTGGGAAGCGGCGTTGCTGTTTTTCTCGCTTTTTAGAACGAGAGATAGATTCTGCCAATGCTGGCCCTGCCCGCAAAAGATATGCGCGGCGGGGGCAAGCCCTTGCCTTTTTTCTTTCAAGACTCTATCTAGGAGTCAACACAAAATTGGTCCTGGTAAGTTGCAGTTCGCAGCACGGTAATCATGATCTCCCTGAAGCTCTCACGCTTTCCTTTGATGGCCTTGGCCGCCCTTTCGCTCCTGGCGGCCCTCTGGGCTGGACTTGTCCGGTTGGGCTGGGATCTCCCTGTTCCCGTTCTGAACTTGCCTGCCAACCATGGACCACTCATGATCACGGGTTTTCTGGGAACCCTCATTTGCCTGGAGCGCTCCGTAGCATTGATGCGCTCCTGGCCTTATGGTGGGCCTCTCCTGGCCGCAATGAGTTCCCTTGCTCTGCTTGCCGACATGCCATTGCCTGCCGCTCCTCTCCTGGCAACAGCGGCCAGCCTGTTCTTGGTCGCCATTTTCGTTGTTCTTTGTCGCCAGCACCTATCGGATTTCTTGCTGACGATGGGGCTTGGAGCTTTTCTGTGGTTTGTGGGCAACCTGCTCTGGTCTGCTGGCTATCCCTTAAATCGGGTTGTTCCCTGGTGGATCGGGTTCCTGGTAATCACCATTGCTGGAGAGAGATTGGAACTCTCCCGCCTGACGCGTCTCTCCGTGATTAGCCGTGCAGCGTTTCACGTGTGCGTAGGAGTTTTTCTCCTCGGGCTCGCCATCTCGCTATGGGCATTTGGGTCTGGCCTAAGACTTAGCGCCATAGCGCTGGTAGCCCTGGCCCTTTGGCTGCTTCGCTTCGATATCGCCTGGCGCACGGTTCGGCACGTCGGCCTGCCGCGCTTTATGGCCGTCTGTCTGCTCTCCGGCTATCTCTGGCTGGGAATCGGCGGGCTGTTATGTTTTCTCTTCGCTGATCTTTTTACTTCAGGTCATTACTATGATGCCGTGCTCCATGCGATCTTTCTGGGATTTGTTTTTCCGATGATTTTTGCCCACGCCCCCATCATTTTTCCGTCAATAACGGAGCTCGCTATGCCGTTTCGGCGCGCCTTTTACGGCCACCTCGGGCTGCTCCATATTTCGTTGCTTCTGCGGGTTGGTGGAGACCTGACGTTTTGGACTGGAGGAAAAAAGTGGGGTGGTCTGCTCAACGTTTTGAGTATCGTGCTTTTTCTGGTAAATAATATCTACTCTGTCAGGGCAGGTCAGGCTGAAGAGCGTGAGGCACAGTAAACCTATCGTCTTTCCAATAGAAGGGAGAAAAACATAATGGCGAGTCCATTAACGGTTCATGAGCATCATCACTTTGAAAAGGCCACGGAAGCCTTAAAACAAGAGCACCGGATTATCGAGAAGGTACTTGGCGCTGTGGAAAAACTCACAAAAAGCCCAGGAGAAATTCCAGTAGAGCTTTGGGAAAAGGCCATCGATTTTATCCGCAACTTCGCTGATAAGTGTCATCATTTAAAAGAGGAAGGGCTTTTGTTCCCGGCGTTGGAGGAGCACGGGATTCCGCGGGAGGGAGGTCCTATTGGCATGATGCTTTTCGAGCACGAAGAAGGGCGTGGATATGTAAAGGCGATGGTCATGGCTTTGTCCCATGCTAAGCAGGATCCCCAAGCGGCGAGAACTGAGCTCTTCCAGAATGCCAGGGCTTACCTCCGCCTCTTGCGGGAGCATATCGCCAAAGAGGACCAGGTTCTGTTCGAAATGGTGGATTCAGCTCTGACCCCGGAAGAGCATAAAAAACTTCTCAGGGAGTTCGATGAGCATGAAGAAAAGGAGCTGGGAGCCGGGATTCACGAAAAGTACCTCGCGATTGCCAAGGAGCTCGAGGGACGCCTGGGTTAGCAGCAGTAGGCAATCCCGTGAGTCAGGAAGCGGCTCAACGAGGTTTATTTTATAAGGAGATTCGTTATGTCATCGACCGGGCTGATGGTCGGGGCTAGAAAGGGAGATTCGCAGTGACAAGCGTGATCGGACCGCATAATGGAGAGCATGGGGTAAGCGGACGTCGGCCAAGCCGTCTGGTCTATTCCGAGGCGCCCATTCTCATTTACTGGGAAACCACCCGGGCCTGCGACCTTGCCTGTCGCCACTGCCGGGCGGAGGCGCATGCTGAACGAGACCCGAATGAGTTGACCACTTCGGAGGGAAAGGCTTTGCTGGAAAAGCTGCGGGGATTTGGCAAGCGCGCGCCGCACTTGGTCCTTACGGGTGGTGATCCGCTGAAGCGGCCGGATTTTTTTACCCTCCTGGAACATAGTGCCAAGCTCGGATTTCAACTGTCGGTGGCGCCTAGTGGGACCGGCCTCCTGACGCAAGAGGTGCTCCGTCGCTTCAAGAATTGTGGCGTTGAAAGCATATCGCTCAGCTTCGACGGTTCAACGCCGGAGCGACACGACGGTTTTCGCGGGGTTCCCGGCTGCTTCGTCCGAACAGTCGAGGCGGCCCGCGCCGCGCGCGCGGAAGGACTCGACCTGCAGATCAACTCCCTGGTTACGATGCAGACCAGAGAAGATTTGCCGGAAATCTATCGCTTGGTTAGCGGATTGGATGTTATGCGGTGGAGCCTGTTTTTTCTCATTCAGGTTGGAAGGGGGCAGGGACTAAGAGAGATCAGCTCTGAAGAAGTCGAATCCGTTCACAACTGGCTTTACGATCTTTCTAAGGAGGCCCCCTTTGCGATCGCCACGACCGAGGCCCCGCACTTTCGCCGGGTGGCGCTCACGAGAATGAGGGCCGAGGGAATCCCGTTGGCTAAAATCCGTGAAACTCCGGTAGGAAGAGGATTCGGCATCCGGGACGGCAACGGCATCATGTTTATTTCCCATACGGGAGACGTTTATCCTGCCGGCTTTCTTCCACTGGTGGCCGGGAACGTGAGAAGCGCCGACGTGGTGGAAATCTACCGTGAGTCGCCAGTTTTCAAGAGGATTCGTGATACTGCGCAATTCGGTGGACGATGTGGGCGCTGCGAGTTCCGAGAGACTTGCGGCGGCTCGCGGGCGCGGGCCTATGCCGCTTACGGGGATCCCTTGGCCGAGGACCCTGCCTGTGGCTACCAGCCTGGCGAGTATGGCCTGCAACTCGTCAACCTGGCTGACGAACGAGCTTCGTGAACGGCTCTGTTCCTTGTCAAAAGATTCTTACGGGACCCAGCCGGCGATAAAGATATTGAACTCTCTTGGCTCCTTCAGAGATCGTTCTTTGCCTCTTTAAAGTTGGGACAAAGACCGATTCTTTTTCCAACCTTTGGAAAAGGGCTCCAAAGCTCTTAAACTTGTCGACGCATGCGTCTCATCGGTCGATAAGATCAGCCGCCGCCTGATAGGTCTCGAACTTCAGCCGCGGGTAAGGCGAACTGTAGCCGTTGCGGAGGCGCTCGATTCGCTCGGGCTGGCTGAAGAACTCCCGGTTGGCCTGAGCGCAGAGTTCTCCCAGCTCCTTGCGGGACAGATGGCGCGTGGGCATGATCGTGTGCAGCGCGTCCCAATTATCGAGATCTAGACTCTCAATGCGGTTTTGCTTAAGTCCCTGACGCCAAGATTGAGTGCCCGGCATCGGGGTAAGAAGCATCATAACGGCGACGTCGGGATCGATTTCGTCGACCGCGCGAAAGCGATTTTTAATCTTTTCGGCATCATCCTCCCAAAACCCGTTCATGTAGGTTCCCACCGTGGCAATATCGTTCTGACGCAGCAGGCGGACGAGCTCTTTGAGGTCCTGGACCGTGTACGGCTCTTTGCTTTTGTGGAGGTGGGCGAGCTCCTCATTGGTGCCAACCTCGATACCGAACAGGACCTGGTAGCAGCCGGCTTTCCTCATCCGCGGGATCAGGTCTCTGTCCCGCATCAGGTTGTAAGCCCTGCCCATGAAAAACCACTCCATATCGAGATTGCGCTTTTCAAGCTCGTCCAGGAGATCGACCATTTTCTGGCGCTCAGAGTTAAAGTCGTCGTCCAGGAAGTTGAGGGCTTTGACCCCATAGGTTTTATTGAGGAGCTCCATCTCATCAGCGGCCAGTTTGCCGCTCCGGGTTCGGTGCACAAAGAAGTCCTGCCGCCGTCTGGGGTCGATCAGCCCCCACTCATAACAAAAGCTACAGGCCCCCTCGCACCCCCGGCTCGTCACAGCCTCGTTGTAATTTTCGATTTTCGAAAAGCCGACGTACTTGTCCATCGGGAAGAGATCATAGGCCGGCATGGGGAGCTGATTCAGATCAGGGAGGAGCGGTCGTGGCGGGCTGAGCGCAATCTTGGAATCCTTTCTGAAAGCTAGTCCCCGGACCTCTGCAGGACGGGGTTGTTCCCGCTTCAGCTCCTCCAGAAGCTCGAGCAAGGTCGGTTCCGCTTCGCCCACGATGATGAAGTCAAGCTGTGGGGAGAGGGTAAGCAGCTCTTTCGACATTGCGGAAATGCCCAGGCCTCCCGTTATCGTGATCAAGCTGGGGATGGCCTCTTTCAGCGTAGCGGCTGTCTCGATAGTCCGCACTATCGGCTTGGCGCCGCCGTCTGTGATCAACCGCGTGCCGAGGAAGACCGCATCCGGCGATTCTTCCTTGACTCGCTCAACCATCTCCTGCTCGCTAAGCTCCAGCGCCCGGCAATCTAATACGGCGACCTCTGCCGCCTTCTTTTCTCTTACGAAGGCCGCGAGCTGGGCATGGAGCGGATTGCAGGCAATGTGCTTAGAGCCCCACCGAGCCCAGTTGCCCATAGGAGGGGTCAAAAAGAGCAGTTTCATTTTTCACCTCCAGAAACAAATAATATTACATGATGCATGGATAATCAATACCTTAAATTTACTAGTAAGAAGCAATTTTGATGCCATGGGAAACTTCTCTCCTGAGTTCCCTTGATTAATTTGTAATGAAAGACGAAACAAAGGGAAAATCGGCCCCAGCGTTTACTGAAATTAAGAAAAAGCCGCTGAGTTTTCTTACTTGAGAGAGTGAGAATGGTTGTGTCGAAAACTGTGAGATGCCCTGCGGTGTAGGATAAGATTGCCAGGGTCTGTTCCCCCTAGAGGGCAGGCAGAAGATTTTCTTCCGGCGTCATGCGCTATTTTGCCTACAACGGATCTGCCCAGATCATCGGGTGAGCATGGTCTGCATCTAGAGTTAAGAGGTCAGGAGAAAAATGCAGTGGCATGTTATTTGCCTAATTAAAAAGCCTGATAAGGTGAAAGATGGCGAACAAAAAGCTTAAAGTTGCCGCAGGTCACTACCATCTTTTCCATCGCGTTGCGCCCACGGTGGCCAATGCTAAGGGTTATTTCGCGAAAGAGGGCCTGGAAGTAGAGATCTCAGCTACCGGTACCGATCTAAAGAGTCTGCAAGCCCTGATCGAGGATGAGATTGACATTGTGATTGATCTGAAGACACCCGTAGCGCTACAGGCCAGAGATCGGGGAGAAGAGGTTTTTCTCATCGGGGGCTTCCTCAATACCTACCCGGGGATCTTCGTCGGCGCGAAAGAGATCCGCTCTGTCACTGATCTCAAGGGGAAGAAGGTCGGTCTCAGGGAACCCAATGGAGTGGCGTTGACCATGAGTTCGATGATCTTGAAAAAGGCCGGCATGGAGCCTGATGGGGATGTGATTTTTATTCCCCATACAGGGGCTTCATCTTTTAGATCCATAGCCCCAAAATTGGATCGGGGCGAAATCCAGGCGCGTATCGCTCACAAGGCCTATGCCAACGATTTCAAGCGGGCCGGCTATCCCATCTTGGCGGACCTGGAAGAATACCTGCCCAACGGTTACCAGTTGCGGGCGATTGCGGTAAAAGGCTCTTTCTTGGAGAGGAACCGGGAAACGGTTGTCGGTTTTTTAGCAGGGCTTATCCAGGGCTATCGCTTCATGAAAAATCCTGAAAACCATCCCGAAATGATGGCGATTATCAAAGCCTCCGATCTGGAATTTGAACAAGATATGGATCAGGGCATGTGGGAGGAGGAGTACCCCTTGATTCCGGGCATCCCCGCGAATGGCTCTATAAATGTTGCCGGGCTGCAAGTCATCCTGGATGAGGAGAAAATAGCAAGGAGGATTTCACCAGCGATGACTGTAGATAGGATTTTACGCTCCGAATACGTGCAAAAAGCCCTTCAGGAAGTCGGAGAGCTGTAGGATAGGCGGCTATACTCTCTGCTGTGTTCATGCTGGTTTCTACTCGCCGGAAGGAGGTTGAAAGTGATTGCACCTAGAGAGAAAGAGGACGTGTGGATTCACAGTATCTGTGACATGTGTTATGCCGCCTGCGGGATTCTGGCGCACCGAAAAGACGGGGTTTTGGTGAAGATAGAGGGGGATCCGGACTGTCCGGCGAGTGAGGGGCATCTTTGCGCCAAAGGTCAGGCAGCGCTGATAGGCCTTTACGATCCGTCCAGGGTGAAGGTTCCCCTTAAACGGACCAATCCAGAGAAGGGGATTGGCGTAGATCCCAAGTGGGAGGAGATTTCGTGGGAGACGGCGCTGGAGATTCTGACTGATAAGCTGACCAAGGTTCGGGAAAAAGACCCACGCAAACTGGTTGTCTCAAACTTCGATCACACTGCGAGCACTTATTTTATCGGTGGAGGTTGGGCCGTGGCCTTCGGCACTCCCAACCACCATTGGACCGGCTACTACTGTGGCAACTACCTTCACTCATCGATGTATCTGACCAATGGATCGTTTCACTCGGACTTTGATCTCGATTACTGCAATTACGTCATCCTGCTTGGGAACCAGCAAGGTTTTATGGCGGGGCTGAATGCCAACGTGTCGGCGCGGAAGATGGCCGAGGCGCGCAAGCGGGGGATGCGCGTGGTGGTCGTGGACCCGGTCGGGACCAATGCCGCGGCCAAGGCAGACGAATGGGTGCCGATCCGGCCGGGAACAGATGGGGCGTTCATCTTGAGTCTAATCAATGTGTTGCTGAACGAACTGGGCTGTTACGACCGGGAATTTTTGCGTTGCAGGACCAATGCTGCTTACCTGGTAGGGGAGGACGGGAGTTATCTCAAGGAGGGTCCAAACGGTAAGCCTCTCATTTGGGATCAGAAGAGTGAGGGGGCAGTGCCATTCGATCAGGGTGAGGTTGATCCGGTGCTTGAGGGTTCGTTCGAAGTGGGGGGAGAAAAATGTCAGCCAGCGTTTCAGGCCCTAAGGGAGCATGTGAAGAGGTATACGCCGGAGCAGGTCGCGCCGATCACGACGATATCAGCCGATACTATCCGGCGCATTGCGAAGGAGTTTGGTGAGGCAGCGCGGATTGGGTCGACGATAGTGATAGATGGCAAGGTGCTCCCTTACCGTCCGGTGGCGGTTAATATCTACCGTGGCGCTGGAGCCCATAAACATGGCACTCACACGGCCCTGGCCGTGCAGACGCTCAACATGGTCGTGGGCGCTTTTTATGTTCCCGGAGGGCACCGGGGTATCAACCTCGTTGGTCCATCCGGTAGCTGGATGCCAGGCCAGACGGTTGAAGGTCTTATTACCCCGCCCTCAGCCATCGGCCGAGCGGCGCGATACTACGATTTCGAGGAGAGGCAGCCGGAAGGTATGGAGCTCCATGAACTCTTTCCCATCAGCACCAACCGCAGCTCCATGAATCAGCTCAACCTCCAGGATCCGAAGCAGTTCGGCCTTCCTTATAGTCCCGAGGTACTGATTGTTTGTCGGCGTAATTTGATGATGAACAATGTCAATCCTGAGGTTACGGCTGAGGCGCTTAAGAAGGTTCCCTTCATAGCGACCTTCAGCACGCACCTGGACGAAGTGGCTGAGATGGCAGATCTGGTCTTGCCCGAGGCCCTTTCCCTGGAACGGCTTGACTTCTTCCCGAACACTCTTACTCATACCATGAGTCCAGCGACCGGCTATTTTTACTGGGGTCTGAGGCAGCCAATAGTTGAACCGCAGGGGCAGGCCAGGCGCTGGATCGATGTGCTTTTCGAGATTGCCGATCGCATGGGATTTTTGGGCGATGTCTACAAGCTTCTGAACGTAAAGTGGGAGATCAAGGATCCGTATAAGCTTGACCCCAGTCAACGCTATACGATGGAGGAGATGTACGATCGCTGGACGAAGTCTTTATTCGGCCCGGAGCAGGGGATCGAATGGTTTAAGAAGAACGGCTACCACAAGGTGCCCCGCGCCGTAGAGGAGAAGTATCCCGGTCCGTTTATCCGTCCCCGCTTCCCCCTCTATTTTGAGAATATGCTCAGGGCGAAGAAATCCGTTGCCAAGGTGGCCGCTCAGATGGGGCGGGAGTGGGATACGGGAGATTATCAGGTGTTGCCGGAGTGGAAGCCTTGTCCCGCGTACAATGATAGCACGCCTCCCTACGACCTCTACGTCGTGAACTTTAAGATCCCCTTTCACAGCCTTTCGATCACGACGCAGAACCCGTGGCTGAACGATCTGGCCGAGCATAATCCCTATGCTTATAAAATTCTCATCAACACTGAGACGGGCCAGCGCAAGGGTATCAAAGATGGAGACGAGATCTGGGTAGAGTCTGTGGCAGGCAAGGTCAAGGGTGAGGCGAAGCTGACCGAGTGCATTCATCCGGAGGTTGTGGGAATTGCAGGAGTGTTTGGCAGTTGGGCGACCGGCAAACCGATCGCCAAAGGGAAAGGGGTTCATTTCAACAGTCTGTTGCCGATCTCTTTAGAGAGAATCGATCCGGTCTCAACTGGGGTGGACTCATGTATCCGGGTGAAGGTCTCACGGGCTGCTTGAGAAAAAAGCTCGGAAGTTAAGAACGTGTTCACCTCTGAGGTTGTCGCTTACCTTTGCTTTGATAAATCTTTCTAATTGCACTTGCACGGTCTAGTTGCAGAAATAGGAAAAATTCTGCTCCCTTTTCTTACGTCCTGGAATAAGGAGGCTCTGCCTTAAGGTTGTAGGGAGGAATGGGCCAAGTGGCGCTGGCATGTCATTTGCGTATAAGCCGAATGAGTTTGACTTTTTATGGAAGCGCGCGTTCATGTCTCCTATCTTGGTCTGGTTCGAAACGTCATTGGCTGCAGGGAAGAAGAGCTAGAAATAACTTCAGGGACAACGGTTGGTGAGCTTCTTGCGCGACTTGCTGAAAGGCATGGCGATCCCTTTCGCTCGAGTGTCTTCAGGGGCGTTGGTGAGCTTCGCGCCACTGCCCTTGTGTGCGTGAACGATTGCGACATAGCCCAACTAGAGGGCTTTGAGACCAAGTTAGGGAGCGGAGAGAAGGTCAGCGTGGTGGTGGGGGTCTATCCGCCGGAAGGAGGTTGAATTAGTGATTGCACCTAGAGAGAACGAAGACGTCTGGATCCACAGTGTCTGTGATATGTGCTTTGCTGCCTGCGGCATCCTTGCGCACCGTAAGGATGGGGTTTTGGTGAAGATAGAGGGGGATCCGGACTGTCCGGCGAGTGAGGGGCATCTCTGCGCCAAAGGTCAGGCAGCGCTGATAGGTCTTTATGATCCGTCCAGGGTGAAGGTTCCCCTTAAACGGACCAATCCAGAGAAGGGGATTGGAGTAGATCCCAAGTGGGAGGAGATTTCGTGGGAGACGGCGCTGGAGATTTTGATAGATAAGCTAACCGAGGTCCGGGAGAAAGACCCGCGCAAACTGGTGGTTTCCAGCTTTGACCAGATCGCCCTCTCTTACTTCATCCGCCCGGCCTGGGGGATCGCCTTCGGCACACCGAACACAGACTGGGTTGGCTACTACTGTGGCAACTACCTTCACTCATCGATGTATCTGACCAATGGAGCGTTTCACTCGGACTTTGATCTCGATTACTGCAATTACTCTATCCTGCTTGGGAACCAACAGGGTTTCATGGCCGGTCTCAATGCCAATGTGACGGCGCGGAAGATGGCCGAGGCGCGCAAGCGCGGGATGCGCGTGGTGGTCGTGGACCCGGTTGGGACCAACGCAGCGGCGAAGGCAGACGAATGGGTTCCGATTCGCCCGGGAACGGACGGGGCGTTCATTTTAAGTCTTATCAATGTTTTGCTCAACGAGCTGGGCTGCTACGACCGGGAATTTTTAAGCCGGAGGACCAATGGCCCTTACCTTGTTGGAGAGGACGGGAGCTATCTAAAGGAGGGGCCCCGTGGAAAACCATTAGTGTGGGATTTGCGCACCGAAGGAGCTGTCCCGTTCGATCAGGCCGATATCGAGCCGGCTCTCGAGGGATCGTTCGTTGCCGGTGGGGAGAAATGCCGCACGGCCTTTCAGGCCTTAAAGGAACATGTCAAGAGCTACACCCCTGAAAAAGCAGCCTCGATCACTACCATACCTGCAGATAATATCCGGCGCATTGCGAAGGAGTTCGGTGCGGCAGCCAGGATCGGCTCCACCATCATGATTGATGGCAAAGCGCTCCCCTACCGTCCGGTGGCGGTTAATATTTACCGTGGCGCCGGAGCCCATAAACATGGGGCGCATGCAGCCCTGTCCGTGCAGGTATTGAACATGATCGTCGGGGCCTTTTATGTTCCTGGGGCGCATCGAGGGCCCAATCTTGTCGGTCCATCCGGTAGCTGGATGCCAGGCCAGACAGTGGAGGGTCTCATCACTCCGCCATCAGCTATCGGACACGGGGCGAAATACTACGACTTCGAGGAGAGGGTGCCCGATGATCTGGGGCTGCACCAACTCTTTCCTATCACTACGAACCGCAGTCCCATGTACCAACTCAACCTTCAGGATCCCAAGGAGTTTGGCCTCGACTATCAGCCAGAAGTTCTGATTGTTTGTCGGCGTAATTTGATGATGAACAATGTCAATCCTGAGATCACTGCGGAAGCGATTAAAAAAATACCTTTTATAGCGACCTTCAGCACACACCTGGACGAAGTGGCTGAGCTGGCAGATCTGGTCATGCCCGAAGCCCATTTTCTGGAGCGGTTCGATCTTTTTCCCAACCGCCCGAGCCATACCATGAGTCCTGCGACCGGCTATTTTTATTGGGGTCTGAGGCAGCCAATAGTTGAACCGCAGGGACAGGCCAGGCGCTGGATCGATGTGCTCATGGAGGTCGCCGACCGCATGGGGTTTGTGGGAGATGTCTATAAACTCTTGAATGTGACACTGGGGATAAAGGACCCGTATAAACTGGATCCGGCAAAGCGCTACACTATGGACGAGATTTACGATTCCTGGACCAAATCGTTATTCGGCCCGGAGCAGGGGATCGAATGGTTTAAGAAGAACGGCTACCACAAGGTGCCCCGCGCCGTAGAGGAAAAGTACCCCGGTCCGTTTATCCGTCCCCGCTTCCCCGTCTATTTTGAGAATATGCTCAGGGCGAAGAAATCCGTTGCCAAGGTAGCCGCTCAGATGGGGCGGGAGTGGGACACTTCCGATTATCAAGCCATGCCCGACTGGAGACCTTGTCCCGCATACAACGACGGCACGCCTTCTCACGACCTCTTCGTCGTGAACTTTAAGATCCCCTTTCACAGCCTTTCGATCACCACGCAGAACCCGTGGCTGAACGATCTGGCCGAGCATAATCCCTATGCTTATAAAATTCTCATCAACACTGAGACGGGCCAGCGCAAGGGGATCAGAGATGGAGACGAGATCTGGGTAGAGTCTGTGGCAGGCAAGGTCAAGGGTGAGGCGAAGCTGACAGAGTGCATTCATCCGGAGGTTGTGGGCATCGCGGGGGTGTTTGGCAGTTGGGCGACCGGCAAACCGATCGCCAAAGGGAAAGGGGTTCATTTCAACACTCTGTTGCCGATCTCTTTAGAGAGAATCGATCCGGTTTCAACGGGGGTGGACTCATGTATCCGGGTGAAGGTCTCACGGGCTGCTTGAGAAAAAAACAAGGAGGGGAAAATGGCGGCACGCATAGATGAGTTTTTGATTGGGGTCAAACCGCAGCGGGAGTGGGGATGGTTAGTGATCAGCTATCTCTTTTTGGGAGGGGCAGGCGCCGGGCTTTTTTTAATTTCTCTCTACCTTGATCATGCGTGGGCAGGATTGCTCGGGCTTTTAGTATTGATGTTGGGCACGCTGCTGCTTCTTTTAGACCTGGGACGTCCGGAGCGTTTTTGGCGCGCCTTTTTTCGTCCTTGGAGCTCCTGGATCAGCCGGGGCTGTTTTTTTATTACCTTGATGGTGTTTTTTGGGGCACTGCAGATCGCCCCTCAGGTGCCGGGGCTAGGCTTTCTTTGGGAGAGCGGGAGTACTCTAGGGTCGGTCATTAAGGCGGTGTCTGTGGCCGCAGCAGTGCTGGTCATGATCTACACCGGCTTTGTTCTGTCACCTTCCCCGGCCATCCCTTTTTGGAACTCAGCTTTATTTCCGGTTCTCTTTTTCGTTTATTCTCTGCTTGCGGGGATTGATATTCTGATTCTCGCATCGCCTTTCCTGCCTGGAGCCCCTTTGGATTTAGTTTCTCTAGAGAGGCTGCAAATTTACTTGGCCCTGGCGTGCCTTCTCCTCGTGCTAAGCCATCTCTCTGTCATGTCCAGCTCTGCTGTGGCTGCTCGCGAGTCCATCCGTCTTCTGACGCGGGGGAGATGGGGGCTGCTGTTTTTGGGAGGAGTAATAGTGGCAGGTCTGGTGGTTCCGCTGGTCCTGTCCTGGGTCGTATTGTGGCAGTCTCAAGCCCAGGCGGTTTTTGCCTTTACCGTTATCTTGGCTTTGCTCAGGCTCTTCGGCGATTACCTGTTTCGTTTCCTGGTTATTCGTGTCGGCCTGTATGATCCTTTACTCTAAGGAGGCCCGATATGGCGCGTTACGGGATGGTTATTGACCTCAACACCTGCATCGGTTGCAATGCCTGCACGATGGCCTGCAAGGCCGAACATGCCACTCCTACGGGGATCTTTTGGGCCAAGGTGTTGGAGAAAGAAGTGGGGAAATTTCCTGCTGCGCGCAGGATTTTTCTTCCGGTGCTGTGCAATCACTGTAAGAACCCCATCTGTCAGGAGGTATGTCCGACTGGGGCGACTTATAAGCGGGAGGACGGGATTGTTTTGATTGATTACGATATGTGCATTGGGTGTCGTTCCTGCATGGAAGCGTGTCCCTACGGGCCGCGCTCTTTCTATGAGAGCGACGGCGCTTATTATCCTGGGGAGCGCACCGCTTATGAAGAGAGCCAGCAGAATTTTTCTGAAGGCGTCGTGATGAAGTGTAATTTTTGCGTGGAGCGAGTGGATCAGGGGCTGGATCCTGCCTGTGTGGTGACCTGTGTGACCGAATGCCGCGTTTTCGGCGACCTGGATGATCCTCAAAGCGAGGTATCGCGCTTGGTGGCGGAGAAAAAGGCCCGTCCCCTCCTGCCCGAAAAAGGACTCGATCCTTCCGTCTTCTATATTGGGGGCTAAAGAGATTTCACGAAACTAGCGGCTCAAACGATCCATGAGCACAGTCGTAGGTGATGCGGCTGGGTGGTGCCTATACGCCTCGGCCGCTGTCGTTCTAAGCGACTATGCGCCGCGCTGAAGAGGCTCCGTGGGCGGCGCAGAGTTTGTCCTTGACAGAGCTCCGTGAAATCTGATGAGGTCTGCCATGATGTTATTACCGCTTCGAAGTTATGCCAGGTGCAAAAAAACTCTCGCCGTTATTGCCATAGCCTTTCTGGTCTTCCACATAGCGGCGCCATCCTCACTCTCCGCGGAGAAGGTGACCGTTTTGTACAGCAACGCAACTTTTACCGGCACCGCCCTGTTCGTGGCCAAGGATGCGGGACTCTGCAAACAAAAGGGGGTAGAGCTCGAATTGGTTCTCGGCGGTGGCTCCGCGCCTACGGTCAGCGCCGTCGTGGGCGGGCATGTCCAATTTGTTCAAGTCTCAGCATCCTCCCTCCTCAATGCAGCGCTGCAGGGCGGTCCTGTCGTTATCGTGGCCAAAGTTATGGGGCCTCCCGCCTATAAACTTGTCGGCGGCATGCCCATAAGAAAAATCGAGGACCTCAAGGGAAAAAAGATCGGGGTCAACAGGTTTGGCGGCGCGCCAGACTTCCTGCTCCGTTACGTTCTGGCAAAGAGCGGGCTGGATATTCAAAAGGATGTGACGATTCTTCAGACGGGCGATCCGGCGGCCAGACTGCTGTCCCTGTTCAGCGGTGCCTTGGGTGCCGCGATGCTTCTCGTGCCCGAGGAAAAAGTGGCGGTGGAGAAAGGCTACCCGGTTATTATTGATTTTGGCAAACTGGAGTTGCCCCTTGTCAACGTCGTGCTCGGAGCCCACAAAAAATTCGCCGAGAATAATCCGGCCTTGGTGAAGACCTTCCTCGGTTGCTACTGGGAGGGCGTCACAAGGGCAAAGGCGGAGCCTGAGTTTACCAAAAAATCCCTGGCCCGATGGACTCGAGTAAGCGACCCCTCTCTGCTCGATTACATCTACGAATCCTGGCGTGCGGACTATGCGCCGCAGTCCCTTAGGGTGGAGAGTAGAGAGCTCGATCTCCTGCTTGAGCCGGGCCCGAAGCCGGGAAGCAAGCAAGACGCTTCTCAATTCCTCGATATGCGTTATCTCCCTTAAGGAGAAGCATTTTTCCGGAGGGTACAAATGAATTTGCGGCAAGAAGCCTTTTCGACCTATCGCGATCTTAGAGAGTGGCTGGACCAGGTGGAAAAACTGGGCGAGCTCAAGGTCGTGCGCGGGGCCCATTGGGATCTTGAAATGGGCGGGCTTGCAGAGATCGTCGCACGCGAGGCTAAGGGAGTCGCGCCGGCCCTGCTGTTTGACGAGATCGGGGGTCTGCCGCGGGGACATCGCGCGCTCTTCGGTCAGCTCGATTCCGTGCGACGTCTCGCATTGACGCTCGGTCTGTCCCTGGATCAGCCTCAAAGAGTCGCCTTAGTCAGGGCCTGCAGGGACAAATTGAATTCCATGGAGTTGTTGCCTCCCCGTCACGTGGAGCGCGGGAAGGTCCTGGAAAATGTGGATGAGGGAGACAAAATCGATCTGTTTCAGTTCCCTGCGCCCAAGCACCACGAGAAGGACGGCGGCAGATATATCGGAACGGCCCATTGTGTAATCACGCAGGATCCGGACGAGGGCTGGGTCAATCTCGGTACCTATCGCTGCATGGTCATGAGCAAAAACACGGTGGGGCTCCACATGAGCCCTGGCAGGCATGGACGCACCATGCGTGATAAATTCTTCGAGCGCTCGCAGCCCTTAAAAGTGGCTATTGCTGTGGGCGTTGACCCGGCTCTTTTTCTCGCGAGCACCATGGCTGTCCCGGGCGGGGTGTCGGAATACGAGTTTGCCGGCGGCTTGAAAGGAAGCCCGATTGAGGTCTTGGAAGGGCCCTACACCAAGTTGCCGATACCTGCCCACGCAGAGATTGTCATCGAAGGGGAGTGCTTCCCTGAGGAGAGGCAAGAGGAGGGGCCTTTTGGTGAATGGGCGGGCTATTATGCCAACAACGGCTTGACGCCTGTGCGCGAGCCGGTGGTCCACGTCAAGACGTTATTGTATCGAAACAATCCGATCTTGACCTGCGCTCAGCCCGCGCGACCGCCGGGTTATCATTTTGCTTTCTGTGTTTTCCGTTCAGCCATGATATGGGACGAGATCGAAAAGGCCGGTGTCCCCGATGTGCGCGGGGTCTGGTGCCACGAGGCGGGGGCCAGCAGGCTTTTTAATGTCGTCTCCATCAAGCAGCGCTACCCGGGCCATTCCCGTCAGGCCGGCATGATCGCTTCGCAGTGCGCCTCCGGCGTTTACGTCGGCAGATACACGGTGGTGGTCGATGATGACATCGATGTGACCGACCTGGCCGACGTCGTCTGGGCGATTGCCACGCGCGCAGATCCTCAGAGCGCCATAGAGATCATCCGTCGCTGCCGGAGCAGCTCCGCCGATCCAGCCATTTCCCCGGACCAGAAAAGTTCCGGCTCTAATCCGGCGGCTATGTTCACTTCCAAGGCGGTTATTGATGCCTGCTGGCCCTATGAGTGGAAGGACCGTGCTTACCCGGTTGTAGAAGTAAGCTCTGAACTGCGCCGGCAACTCCTATCGAAATGGGCTGGAGAGTTTAAGGATATACTCTAAGGGAGAGTAAGCGAACTCCTATGAGATTGCGGGCTTTTACCTGCACAGTCCTTGTTCTTCTAGCCGTCGGAGCAGTCCCCACTGTCCGTGCCGAGGAGCAGGTTCTCATAGCCTATGGCGGGCACAATGAAACCGTTGTCCCCATGTGGGTAGGGATTCAAAAGGGGTTCTTCAAAAAGCACGGTCTTGACGTCAGAATGCTGCAGGTGCGGAGCGGGCAGATGATTATGTCGACTCTCGCTGCCGGAAGCGTCCAGGCAGTTTGGCCGGCGCCTTCCAGCGTGCTCAACGCGGCCTCCGGGGGGATGAAGATCAGTTGTGTAGCGTCGGGCAGCAACAAGATCCCCCGCGAGTTGGTGGTGCAAAAAGAGATAAAATCCGTTGAGGACCTCCGCGGCAAGGTCTTTGGGGTGCAGAGCATCGGCGGCGGCATGTGGCTGCGGGCCATGATCGTGTTGGAAAATCTCGGCGTGGATGCGGACAAGTACCAGTTGAAGATGAGGGTTATTGGAGACGACGCGATGGTTATTCAGGCCCTGATAACCGGCAATGTTGACGCGGCGATATTGCCCTACGGCTTCAGCGGTCTTGCAAAGAGGGCAGGGCTGCGCTCCCTGGCCGACACTGCCGAGTTAAAAGCTCCGTTTCAGGGATCTAGCCTCTGTATTCAAAGGGGTACGGTGGAGAGTTCTCCTGACCTTGTCATGCGTCTGGTCAGAGGGATTATCGAGGCAGTGGCTTTTGTTCTTGAGTCCTCTCACAAGCCAGAGATAGCCGAAATCCTGAGGAAGAATCTTCGGTTTGCCACAGCCGAAGATGTGGATGCGTCCTACAGAGTGTTGCAGCTAATGACTACTCTTGATGTTGCCCCCAATTTGGACGCATGGAGGATCATGCAGAGAGTCGTGGCGCGTCTGAACCCAAAGGTTGGGCAGGTGGACTTGAACCAACTGCTCAACGGCAACTTTGTGCGCGGCCTGGAGGAGAATGGTTTCTTGCCGGAGATGAGAAAAAAGCTGGGCCGATGAGGCGTACGCGAACGAGATTTTAATCATTTTTTTGCTCTCTCTCGATCATGAGTCGGGGCAGTGATCGATGAACAATGGGTAACGCAAGGAGACAATGATGCACGGCGGGCAGGCGCTTGTCACGGTTTTTGAGCGGGCGGGAATCGATTACATCTTTTGCTCTCCCGGCACCGAATGGCCTCCGGTGTGGGAAGCCATGGCAGAGCTTAAAGAGCGCGGAGTGGACAGGCCGAAGTACATTAACTGCCGGCATGAAGCGCTGGCGGTCGGCATGGCGGCGGCCTACACGAAGGTAACCGGTAAACCCCAGGCGGTCCTCCTTCATGCTACGGTTGGACCGCTGAATGCTGCGATGTTTCTGCGGGCAGCCTATCAAGAGCGGGTTCCCATGGTGGTCTGCGCCGGCGAATCAGCGGCCTATGGGGAGTATCAACAACTGCCCGACCCGGGAGGGCAGTGGCTTCATGATCTTTCAGACCTAGGGGGTTCAGCAGATCTGCTCAGGCGGTGCGTAAAATGGAGCGATCGGATAACCTCCCCGGCAATATTGGTCCCAACTGTACAGCGGGCTATTCAAATCGCTCAAGAACCTCCAGCCGGGCCGGTGCTTCTGGGTGTTCCGTTTGAGTGGATGCTTGGGGACGTGGAGCTATCCAATGACGTGAGGTCTAACGTAGTTGCGCGGCCTGTGGATTTGGATGAGAAGGCGATCCAAAAGGCTGTGGGTCTTCTCTTGGATGCGAAAAACCCTTTGGTTGTCACCGAATACCTGGGCCGGGATGTGCAGGCTGTGGATCGCCTTGTTGAGCTTTGTGAGCTGTTGGCTATTCCGGTCATGGAGTCCCACCGGCCGGCCTTTTTAAACTTCCCGCGCACTCACCCGCTCTATCTGCGTTATGATCGCGGAGACGTTGAAAGCGCGGATCTGACGCTTATCGCTGAAGCGATCTCTCCCTGGTACCCAGCAAGTAAGGGGCCAAAACCAGGCACTAAGGTGCTTCTGATCGCCGAGGAATTTCCAAACTCGCGCTTACCTTTCTGGGGGTATAACGTAGACCTGGCATTAGTTGGACCACCGGCGGCTGCTTTGGAGAAGTTGGTAGAGGGTGTGCGGCGTTCGAAACAGTTAGCTGCCAACCGCTCTTTGTATGAGGAGCGCCTGGCGCGAATCCGGGAAAGACACGAGCGTCAGAAAAATACCTTGCGTGAGGAAGCGGAAAAACATTCTCATGATGTTCCGATCGACCCGCGCTGGCTCTGCCATGTGCTGAACGAGCGCCTCCCGGCGGATGGGGTGATCGTGGAGGAGACCACTGTGTACCGGACGCTCATCCAGGCGATGATCCGCCGCAATATGCCGATGTCGTATATTGCTCGTATTACCGGAGGTCTGGGAGTAGGACTGGGCTATGCGCTGGGCGCGAAGCTGGCGCTGAAGGATCGACCTGTTTTCGCGCTCTTGGGAGACGGGGCCTTTCATTATAATCCGGTAGCCGCCTGTTTGGGACTTTCACAGGAATACGACTTACCGATTATCATCGTCCTGTTTAACAATCAGCGATACCTCTCTATGGAGAGAAGTTTGTTAAAATATTTTCCGGAGGGTGCGGCAAAAAAAACCGGACTCCACTACGGCGCTCCCATCGGTCCAAATCCGGACTATCGTTTCTTTGCTCAGGTTTACGGTGGCTATGGAATCAGAGTAGAAAATCCCCGAGACCTTCAACCGGCAATAGCGCAAGCATTGGAGCATGCTGCGCGGGGAAGGCTAGCTTTGGTTGACGTCGTCCTCAGCGACTATATACCGCGCTGAAAAATGAGGAGGTAAAGATGGCCGAGGCGGGTTATGAAACGATCAATGCTCTCTATAACCGGCGCATCACGCCCACCAGGGAGGGATTGCAAAATGCGCTGCGCGTTTTAGGCAGAGTCAATCCGAAACTCGGCGGGCTCAAGGTGGAGGATCTCGTGGATGATCGGACCGCGCGCAAGCTCGAAAAGGAGGGAAGTCTGTGAAAGCGAAATTTGTCGGCACGATTCTGCGCAGAGCGAGAGGAGGAGGCCGGATCTCTCTCCTCGCTCTCGGTCTCTGCTTTTGGTTCGGGAATTCGGCCCGCGCCGCGGAGCCGCCTCTGGTGCGCATCGCCCACGGCGCCTTCAATGAAAAGGTGGAAGCGCTCTGGACCGGCGTCGAGCAGGGTTTCTTTCGCAAGCACGGCGTCAGCGTCGAAGTCATCAATATCCGCAGCGGTCCGCAAACCATGGCCGCGCTCGCTTCCGGCGACATTCACATGGCCTATACGATTCCAGGCTCGGTTTTGAGCGCCGCCGCCGGCGGGATGGACATCGCCTTTTTCACGGGCGTCGTCAACCGTGGCGACGGCGATTTTGTTGTGGCGCCTGCCATCCGAAAAGGCGAGGATCTCAAAGGAAAAAGAATAGGCGTTCAAAGCATTGGCGGCGGTGTCTGGTCCATGACGATGCTGGCGCTGGAGCACTTGGGGCTAGAGCCGACGAGGGACAAAATTCTGATGATGGTGGTAGGAGACCAAGCGGTGCTGACCCAGGCGATGGCGACCGGGAACATCGACGCGGCTTACGTGGGTTATACCTTCAGCACGATTCTTAAGGAGAAGGGGTTTCGCGTTCTCCTCGATTTGGGAAAGGCGCCCATCCCTTATCAGGGCCTGTCGCTCGCGACCCAGCGCTCTTATATCAAGCAGAATCCGCAGATAGTGGATTCCGTCGTGCGCGCCGTCGTGGAATCCATCGCCTTTATTCAAAACCCGTCCCACAAGGAAGCCACGATCAAATCCCTGATGAAGAACTTGAGGCTCAAGAACGTTCAGGAGGCGGAGAGCGGCTACCAGGCGCTCCAATGGCTCTACAGCCTCGATATAAAACCGAATCTAAAGGGCATACAAAACATGCATCGCCTGCTCGCCATGACCAACCCCAAGATGAAGGAGGTCAGGTCGGAAGATGTCATCGATGAAGGCCCGGTGCAGCGGGTGGAAAAGACAGACTTCTATCGAGACCTTGTGGCTCGGGCAAAAAGGTAAGAGGGACAAAAAACCTAAAGGGCAGGGCGAGGATCAAACGGAGGATATCTTTGGAAAGCGAAGGATAGAATCAGAAAGGCAGAGATTATGAGCAAGGACAAATGGATGTTGTCTGCAGGACACCATCATCTCTTTCATATCGTCGCTCCGATTGTGGCGCGCGCGCGCGGTTATTTTGAAGGAGAGGGCGCGGGGGAGTGCGATTTTTTTTGCAGCGGCAGCGATGCCATAACTATAGAGGGGATGAAGGAGGGGAGGTATCACGTCGGACTGGATCCCAAGCCCTTTCTGGTCTGTGGGGCAAAGGCCCAAGGGGCAGATCTCTCTATTGTCGGCGGATGGCTCAACAGCCCAGCTTATGCCTTTTTGGCTGCCAGGGGCAGGGGAATCAGCTCACTCAAGGATCTCAGAGGGAAAAAGGTCTCTGTCCGGGAGCCCGATGGCATCGATACCCGCTTTACCCGGGCGCTATTTCGTCGGGAGGGCCTTGATGCGGATCAAATGGTTCAGTGGTTGGTCAAGGGCTCTCGCTCACGGCGTTTTCAGCAGCCGCTTTTCGATTCCGGAGAGGTAGATGCGGCGATGATTATTTCGGGAGATGCTGCAGAAATGGTCAAGGAGGGTTATCCGCTCCTGGGGGATCTCTCCAAAGTCTATCCCAATGGTTATGCAGTGAGGGTCACGGCTGCAACGGGGGATGTGGTGCGCGATGAGCCTGAACGGCTTACCGGACTTCTTCGCGCCTTGATCCGTGGCTATCGCTTCATGAACCAGCGATATAGAGAAACGATGGAAATAGTTCAAAAGGCGGGTTACGAGCTGGACAAGGATATGGATGCGTCCCTTTGGGAAGGAAAGTACCACATGTTTGAGCGCATCCCACCAGACGGCATGGTAAATGAAGCCGGGCTGGAACTGGTGATCGAGGAGGAAAAAGCCGTGGGCAAACTGCCAGGCTCGTTCAGTGCTGGAGATATTCTTATAGACCGGTTTGCCAAAGCGGCGGCCGATTCTGTAAACCGCCGCTTTGGCAAGGGGTGCGAGTAGGGTTCATCTCACAGCAACGATGTCTATTTGGGAAGGTACTATGCGGCTTGAGATGGCGGAGTTTCCGGTAGCTGAGATTACCCTGGGAAGAGAGTTTCGTTATGGCTCCGAGACCCTGGAGATTGATGCGGGAGAGATCAAAAGCCTTGTCCTTCAGGATCGGCATATAAAGGATGCATCCCTGGAGGTGGTGGCTCCCGGCGAAAGGGTTCGGATTACCGGCATCCGAGACATCATAGAACCGAGGGTGAAAGTTGAGGGAAAGGGACAGGTCTTCCCAGGCGTGCTTGGGCCCGTGGTACCTGTGGGGGAGGGTCGGACACATCGCCTTTCTGGCATGGCAGTGGTGACCGCGGCGGAATATGAGGGGACGATCCGGTCGGGGAGCGCGGCTCAGCGCAGCGCGATTCTCGACATGTGGGGTCCAGGAGCCGAGGCTTCCCGTTTTAGCGCTCTGGTAAACCTGGTGTTGACTCTAAGACTGGCCGAAGGACTTGCCGAGCTGGAGGCGCATACCGCCATCCAGCGGGCGGAATGTGAGGTGGCCAAGAGACTGGCTGAGGTCACAATCGGGCTGAAGCCCCGGAGGGTGGAGAGCTATGAACTGGGTGAAGACGGGTCAAAGTTGCCGAGAGTGGTGCTCATTCAGGGTTGTCACAGCGACAGCCATCACGCCCACTCGGGAATCAGCTACTACGGGCTTTCGATTCGGGATTCTCTGGCCACCTTTGTTCATCCAAATGAAATGTTGGATGGAGCGATCGGTATAAACACCACCAAGGCGGTATGCCACCATCCAACCACCTGGGACTGGCAAAACCATCCCCTGGTCTTGGGACTCTACCGGGAAAATCGTCACCGGGTGAATTTTGTCGGGGTGATTCTGGAACGGATTCGATTCGAGACCCATCACGGCAAAGAGGTGATCGCCCATAACACGGCACAAATGGGGACCGTGCTTCGGGCTGATGGCGCTCTGGTGACTTGGGTGGGCGGGGGAAATGCCTTTATGGACGTGATGCTGACCATTCAAGCTTGCGAGCAGAGTGGAATCAAAACAGTGCTTGTCGGCTACGAGTCCGGAGTCAAAGGCGGGGATGCCCCTCTGCTTTACTATGTGCCGGAAGCTGACGCTGTGGTAAGCACAGGCAATCGCAACAGTCCGATTGAGCTGCCTGAGGCGGAGCGGGTGGTAGGCCCCTACGAAGAGATTCAGATTCTTAATTATCCAGGGGCGCCGGTGGTTCCGGCGCGGGGTCGAGTCAAGCTGGATGCACTGGATATGATCGTTGGTGGGGCTGATATTTGGGGCATGCAATCCTGGACGTGTAGAGCTTATTAGAGAGGGGTGGAAATGAACGGGTCAAGAACGGTTCTGGTAGTTTGGTTTTCCTTGATTAGCCTATATGCATTGAGTCCCCTTCACGAGGGTAGGGCAGCAGGCGTCCCTGACCTAGTTAGCAACATCGGCTCATTAAGCGCGGCGGAGAGGGAATCACTTCTGATCAAGGGGGCGAGGGAAGAACGACAAATGGTTTTCTACAGTACCCTTCCGGTCAATCAATTTGCCGTTCTTAAGCAGGCTTTTAATTCCCGGTACTCGTTTCTCACTTTGCAGCAATATTATTCCCCCCGCCAGGGAATTCTTAATCGTGCCCTGAGCGAGGCTCGGGCTGGGAAGCAAGTTGCTGATGTTCTCATGTTAGATGTCAGCTACGGATCTCAGTTAATGAAGGAGGGAATCGTCCACCCATATCTCTTTCCCGAACGGAAGAGATTTTTTGACGGCTCTTATGACAAGCAGGGTTATTGGTACACCATGTACCATTTGACCGTGGCGCTGATTTACAACACACGTCAGGTTAAAGCAGAGTTCATACCTCGCGATTACAATCAGCTACTCCACCCAAGGTGGAAAAAGGAGCTCCTGTTTGATCCGGAGGCCGGCTATATTCTGGCGGCGATGGAATCTGCCTGGGGTAGAGAAAAGGCTGTCAGTTATTTAGGCAAACTCGCTATGCAAGAAGTTAGTTTTAGAAGAGGCGGGACGTTAACTGCACAACTTGTCGCCGCGGGCGAGTACCCTATCGCCATCGCCATCAATGGAGAGACGGCGGCAGAGATGGGGGATAACGGAGCGCCCCTGGGTTTTAGCGTGCTTGCGCCAAAAATCATAAAACCGAATGGGATATTCTTGGCTAAGAAGGCGCCCAACCCACACGCGGCTCTACTCTTTACTGAGTGGGTGCTTTCGGAAGAGGGACAGAGATTTCTCGCGACGACATTGGGGAAAGGCGTTGCGATGAGAGGCATGCAAGTTAAACATAAGGTATTTCAGATCGAGCCCGATTTCGTTGTTTCTCCCGAGCTGGGAGTAAAATTAGCGCCATACATCAAGGATTTTCAGAAGATATTCGGAATTTCTTAAGCCCCGAGGAAAACTGTGCCTCTTGAGGTATAAGAAGGAGGTTCATTTGATGTCTATCCACCGATTCACTTATGTAGCTTTCGGACTTTGCCTGGTTTTTTTTCTCTCTGTTTTTGCATCCCATTTTGCCGCAGCGGCTACCCCCAACAAGAAGGTCATTATCACGTTTGCTGATTTCAGTGAGCGGACGGGGCTTGTCTTTGTTGCCAAGGATCAGCACTTTTTTGAGGAGCGTGGATTGGAGGCTGAGATCGTTCAAGTGCGCAGTGGACCTATCGCCATTTCGGCTCTGGCTGCAGGCGATGCCCATTTCTACTCCGCCCCCGCTTCTGGAGCCACGCTCGGGGCGATGGCCGGAGGACTGGATGTGGTCTTCATCGCCGGCATCATCAATAAGCTTGACGGCTATTTTGTCGTCTCGCCAAAGATCAAAACTCCGGCGGACCTTAAGGGCAAAACCCTCGGCGTTCAAAGCATCGGCGGCGGCATCTGGATGTTTACGATGATGGCCCTTGACCATTGGGGGCTCAATCTTGAAAGGGACAAGATCCAATTCCGGGTCATAGGAGATCAGTCTGTAATAGCCCAGGCTATGATGGCAGGCATTGTCGACGGAGCCCTATTGGGTTATACGTTCAGCAAAATGGCGCAACGCCAGGGATCCTCTATCTTGGCCGATTTACCAAAGGCTAACATTCCCTATCAGCACCAAGGCCTTCTGGCCCGAAGGGGCCTCGTAGAAAGTTCTCCCGAGCTGGCTGAGCAGACCTTGAGAGGCCTGGGTAAGGCGATTGGTTTTATTCAGGATCCGGTAAACAAGCAGGCGGTGATGCGGAGCTTAACTAAATGGCTGCGGCTGCCACAGGTGGAAGGCGCTGAGGAGTTGTATGAGAGGATGAAGATTCTCTATGAGCGGCCTATTACTCCCACCAGGGAGGGGCTACAGAATGCGCTACGTGTTCTAGGCAAAGTGAATCCGAAAATTGGGGCGCTAAAGGTGGAGGATCTTATGGATGACCGGATTGCGCGAAAATTGGAACGGGAAGGATTTTGAGAAAGAGTTGGGTAGATGAAAAAACTATTGGCCGTTTGCATTATCGGTGTTTTCCTCTTCTTTCCTTACCATAGGACCCGGCTTGGGGCAGCCTCAGCTCCGACCAAGGTGGTCATCACATATGCCGTCTTCAGCGAAAGGGAGGGCGGCCTTTTTGTCGCTCGAGATCAAGGCTTCTTTCGCAAGCATGGTTTGGATGTCCAGCTGGTTTACGTGAGCACCGCGTCTGTCGCTTTGTCGTCGCTGGCCAGGGGGGACTCCCAGCTCAACACCGGCTCCACTTCCGGCGCCATCCTGGGCGCCATGGCAGGAGGACTTGATTTGGTTTTTGTTGCGGGCTTGGTCAATAAGCTCACCGGCGCTTTTGTGGTCGCCCCCGAGATAAAAACTCCCATGGATCTCAAGGGCAAAACGATTGGCGTCACCAGCATAGGAGGGGGGAATTGGGTATTCACTATGCTGGCCCTTGAGCACTGGGGGCTTGACCTAAAGCGCGACGGGATCACTATCAGAGTCATTGGGAATGAGGCGGTGCGGGCGCAGGCGATCGCCTCTGGAATTGTTGACGGCGCCCATATAGCAACCTACGCCTTTTCCACTGCCCTCAGGCGCCAGGGATTCCGCATCCTTGCTGACCTCGTCGAGCTGGGCATTCCCTATCAGGGCACGACCGTCTTTGCCCGGCGCAGCCTGGTGAACCAGTCGCCTGAAGTTGTCGAGAAGGTCCTCACCGCCTTAGTGGAGGCGATTGCTTTTATTCAGGATCCTGCCAACAAAGCTCCGGTCATGAGGAGTTTAGCCAAGGGTCTTTATCTCCCGCGGGTGGAGGATGCGGCAGAAGGTTACGAGATTATGAAAACCCTTTATGAACGACGGATCTATCCAAATGTAGAAGGGATCCAAAATACCATCCGGCTGTTAGGAGCCACCAACGAGAAAATTCGCGGCCTCAAGGCAGAAGATGTAGTCGATGATAGAATCGTAAAGAAGTTAGAACAAAAAGGGCTCTTTCAACCGGGCCCTAAGTGAAACTGAAGGAATCGAAAGGAGAGAGAGGCTCATGTTAACAATTGTACATATAGTGAATCAGTTTTTTGCCGGGGTAGGGGGAGAGGAGAAGGCAGGCAGCCCTGTGGTCGTGGTTGAAGGGGCGGCAGGAGCGGCTCGTGGACTTCAGGCTCAGCTTGGGGATCGTGGGAAGGTGGTGGCGACGATTTATTATGGGGACAACTATTTTCATGAGCATGTTGAGGAGGCGAAGGGAGTGATTGTGCGGGAAGTGGAAAAGCGTCGGCCCGATGTAGTGGTAGCGGGGCCGGCATTTAATTCTGGGCGGTACGGGCTTGCATCGGTGGAGATATGTCAGGCGGTATCGGAGAGGTTGGGGATAGGGTGTGTCGTGGGGATGCATTCTGAGAATCCAGCGGTTCCGACATATCGGGAGTATCATAACTTGAAGGTTTTTCTACTTCCTACGGCGGAGACTGCGGCGGGGATGACAAAGGCGCTCTCGTTGATGGCGCGGTTTGCGTGTCGAGTGGGGAGTGGTGCGGAGATCAAGTCTGCGGGGGAAGAGGGATACATTCCGCGCGGCATACGGCGGCTGGAACGAACTGACCGTCCGGGGGTAGAGCGCGCTATCGACATTTTACTCAAAAAGGTAGCGGGTAAGCCCTTTGTAACCGAGGTACCCATGGAGGTTTGGGACCAGGTTGCGCCTGCCGCGCCGCTGGCGGATTCCTCTTCGGCCACCATCGCCGTTATTACCACCAGCGGGGTGGTTCCCTGGGGCAATCCGGATGGTTTTAAGACCTACAGGAATACATTTTGGCGAAAGTACAATATTGCCGAGTTAGGGGCATTGGAGCCGGGGCGTTGGGAAGCGGTCCACGGGGGGTACAATGTTTCTTATATGAATGAGAATCCTCACTACGGAGTTCCTCTGGATGCCCTTAGGGCGCTGGAGGCCAAGGGGAAGATAGGAAAGGGGAAGCTTTATCCCGCCTACTATGTGGTTCCTGGGAATCAAGGATCTCCGTCGGTGATGAAACGGATTGGTCAGGAGATCGCGGCGGATCTGCGCAAGGAAGGGGTAGGCGGTGTGCTGTTGGTAGCCACGTGAGGGACCTGTAGTCGCAGCGGCGCTGTGATTACCAAAGAGCTTGATCGAGCGGGGTTTCCGGTAGCGCTTATCAGCGCGATGTATCCTGTGGCAGAGCAGGTGGGTGCAAGCCGCATCGTGAAGGGGGTAAGCATACCGCATCCTTGCGGCGATCCGAGCTTGCCGGCGGAGATAGATGCCCGGTTACGTCAGGAGATTGTTGAGACTGCATTGAAAGCGCTGCAATCAGAGGTAAAAGCGCCCACCGTCTTTTTGCCCAATATGGCTGTAAGCGCTTGAGTGGAGGAGATGAGATGCGCCTTGAGATGGCGGAGTTTCCGGTAACTGAGATACGTCTTGGAAGAGCGTTTCGTTACCACTCTGGGAAGTTGGAGGTGGATAGGGAAGAACTCAAGGGATCCGTCCTTCAGGACAAGCGCATAGAGGAGGCGTGGCTGGAGGTGGTTGTCCCTGGTGAAAAGGTGAGGGTCACCGGTATACGGGACGTGGTGGAGCCGAGGGTTAAGGTGGATGGAAAGGGACAGGTGTTTCCGGGGATTCTTGGTCCCGTAGCGCCGGTGGGAGAAGGCCGCACGCATCGTCTTTCCGGGATGGCAGTGGTGGTCGCGGCGGAATATGGGGGGACTATTCGAGCCGGACTTGGCGTTCAACGCAGCGCCATCCTTGACATGTGGGGGCCAGGTGCGGAGGCATCGCGTTTTAGCGGTCTCGTTGGTTTGGTATTGAGCCTGCGGTTGGTGAAGGGGCTTTCTGAGCTGGAGGCGCATACTGTTATACAACGGGCTGAGCTCGAGGTGGCTAAAAGGCTGGCTGAGGTTACCGTTGGACTGAAGCCCAGGCGGGTTGAGACCTTCGACTTGACTAAAGTGAAGCCAAAGCTGCCCAGAGTGTTGTTCATACAAGGCTGTCTCACCGATAGCCATCATGTCCACTCTGGTGTGAGTTACTACGGTCTCCCTATTCGGGATTCGCTGGCCACGGTAGTCCATCCCAACGAGTTCTTCGACGGGGCATTCGCCATCAATACCACGCGCTGCATAGGTTATTTTCCCATAACCTGGGACTGGCAGAATCATCCTCTAGTCCTGGGTCTCTATCGTGAGCACGGTAAGCGGCTGAATTTTGCCGGCGTTATCCTGGAACGGATTCGTTTCGAAACTTTTCAAGGCAAGGAAGTGATTGCGCAGAACACAGCGCAGCTAGCATCTAACCTTGGCGCCGACGCAGCCTTGGTGACCTGGCTTGGCTCCGGGAATGCGTTTGTCGACGTGATGCTTACGGTTCGGGCTTGTGAACGGCGGGGGATCAAGACCGCACTGGTCACATACGAATATGGTGGAAAAGAGGGGATAGATTCCCCTCTCCTCTATTACGTGCCGGAAGCGGATGCCGTGGTAAGCACAGGCAGCCGAGACCGTTGGATCGAGTTGCCGCCCGCGGAGAAGGTCGTAGGCCCCTACAAGGAGATTCAGATTCTCAGCTATCCTGGGGCCCCTGTGGCGTCGGCACGGGGCTCCTTGACCTTGGACGCACGGGACATGATCGTCGGTGGTGTCGATAACTGGGGCAGGCAGTCCTGGGCATGCCGGGCATACTGAAAAGAATGAGGCCATGTCAAATCTGCAACCGGTAATCAAGGCAGCAAGTGCCATTCTCATTCATTCTCCCGGGCTTGTCCGATACGGTTCCAAGCCATCGAGAGAGATCGCCGCCCGTCCTTCGCGCCTGCAGGAGCTTCTGGGAAGCCTCAGGACTTATGAACAGGCAGAAAATTATCTGCCCAACGACGTTTTTCTTGGAAAACAATCGCCGCAGAGCCTCTTGGAGATCGCAAGGCCGTGGTTCAACCAGCCCGCTCTGAGGCCGAACGAGGCTTTTCCCTTTGGAGAGCTTGTGGAGGAGGAGAGATTCATTGCGCTCCTGGCCGTCGCCGATGTCTTCAAGCATGTTCACCTGTTAGAGCGTTTTTGGGAAGATGCGAAACCTCGCCTAGATCGATCTGCGCTATGCAGACCGCTGGTTCGAGTTGATCCTCCCCTTCTCACTCGGGAGCAGCTTCGGTCTGAGATCGAGCGGGGTGAGGGGTTGCCTCTTTACGTTGGCACGGATTCAGAACCGGTAGGATGGGTGCGGCACGGCAACGCGGAGGATGAGTCGCTCGCGGCTCACATTCTGTTGGAAAATCTTTGCTGTAAGGTCTCGGCGGCGTTAGCAGTTCGCGAAATCTTTCATCAGGACGGGAACCTAAAGCCTCAGGACGCCCAGTTTCTATTGAGTTGCTCAGAGGAGGCCGTTGGGGATCGCTACCAACGGGGAGGCGGAAATCTTGCGAAGGCCATAGCAGAGTTTGCCGGATGCGACCTGGCGTCGGGGGTCGATATCAAGGATTTCTGTGCGGCACCGATCCCAGCGATGGTGATGGGCGCGGCTATGGTGCAAAGCGGCGTGGTGGAAAACGTGCTGGTAGTGGGTGGCTCTTCGTTGCCTAAGCTGGGAATGAAGTTTCTTTATCATGTAGAGAAAGGGATCCCGGTTTTGGAAGATATGCAGGCGGCGGTCGCTGTCTGGATCGGGCGCGATGACGGGCTGAGTCCAATTATCAATCTCGCCAGCGTGGGACGTCACCCGGTTCAATCCGGAGCCGGCATGGATCAGCAGCTAAAGGCCATTGTCGTCGAACCTTTAGAGCGATTGGGTTTGGATGTGGCTGCGGTAGACAAATTCGTTTCGGAGCTTCATAATCCTGAGATAACCATTCCCGCTAACGGCGGCGATGTCGCTGAACGCAATTATCGCATGCTCGCAGCAGTCCTGGCCTCTTGTGGGAAGATCGGTCGGGGGGAGATCGCGGAATTCATAAAGAAAAAAGGAGTGCCTGGCTATGTCCCGACCCAAGGGCACATCGCCTCGGCCTTTGCTTATGTGCCCCATGCGCTAAGGGGCTTGACCCAAGGTGAATTAAGAAGGTGTGTCCTTTTTGCCCGCGCAAGTTTGTTTTTGGGACAAATGACCCAGTTAAGTGACGGGATGTCGCTCTTGCTGGAGCGGCACCCATAACTAAATATCTATCGGAGGTGTCTCTTGACGGAAAAAAACCATCTGGATCTGAAAGGCAAAGAACTCATTATTCTCGGTGAAAGAGACGGTGTGCCCGCGCATACGATCGAGCAGGCAGTCGAAGGCCTGGGAGCTAAGGTCGCCTACTCATCGACTCAGTGCTTTGTCTGAACAGCCGCTGGGGCTGTGGACCTTGAGGTTCAAGGTCGTGTGAAAGAGCTAGCCGAGCAGTATGGTAAAGATGATCTTGTCGTGATTCTTGGGGCGCCGAACGTGGATAGCTGCCTCGTTCAATTCGAGACGATAACTCGCGGGGATCCTACCTACGCCGGGCCTTTGGCGGGAATTGAGCTCGGGTTAAGAGCGTTCCATATATTTGAGCCCGAGGTTAAGAGATTGATCGATCCGGGGCGATACGGCGAACTGATCGAAACGTTGGAGCTTGGCCTTGAGGCTGAAGCGATTGTTAAGGCTTTGCAGGAAGCTCGCGGCGGAGGAAAATAGATCCCTCTTTAGCTGCCGTGGCATATATCTTGCCTATACAATTCTGGCGCGTAAGAGGCGGCGGATTGAGAGAAGACCGAGAGAAGTTTGGATTAAAAGAGTTAATGAGGAGAGAAGGATGGCAACAAGCGAAAAAGCAGTTGCAAGTAAGAACGGTAAGGCTCCCAGGTGGGGGATGACCATTGATCTCAAGCGCTGCGTCGGCTGCCAGAGCTGTACCCTGGCGTGTAAAGCGGAGAATGGTACACCTCCTGGGATCTTCTGGATGAGGGTGCTGGAGAAGGAAGAGGGGAGCTACCCTCAGGCGCGCAAGGTTTTCCTACCAATTCGTTGTAATCACTGCAGCGAGCCCCCCTGTGTTCCGGTTTGTCCGACCGGGGCTAGCTACAAGCGGAAGAGAGACAATCTGGTTTTGATTAACCAAGATAAGTGCATCGGCTGCCGTGCCTGTATTGTCGCCTGCCCTTATCAGGTTCGCTTTATTGCGGAGGATTCAAAGGGATACTACGGCGAGAAGCTCACGCCATACGAGGCCGAGAGCTATAAAAAGTGGCAGCCCCGCACAGTGCAGAAGTGCACCTTCTGTGTCGATCGGCTCGAAACGGGGCGAGAGCCCGCCTGCGTCCAGACCTGTCCCACCCGTGCGCTCGTCTTCGGCAATCTAAATGACACGGAAAGTGAGATCTGTAAGCTCGTTAGGCAAAGAGCTCATTTTCAGCCACGGGCTGAGTTGGGGACCGACCCTTCGCTCTATTATCTAACTTAGCTTTTTAGGAGGCTAATATGGCGCATGAGTTCAACATGAAGTTAACTCCTCAGGAGGAGTGGTCCTGGCTTCTAGCAGTGGACCTATTTCTTGGGGGTATGGGAGGAGGCCTTTTCCTTCTTTTCTTGATCTTCAACCTTTCCCCATCTATTGCCGTTCTCTCCCTGGGGTTGGTCGCTCTTGGGGCAGTGGTGTTGATGGTTGAGTTGGGGCGTCCTCTGCGGGCCTGGCGCGCCCTCTGTAAGCCCTTTTCTTCCTGGATCAGCCGCGGTGTTATCTTCGTGACGCTTTTTATTGTTTTCGGTGCGCTTTATAGCGCTCCCGCTTTTGACTCCCTTTCTTGGTTGGCGCCGGGGAGTGATACGGCAAGGAGGACGATCGGCGTCGTTGCCGGCATCTCCGCTCTCTTCGTTACTCTCTATCCCGGCTTTGTGCTTGCCGCCTCTCCTTCCATCCCGTTTTGGAACAGCCCGCTTCTGCCGGTGCTTTTTTCTTTCCACTCTCTGATGGTTGCAAGCGGACTCATATTTCTGATTGCCCCGTTGGGATTGGAGAGCGCCGATCTTCGATCCATAAGCTTTTTGGGAGGGATCCTTATCGTCGTCAACTTTGTTCTCGGAGCAATGTATCTCGCTACTTCGAAGGGATCGGGCCTGGCGGCCAAGGAGGCGGTAAGACGCTTGAACGAGGGTTCCTTGGGCTGGACCTTCAAGGTGGGAGTGATTTTGGTAGGCATGATCGTTCCTTTGGCCGTCGTTTTATGGACGCCGTCGGCCATGGCGCTTGCCGGTCTCTTCATCTTGATCGGCGGCCTGCTCTTTCGCTACTGCGTATTGAAGGCCGGGGTTTACGTTCCTTTCCCGTTGACCTGAGGGAAAATGGCCAAGGCGGATCTAAAGGAGAATGCAGCGCAAGCATCTGAGATATCGGTCAAGGTCAGGTTCATGGGCGATCTTCGGGCGGTCGTGAAAAAAAGAGATCTGGAGATGACTTTGCCCAAGGGGAGCACGGTTGGGGATCTCCTGACGTTTCTTGCCGACAGCTTTGGTGATCCTTTCACCTCCTGGGTGTTCAGTCAGCCAGGAAAGCTCCATCACTATATCCTCATCTTCCTGAACGGCCGGGACGTGAAAGACGTAGGAGGCTTGGGGGCGCGGCTCGGCGACAGCGAAGTGGAGATCATTATGCTCCCCATGTTTGAAGGAGGGTAGCTATGGCGTCAAAGTGGATACCGACTGCTTGTGGCATGTGTTATGTGGGATGCGGTGTTCTGGTGCAAGTGGAGGATGGGCTGGTGATGAACATCGAAGGTGATCCCAACAATCCTCAAAATCGGGGGAACATGTGCGCCAAGGGCAAGGCGGGCATCATGAATCTCTATAACCCGAATCGGGTTAAGGTCCCGCTGAAACGGACCAACCCGAAGAAGGGACTCCATGTGGACCCTGGCTGGCAGGAGATTTCATGGGAGGAAGCACTGAACTCGATAGTTGCTAATCTCCAGGCCATTCAGGAAAATCCCAAGAAGCTTTACATCCATGGCTGGGAGATAACCGGCGATCTTCACTCCTGGCTACATGCCTTTGCCAGCGCGTTTGGCACTCCCCACTATTCGAGCAATGCCTCTGCCACTTGCGGCAAGGTGATCCATCCGGTGGAGTTCTTCTCCGGCGGCGGCTTTCACCAGCAGCCCGATCTCCACTACTGCAACTATTGCATCCTTGTAGGAACCCAGTTTGGTATAGCCGCACGCGGCGCTTTCAATCACATTCTTAGGGACATGGCCGATGCCCGTGCCCGAGGGATGAAGCTGGTGGTGGTCGATCCGATTGGAGGGAATGCGGCGAGCAAGGCTGATGAGTGGGTGCCGATACGGCCTGGTACGGACACTGCGTTTGCTATGGGGATGCTTCATGTCTTGTTGAACGAGTTGGGGATTTATGACGCAAAGTTTTTGCGGCACAGGACCAACGCTCCTTACCTGGTAGGTTCTGATGGCCATTATGTTCGAGATCCCAAATCCGGCAAGCCCATGATCTACGATGCGGCGGACCAGAAGAATAAAACTTACGATGATCCGACGTTGAGTGATCCGGCGATTACTGGAGGGGGTGAGGGAGGGCGACCGGCCTTTGAGCTTATGCGGGAGCATGTAGCAAAGTATCCGCCCGAGAAGGTGGAGGAGATTACTACGATTCCGGCCAAGACTTTAAGGCGTCTGGCAAAGGAGTTTGGCGCAGCAGCAAATGTGGGGGCAAGCATAAAGATCGATGGCGTGGAGCTCCCTTACCGGCCGGTCTGTGTGGATTGGGCCAAAGGGCCGCAGGGTCACAAGCACGGTTTTCATCAGTCTTGGCCTCTCAAGCTCCTGAACATCGTTATGGGAGCCGTTAATGTGCCTGGCGGGATCTTGAGCACTGCGGCGGCGGGCAAGAGGCCGCACCACTGGTGGCCTGAGGGAGGCATCGACGGCTTATTAGAGAAGGGAGGAAACGTATTGGATCTTCCCCATCCGAAGACCTTTCCCGGACGCACACCGACTAAGCCCGTGCGGATGGATCTGGCAGAGCTTTTTCCTCTGGCTCCCCACTTTCAGACCCTTCTTCCTATCACTTCCCAGGACCCTGAGCGTTACGGTCTCTCTTACCAAATCGAGGTCTTGCTTCACACTCCGACCAACTCTGTTCTCGGTACCTTTGGTGACTTAAAGATGGTGGAGAGCTTTTACCGCTCTATACCTTTCATGGCCGGCTTTGCGGTAGAACTCAACGAGACCGATCTCTTTGACGACATCGTTCTTCCTTTCCCGAGTTATCTGGAACGGTACGATTTTAACTCAGGGATAACCTCGCGCAGTATCCCTCCGTGCGGCCAAGACGATTGGTTCTGGCAGGTAAGGCAGCCCGTGGTAGATGCGCCAAATGGCATCAGGCCGCCCCAGGAGATCCTCATGGAGATCGCCGACAGGGTGGGCATTCTCGGTGACTTTTACCGGCTCCTTAATCACACCTACCGCCTTAAGGAGCCTTATGCTTTGGAGCCAGGTCATCGCTACCGCGCCACCGAGGTAATAGACCGGATGGCGCGTGCTTGGTTTGGAGAAGAAAAAGGGCTCCCGTGGTTCCGGGAGAATGGAGTGGTCCGCATCCCAAGAGATGTAGAGGAAGCTTATATAGGCCCCTCCCTCGAAGCCAGATTGCCTATTTATCTGGAGCACCTCCTGGACCGGGGCGAGGAGTTGAAAAAGGTGATTTCCCAGACGGGAATAAAGTGGGATTTTTCAGATTACAAGCCGCTCTCCGAATGGATGCCTTGTCCTTCATATGAGGCCGTCCAGAAAGGCAAATACGACCTCATAGCGGTCCATTACAAGTTTCCCTACGTATATGGCGGGTTTGGCAACGAGAACCCCTGGATCAACGAGATCTGTGAGCAGACCAATGCCTATGACATCATTCTTAACGAAGATGTGGCTAAGGCGAAGGGGATTCAAGATGGTGATGAGGTGTGGTTGGAGTCCCCCGTGTGTAAGGTCAGAGCCAGGGCCAAGTTGACTCAGTGCATACATCCCCAGGTGGTGGGTGTAGGTGGGCACTTTGGCCACTGGGCGCCGGGTATGCCCATTGCTCGGGGAAAGGGAGTGAACTTCAACTCCCTCTTGCCTACTGACTTGGACCACATCGACAAGATCTCCACAGCCCTGGACCACTGCGTCGAGGTGAGGCTTTATAAATGAGCGGCAACCGAATCGGAGGTGACAGCATGAGAGATCAAATGATCTTTGCAGTCGTTGGCTTCTTTCTGCTTCTTTCTTTTACTCCAGTAAGCATAAAAGCGGCATCGCCCCCCGCCAGTGCCGTTGTTACATTTGGGAGTTTCAGCGAAAGAGAAGGAGCGCTTTTTGTTGCCGACGATCAGGGTTTCTTTCGCAAATATGGCTTGGATATAAAGCTCGTTCATGTGCGCAGTGGCCCGATAGGCCTGTCCGCACTTTCTGCAGGTGAGTCTCAGTTTTACAACGGCTCGGTAACCGGGACTACCCTTGGCGCCAATGCGGGGGGATTCGACTCGGTTTTTATCGCGGGTCTGATCAATAAACTCACGGGTGCTTTCGTCGTTAACCCCGTGATCAAAATTCCGGCGGATCTGAAGGGGAAAAATATCGGTGTCCAGAGCATGGGCGGGGGAATATGGATGTTTACCATGCTGACGTTAGACCATTGGGGACTCGATCCGAAGCGAGACAATATCAACTTCAGGGTCATCGGAGATGAGACCGTGCTGGCTCAAGCGGTCGCCAATCGGGTCATCGACGGCTGCTTTTTAAGTTATACCTTTTCCTCGATTCTGGAGCGCCAGGGATTTCGTGTCCTGGCTGATGTTGGCAAGCTCGGCATCCCGTACCAAGGCACAGGGATCATGGCCAGGCGCAGCTATATCAACGCTGCTCCCGATACCGCAGAGAAACTCCTCAGAGCCTTGGTCGACGCGATTAGCTTCATTCAGGAACCTGCCAACAAAGCGCAGGCCACGAAGAGTCTGGCCAAAGGGCTCCATCTGCCGCGGGTCGAGGATGCGGCAGAGGGCTACGGGAGAATGGTAGGCATGTTTGACCGGCGGATCTATCCCAATATTGAAGGGCTCCGTAATGCCATACGGCTCCTAGGCACCGTCAACGAAAAGATTCGCCGCCTCAAGGCGGAAGATCTGGTAGATGACAGGTTTGTGAAAAAGTTGGAGCAAGAGGGGCGGTTTTAAGTTTGTCCTCCATAAGGCTGTAGACAAGGCCGGGAATCGATCCATGTATTGATTGTTAGCTTTAAGAGATACCTTTGCTCAGCTATTCATGGTATTGGACGTTTTGTCGGGCGAAATTCCCGCGAGGCAAGATATGATTGGCAAACTTCGGCGTCGACGAAGCTACTGGATCTCTGTTTTTCTCGTGTTCCTCCCTCTGCTGCTTTTGACTTTAGGAGTTGGTGTTCCACTACTTCCGGCTGCGGAGCGGCTTACAGCGGCGCACAGCGCCCTCAACATTTTAACGGTGCCTCTATGGCTGGCCAAAGAAAAAGGCTTTTTTCTCAAGTACGGCCTAGCAGTGGAAAACATCTATATCCCTAGCGGGACGATGGCCGTTCAAGCACTGTTGAGCGGGGACATCAAAGTCGCCTTGGCAGCCGGAAGCTCTGTCGTCAATGCAAATCTGCAAGGGGCGTCGATCAAGATTATTGCCGGTAACGCGAATTTTTATCCGCTGGCTTTCTTCTCGGCTCCGGAAATAAGGGAGCCGCGTGATCTCCGTGGAAAGAGGGTTGCGGTCACCCGTGTCGGCTCGTCTTCCTATATGGCGACGGTGATTCTACTTAGAAAGTTCGGCTTAGAAGAAGGGAAGGACTACACGATCCTTCAACTTGGGAGCACGCAAAATCGGCTTGTGGCTTTGACTAAGGGCATGATCCAGGGGACAACGCTTTCTGCCCCTGAAAGCATCATGGCGAAAAACGCCGGGATGAAAGTTCTTATCCCAGTTAGTGACATGAAAAAATTAGGCGTTACCATCCAGCACCAAGCGCTTGCAGCGACCGACAGATCCTTGCGCGAATCTCGCTCTATCATAAAGGCTTTTCTGATGGCTTACCTTGAGGGAGTTAGGGAGTTTTATCGCAACAAAGAGGTGGCTACGCAGGTCCTGGGCAAATATACTCGCATTGCTGACCCGCAAGTTCTGTCCGCTAGTTACGATGATAGCTATGACGTTGTTGAAAAGGAAGGGGCTCTCGTCGAGGAAGGGATTCAGGTCACCCTAGGTGAGCTAGGAAAGAGCGATTCCCGAGCCCTCAAGGCACGAGCCAGTCAATTTTTCGACCCGACACTTCTCCAGGAGCTATCAGGAGAAGGCTTTATTAAGGCTCTCTGGTCGGTCAGCAAATAAAGCGCTATGCATGACGAAGAGGTTCATAGGAGTGCAGAATATTTTTTCTTCTGCATCGAGGGGTGAAGAGCGATGGGATATGAGGATTTAAGGGACTGGCTGAGCCAGGTAGACCGGATCGGTGAGGTCCTGCGGCTCAGCGGCGCGGACTGGAATCTCGAGGTAGGGGCGCTGTGCGAGATCATCGTCCGGGAGTCAAAGAAGAACGTTCCGCTAATTCTCTTCGATGAGATCCAAGGATACCCCAAGGGGAAGCAGCTTCTATTCGGACTCCTCAGCTCGATGAAGCGGCTTGCCCTAAGCGTTAATCTGCCACTCGAATACGACAGCATGATGGATTTCGTCAAGGCCTTCCATGGAAAAATACGGAGCTTGGAAGGAGTGCCTCCGGTTCTGGTGAACACCGGACCCGTGGCCGAGAATGTGATGGAGGGGGACCAGGTCGATCTCTACAAGTTCCCTATCCCTTTTCACCACGAGCTGGACGGCGGAAGATACTTCGGCACGGCCAACGTGGTTCTCACGCAGCACCCGGATGAGGGATGGTATAACCTTGGGACCTACCGTTGCATGGTTCACGATAAGAGCGCTTTAGGGCTGCATATCTCCAGCGGCAAGCACGGTCGGATTCACCAAGACATCTACTTTGAACGGGGCCAACCGATGAAGGTTGTAGTAGCCACAGGCGTGGATCCGGCTCTTTATCTCGCCGCATCCATGGAGGTTCCCTGGGGCGTCTCGGAGTATGATTATGCCGGGGGACTTAAGGGGGAACCCATCCGTGTGATGCGGGGCCCCTACACCGGCTTCCCGATTCCGGCAAGTGCGGAGATTGTGGTGGAAGGAGAGTGTTACTCCAGTGAGCTCAGGGACGAAGGGCCATTCGGGGAGTGGGCCGGCTACTATGCCAACCGAGGTCTGGAGAAGGTGCCTGAACCAGTCATCCGTGTTAAGCGAATTATGTACCGTACCGATCCCATCCTTACGGGCGCTCAACCTTCCAGGCCGCCCCAAGAAGACTCTTTTCCCCGCAGTATCGTTCGCTCCGGTCTTCTGTGGGAGGAGTTGGAAAAAGCCGGCGTGCCTGACATCAAGGGTGTCTGGTGCCATGGAGCTGGGGGAAGCCGTCTCTTCACCATCGTTTCCATTAAGCAGCGCTATCCGGGTCATGCCCGGCAAGCAGGGGTCCTTGCCTCGCAGGTCCACTCCGGAGCCTATGTAGGGAGATACGTGGTCGTGGTGGATGAGGACATCGATCCATCGAATACCTATGATACCCTCTGGGCGATCGCTACGCGATCAGATCCCGAACGCTCCATTGAGATCCTGCGCCGGTGCTGGTCCAGCTCTGCCGACCCGGCGCTGCCGGTAGAACAGAAGCTCTTCAATTCCCGCTGCATCATTGACGCTTGCAGACCCTACGAGTGGAAGGATAAGTTCTATCCAGTAGCTGAGACCAGTCTGGGGTTTCGCGCGAAGCTGCTGAAAAAATGGGGAGAAGGGATTCTGAAGGGCGTCTGAGCAGCTAGTAGATTCGGTGCTCCGTGGGGTTCTCGAATCTGTTGCCTTTATGCAAAATCCGTCTTACAAAGAAGTAGCGACCAGGTCACTACTCAAGAACTTAAGGCTGAAAAGCGCTCAGGAGGGGGAGAATGGTTACCAGGCGCTCCAATGGCTCTACAGCCTTGATATAAGACCGAATTTGAAAGGAATACAAAATATGCATCGGCTGCTTGTGATGACGAATTCCAAGGTGAGGGGAGTCAAGTCCGAGGATGTCATTGATGAAGCGCCGGTGCAGCGCATGGAGAAAACTTCCTTTTATCGAGACCTCGTGGCTCATGCAAAAAGGTAGACGATCCAACGACGCGTGAGTCATCGGTTCTAATCCAGGTATTTTCAGTTAGCATGCAAGTAGGTATAGCACTTCCCCACTTTGGGCCAGCGGCTAGTCCCAAGGCTATCCTCGACGTAGCGCGGAAGGCCGAGGCCCTGCGGTTCGACTCTGTCTGGGCCCTGGATCGTCTCCTGTGGCCTTTGCGGGCAACTTCGAAATATCCCGGAAATCCCAAAGGGAATCTCCCGGGGGTCATGCAGAGTACCTATGATCCCCTGACTGTTCTTACCTACGTAGCTGCTCATACCAAGCGAGTTCGGCTAGGCACGAGCGTGTTGGTGGCAGCCTACCGCAGCCCGGTGGTTGTGGCCAAAATGGCGGCAACATTGGATCTGCTCTCAGGAGGCCGATTGATCCTTGGAATAGGGGCAGGGTGGAGCGCCGATGAGTTCACCTCTGTGAATCAGGATATAGGCAACAGGGACGATCAAACGGACGAGTTTCTGAAGGTGATCAAGCTGCTCTGGACAGCAGACGAGCCTTGCTTTGAAGGTAGATTTTATCGCGTCCCGAAATCGATCTTTTTACCCAAGCCCCTCCAGAAAACGGGTCCGCCCATCTGGATCGGGGGAAACAGTGAGCGAGCAATTAGACGGGCAGCGGAGTTTGGAAACGGATGGCACCCAACGAACCGGATTGGTCCATCGCGCTTGGCAGAGCAGATGGGACATCTGCGGGCCTTGGCCCAGAAGGCTGGGCGTGACCCCGATGCTATAGCAGCTACCTTGCGCTGGAATGCCTCTCCCTCGCTCACACAGAACTTTGTTGCTGAGGAGGTATTGCAAAGACTGTGGCAATACAAAGAGGTTGGGGTGCGGCATGTATGCTTTGATCTGAACATCCCCCAACCCTCTTCTCTGCCAGTCATGCTTAGGACCATGGAAGCTCTCGCGCAGCACGTGATTCGCAGAATTTAAAGGATTATTCCTCGTCCCCGCAGTTCTTTATCACAAATGGGAATTGTGTTTTTAAACATTCCAACAAGCAAGAAACATCATGCCTGAAACCGACTATTTTCCAGAAAGGGAAAAGCAATGAAAGCCGTTCAAGAGCGGCACGGATCTTGCGGCTCCATTAATCTCTGTCGTGTCCATTTTACCCAGCCAGGTTTATGGAGAGGTTAAATCTATTTCATAAGTTCCTTCTGATCCTTTCCCTTTCTACTCTTCTGGGAATTGTCGCCCTCGCCGGCACTATCTCCTACCTTCTAAAAAAGAACCTTGTAGAGGAAGAGGGGAGAGATACGGCTAGCCTCATGATGGTTCTCAGCCGTTCTGATTTTTCCCCGGAGATGTTTGTGCAGGCGCTAAGACAAGGAGAGGGCGTTGCCTTTGCTCTGTTTGCTGACCGAATCAAGGGAATGCCCGAGATCTTTCGGGTTAAGATCTACGACAAGGTTGGGACTTTGGTATGGTCGGATGAAGAGAGGCTCGTCGGCAAGAACTTCAGCGACAATCTGGAGCTTAAGGAAGCCTTGGGAGGCAAGGTTCAAGTTGCTATGGGTCTCCTTAAGAGGGAGCACATATACGAGAGCGATAGGTACAACGAAAGAAGGCTTGTCGAGGTTTATGTCCCCCTACTGCATCCAGACTCAGGTGAGGTTTATGGGGTGCTGGAGATTTACAAGCATCCGGTCTCTCATTTTGCTTTGATGGACAGAATGCGTAGAGCAGTGTGGGTCATATCCTTGACCCTGGGGATTTTGTTATTCGCCTCTTGCTCCTGGCTTTTTTGGAATGCGTTAAAGGAACAAGAAAAGTTAGATAAAGAAAGATCTCTGATGCAGAGAGAACTCATCCACGCAGAGAAGCTTGCCACGATTGGAGAGATGTTGGCTGGATTGGCCCATGAGATCAATAATCCCTTAAGCATTATGATGAGCAAGATTCGGCTGATTCTCAAAGACCTGCAAGGGGCAAATCCCAAGACGGAGTTGGTCGAGGATTTGCTGGTGATCGACAGAAATATCTCTCGAATGGGGGGGATCGTTCGGAGTCTCCTGACGTTTGCGAGGAAATCGAACTCTGAGCCGGCCCCCCTGAATCTGAATACGGTTATCAGCGAAACTTTGATACTGGTCGAAAAACCCTTTGCCAAAATGAATATCTTTTTTGAGCAGGCCCTTGATCCCTCTTTGCCGCAGACATGGGGCGATTCGAATCAGTTGCAGCAGGTATTTTTAAATCTCTGGAGTAACGCCCGTGACGCTATGCAGCAGGGGGGAAAAATCTCCGTGCGAACCTTTTCCGTGAATCACGAGGGCCTATGGGTTTGCGCGGAGGTGCGTGATTCCGGCCAGGGAATTCCCTCCGAAAGCATCGGCAGGGTCTTTGATCCGTTTTTCACCACTAAAGGGACACGTGAGGGGGTCGGTTTAGGGCTGGCAGTCAGCTACGGTATCGTCAAAAGCCATGGGGGGAGCATTCAAGTGGAGAGCCAACCCGGTCAGGGGGCCACGTTTACCCTCAAGTTCCCGGCCCGGGTTCCATTCTAAGCCGATAAGAAGATGTTCTCGTTCTGGCAAAAAATCCTTTCTCAATTAGAGACCACTGACCTGTGGTTTCTTGTCCTTCGCGTTGTCACGATCCTTGTAGGGATGGTTTGGTACCATTGGGTTCCATACGACGACGCCACCCAATTCATTTTCGCTCTACTTCTCTCAGGTTTTGTCGTCTACACCGTTATTCTATACGTCTGCATCTTTTTATGGCCCGGGAGGATAACAGCCTTTTACCTTCTCGCCATGGCTATTGACCTGTTGTTTATCTTTTCCTTGGTCGGGTATGTGGACAAACTACAGGGAAGTTTCTTTATCGCCTTCTATCTCTTGGTTGGGCTTCACTCATTTTATTTTGGTCCTCTGGTTGGCCTCTTCGCAGCGGTCACTGCCGCTAGCCTATACACGTATCTCTATTTCGATTTTGGCCGCCCACTTTCTCCCTCTGAGATGTTCTTGCGCATCTCCTTTCTTTTCTTGATTGCGGGCTCGTTTGGGGTTCTTTCTGTCAAAGAGAGGAGGGATAAGGAGAAGATAGAGAGACTGAACCAAGAACTGGCACACCGGAATGCCGTGCTGATGCAGGTCTACCGTTATCTCTCGATCGGAAGACTTGCCCCAGGGATGGCCGAGAAGGTTAACAACCCGATGGCGATTATTATGGGACGGGCTGCCATTCTGCGGAAGGAACTAGAAGGGGGAGGTCTTCCCAAGAGCGTGATCGATGGGTTAGGAGTAATTTATTCTCATGCCCAGCATGTGGCCTCAATGTTCAAAAATCTGGTTAATCTTTTAACTTCCGTGTCAGCAGAGCCGAAGAGAGTTGATCTCAACGAAATTGTCAAGGACGCTTTATGGCTCATGGGAGGAAGGTTCGAGGAGCGACACATCGAGGTCGTGCCTTTGCTCTCTCAAGATGCCTCTTTCGTTCGGGGCGATGCTCAAGAGCTGCATGAGGCCATTGTCCATCTCCTTAACAACGCCGTGGATGCCCTGCCCCATGGGGGAACTATCCAGGCCGAAACCTGCTCCGATGGCCAGTCTCCGGATCAAGTGCTCGTGAGAATCTCGGATAACGGGGCAGGGATCAGGAAAGAGGATATGGAAAAGATCTTCATTCCTTTTTTCACTACCAAGGTGACGGGCGACGGGGTGGGGCTGGGACTTACCGTTGCCCTCAACATCATCAAGAGACATGACGGGATCATGTCAGTCCAAAGTGAATGGGGTAAGGGGACGACATTTACCATCTCCTTTCCGCCTTATGGCAATTTCAGTGGGGGATCATCATGACAGGCGATAAAAAGATTTTGATTGTAGAAGATGAGATGGATATGGCCTTCAACTACGAGCAGATCATACGCGGCTCTGGGATGAAGTGCCTTATCTCTACAGAACCCAGGGAAGTCATTCGTTTGGTCTCTTTGGAGAAACCCGACGTTATCTTGTGCGATCTGCGTATGCCTGAGATCGATGGAATGGAACTCCTGGAAAAAATCAAGACAGAGTGGCCAGGACTTCCCGTGATCATTATTACCGGTTATGCAACCATTGATGTGGCGGTTGAGGCTATGCGTAAGGGGGCAAGTGACTTTTTGGCAAAGCCTTTCCCTCCGGATGAGCTGTTACTTAAGGTGCAGAGGGTCTTTGATTATTCCAAACTGGAAGAGGAGAACCTCTATTTAAAAAGGGATCTCAATCGAGAGCGGCAGTTCGAGAGGATTGTCGGTGAGAGCCAGGCTATAAGGGATCTATTTCTCCAGATTGAGAGGATCAGCGCCACAGACTGCCGAGTGCTCATTACCGGCGAGACCGGTACGGGAAAGGAGCTTGTGGCGCGAGAGATCCACCACCGCAGCCTGAGAAAAGACAGAGGCTTTTACGGCGTGAACTGTGCGTCCTTCACCGGGACCCTTTTAGAAAGCGAACTCTTTGGACACGAAAAGGGGGCCTTTACCAGCGCTCATGCGGCCCAGAGAGGCCTTTTTGAGTTAGCCGATAAGGGAACGATTTTTTTTGATGAGATCGGCGAGACCAGCCCTTCGTTTCAGGCCAATCTCCTGAGGGTCATCCAGGAGGGTGAGTTCAGGCGTTTAGGCGGGGAGAGAATTCTCAAGACCGACGTGCGCGTCCTTTGCTCAACCAACCGTGATATTAAAAAGGCTATTGCCGCTGGTACCTTCCGAGAAGATCTCTTCTACCGTCTGGGCGTGGTTCAGATTCATCTGCCGGCCCTCAGGGAACGGAAAGAGGATATCCCTCTGCTCGTGGACCATTTTTTAGCCAAGTGTTTTTCCAAGAACAAGAAGCGCGTCGGAGGAATCACCTCAGACGCCCTGGATCTTCTCCTTCGGTATCCGTGGCCGGGAAACATCCGAGAGTTAGAGAATGCCGTTGAGCGAGCCACTCTCATGGTCTCTGGAGATCAACTCACGGCCGAGGATTTTGCCTTTCTTTTTACGCCGGAGAGCGATCCCCGGAAGCGAAAAGGTACGCTGGAAGATCTTGAAAAAGAACTCATCGAACGTACCCTTGTGGAGTCAAACTGGAACAAAACTCTGACGGCAAAACGCATGGGAATCTCACGCCGCGCCCTCTACGAAAAGGCCCTTCGCCTGGGAATCTCGCTCAACCCCGCAGGCCAACACAGCCGTGCATAATTTACTCAGCTGTGCGCACACACGTGCATATTTTTCTCAACAGCTTTTTTTCGTCGAAGCAAGCTCCTATCTCTCCGCCGATTTAATCCAGCAATAATCGATACTTTGTTTAGTCTTCAATAAGCCTACCTGGTGGCAAGGGTATTGCTATGTATCGCCTACACACCTATCGAGAGGTGTGTTTCAGCAGGGACGGAAACTAAACATCTTAAGGAGGCTTCTATTATGAGGAAAGCGACATTGCTCTTGCTTGCTACGGGCATTGCGACCTTTATCACAATCCTTTTCGCTCAGGAGGCATCAGCGATTCCTCCCTTTGCCAGAAAATACAGAACCTCCTGTCTCACCTGCCATGTGATGATACCGAAGCTTAACGCCTTTGGGGAGGCGTTCAGGCTCAATGGCTATCAGATCCCAGACGGCGATGAGCCGCACATCAAAGACGAGCCGCTCGTAACCGCCGCGCCGGCGTGGAAACAAGCATGGCCCGAGGCCAATTGGCCAGGCTGGATTCCGGGTAGCCCGCCTATCGCCCTCCGCCTCCAAATAGATACGCAAACCACCAAGGACGAGACACAGAAGTTCAGCACCAACTTCGAGTTCCCCCACGAAGTTGAGCTCCTGTGGGGTGGGACTTTCGGAGAAGACCTGGGCTTCTTCGGTGAAGTGGAGTGGAAACAAACAGGGTCAGGCAACGATGGACACATAGAGACAAAGCAGGGCTTCCTGAAGTTTCAGAATCCTCTCCAGTGGGCCGGTGTGCCGCGCAGGTGGCTTAATCTGTGGTGGGGGCAGATGGATCAAACTTATCTTACCAGCTACCGAAATCTTGACAGGGTCGGGATAAACCATCCTCTCTGGGGGAACAAGAAACCTAACGACTTTACTGTGAGAAACCTCGCGGCTGGTACCACCCGAACGTCGGGGAACAACTTCCGCCTCCAGAATATGCAGCCGGGGATTGAGCTTAACGGAATTCTTGGCAGCCGTCTCTTTTGGGCCTCTGGAGTTACCACAGGCGGAGGAGAAGCGCGTTTCGACATCGATAACCACAAGGACCCTTATTACATGCTACGGTATAAATTCGGCGGTCGGGCCTATGATGGCTCTCTGCCGGGCGAGAAGGATATATCGCTTGCCCCAAGGCCTAGCAAGGGTTGGGTGGACAACGCACTTCAAATTGAGCATTTCGGCTACTTTGGCAAACAGCGCATAACCACGAGCGGCGCGTCAAGCGCATCCCGATCAACGGATAAGTTTAACCGCTTTGGCGCGGCCCTTCGATGGACCTGGGAGGATCTGGACTTGGCAGGCGGCCTTGTCTGGGGACAGCATGAAGACCCATGGGGATCTCTCAGCGAGGGAAGGATCAGATACAGCGCTCCCTTTGCCCGGCTTGACTACATGATCTACCCCTGGTGGATGGCTCAGCTCCGCTTCGAGGATCTCCACATGAGTAGCCCTAAGGACTTGAGACTCTCCGGATTCAGTGCCGGTTCTTTGGACCAGACCCGTTTTATGCCTGCGCTGGTCTTTCTGATCCGAGCTAATCTTCGCTTTGTGATGGAAGGGGAGGTTTATGCCAGGCATAAGGACTCGGAGTCCAGAAACCTGAGCACACCTCATGCCTTCTGGACCCGTTTTGACTTTGCCTTCTAGCGAAGATGGGGATGATCAGGAGGAAATTAGGACCCCCCGGTGCCTCCTGGGGGGTCCTAATTTATCTGGCAGCGTTGCCCGGTCTGGCTATTGGGGCGGGAGGAATCAGCGGGTCAGTGCATACGCGGGGTGTGAAGAATCCAACAGACGTTATTGTCTACGTTGAAAAGGTTGAAGGTCAATTCCAGCCACCCAAGGCAACAGTGCCCATAGATCAAATCAAGCGAACCTATGTCCCCCATGTTTTAGCAGTGCTCGCTGGGAGTGAAGTTGAGTTTCGCAACAGTGATAATGACCTGCACAATATCCACGCCCGCCAGGGCGGAAGGAAGATCTTTAATTTTGGCATCCCGTTCCAGCACGCAGTGCGGAAGGTCCTTAAACAAGAAGGAATCGTGACTCTCTTGTGTGACGTTCATCCCGAGATGAGCGCATTTGTCGTGGTGACGCAAAATCCGTTTTTTACCAAGCCAGACGAGAAAGGGAACTACACGATTGCGAATATCCCTCCCGGAACATATACCTTGAAGACCTGGCACGAAAACCTAAAGCCTGAAACTAAGGAAGTAAAGGTTTCCGAGGGTGGCAACGTACGAGCGGACTTTGAACTCAGGCGGTAGGGCAAAAAGGAGATAAACCATGACGAACAGATGGCATCCATCGGCGTCTGTTATCGTAGCCGTCTTGCTGGCTGGTTTTCTGTTGCCGGCCTCCGAATCAAAAGGTGAAGAAGTTCTGCTCAAATACAAGGCCACGGTTATAGAAGAGACCAAAGATTACATCATCATGAAGTTTTACAAATCAGATATTGGACTAGTTAGTGAAAGAGGTAAGCCATCAGAGACTCTAGCCACTCAACAAAACCTTGGTAAGACCTCGCTAACTCCAGCATCTTCGGAGCAGACTTTTTCAAAGGTAGAGCTAAAAAAGGAGATCTTGCAAGAGTTGAGGGGTGAGATTCAGAAAGAAGCCAGCAAAGGAATCGGACCCATCGAGTATGGCTCTGTGGAGGGGCGAATAATACGCAGGGGGGCAGGTGAGCCAGAGGCCCGAGTGAAGCTGGTTCGTTGGGTAGAGGAAACGTCTCTCCTGGGCATCTTGAAAGAGCTTAAAAAGGGAGCTGAGTTTGAGACCACCACCGACCAGGAGGGAAGATATGCTTTCAAAGAGATCCCGGTTGGTAGTTACGAGTTGAAGTGGCTTCCTAAGGGCAGTGACGCCTGGATTCGTCGCCTCACTGAAAGGCCTGATATTACCATAGGAAAAGGTAGGTTGGTTACGGCAAGAACCGTAGAGCTAGGCAGACCCGTCCTTCCTTAGAAGAAGAAGCGTGAACCTGCTTAACCGAAGGTTTCGAGCCGCCTTCCCTTGCGCGGTATTTCTCCTCTTTACGCTGTTTCCTCTTGCCTTTGCCGCAGAGTTTCCTCAGGAGGCGGACTACCGAAGCTTCTTCGGTATCAATTCCCGGCTGGTTGTCTGGATCGTCGCTGAACTCCACCTCATGTACGGCGCCTTTGTCCTGGGCGTTCCCATATTCGCCGTCATCGTGGAGTACATCGGGAAGAGGTCGAAAGATCCGAAGTACGATAACCTGGCTCGGGAGTTTACCAAATTACTTGCCGCGGCCTTCTCGACCACGGCTGCCTTAGGAGGGCTGCTGGCCTTCTCCCTCATTGGCCTCTATCCCAAATTCATGGGTTATCTCACGAGTGTCTTTCACGAGTCCTACTATGTCTATGCGCTTCTTTTCTTTGCCGAGAGCTTCACCCTCTACCTTTATTATTATTCGTGGGACCGACTCCAGGGGAAATGGAAGGGACTCCACATCTTCATCGGCATCCTCCTCAACGTGTGGGGAACCCTCCTCATGCTCATTGCAAATTCCTGGGCCAGCTTCATGATGAGTCCGGCCGGCATCGACAAAGAGACCGGCCGCTTCCTCGGAAGCACTTTGGCCGCGGTTGCCAACCCTCTCTGGATCCCCTTAGCCATCCATCGTTTCCTGGGAAACATTGCCTTCGGTGGCCTTATTGCCGGGGCTTATGCGGCAGTCAAGTTCCTCAGGGCTAAGAGCGAGGCCGAGAAGGCCCACTACGACTGGATGGGGTATGTGGGAAATTTCGTGGCGATGGCCGCTCTCATTTCTATGCCCTTCGCCGGCTACTATTTAGGCCGTGAGGTCTATAGCGCCTCGCCCGTGATGGGTAACAACATGATGGGCGGGGCCTTTTCCTGGACCTTCATCCTCCAGGCGATTCTCATTGGCGCTCTCTTCATCGGCGCCAACTATTACCTCTGGATCGGGATGGGACGGATCGCGGGGGCGGAGCGATATATGAAGTATATCAAGTATATTAACTTGATTCTGCTAGTTTGCTTTGCCATATGGCTCACCCCCCACAACCTCCCTTTAAGCGCCGCCGAGCAGCTTGCCATCGGTGGACAATACCATCCCATCCTCAAATGGCTTGGTCTCATGTCTGCCAAGAATGCCGTAGTGAACTTCATCATTCTCTCCACCTTCTTTAGCTTCCTGCTCTACCGTAGGGGCAACAAAGGGAGACCGTTGCCTTTTAGAGAGCATGGGATGACGGCAAAGGTAGTGCTCTTAGCTGTCGGTGTTGTCTGCTTTCTGTTCTTAGGGGCCTATGGATGGCACCTTTTTACCTTGGATCCCGCGACCATGGAGTTAAGTCCGGACAAGGCTCGGTATTTTAAGTTTCCAGCCCTGCTTCTCCTAATCGAGATCGTGGCGATTCTTGCAGCTATCGGTCTAACCTTCATCAATAAAGGCATCTATGGCCAGGCTTTGCTCTTCGCAGTAACCGCAGCAAGCGCGGTCTTTGCCTTGGGGATCTATGGCTTCGTTATTATGGAGAAGGCCAATCCTTTCTTGAGGAACATCGCGGTTTCACAGTTTCTTTTGGTTATCTCGTGCCTCATTACCAACACCTTCATCGACATCTTTCTCTTCAAGGGCGCAGAGGAGATCGGCGGAATCCGCTGGGGGAAGATGCCAATCAGGTCTCAGTACACCCTGATCTTTTTGTGCATCACGATTGTTTTGCTCATGGGACTCATGGGCTACATTCGATCTGGTCTCCGGGAGAACTGGCATGTTTATGGGATCATGCAGGATCTCTCGGATGGCAGCTATACACCGACCATGGCCTATATGGCGCGGGTAGTGGGAGGCATCGTCCTTGTTTTTCTGACCTCAATTGCCTTTGTCTTCTGGCTTGCCGGACTCGGAGGGGAAAAAGTGTCTCCGCCCGGCCTCGCTTCCATCGCCGGAGGGACAGAAGGGGAGAAGAAGAGGTAAGGATGAAGCGGCCTTTCTTGAGCGCGTCCATCTTTACTGTCGTTGTTATTTTTCTCTTCATTTATGTCGGGGAGGTGCTTACCAGGATCTCCGGTGAAGCAGTGAGAGGTCCTGTAATTGAGGGATCTACTGCCGGAGTCAGCCCCGAGTTAGGGGAGGCGATTTTCTGGGACAAGGGAGCTTGCTACACCTGCCATTCTATCGGGGGTCGTGGAAGCGCCATTCGCGGCCCGAACCTCGGGGAGACAGGCCCATTAAAGATGCCGATTGGGGCCCGTGCCGTCTTAAGGGCACAGGAGAGGGCGAAACAGGGCAAGCCGATGGCGGCTGTTGACTACCTGGTGGAATCCCTCGTCGAGCCAGGAGCCTATGTCGTTGAAGGCTTTAAGAACGAGATGCCGATCATCTGGAGACCCCCCATTCGGCTCAAGCCCGATGAGATCAAGGCTGTTGTCGCCTACATTCAAAGCCAGGGCGGGACTGTAGATGTCGCAGCCATCGAGAACTCACCGTTCTTTCAGAAATTGAAAGCGACCGCCGCAACGGCTGGGGCCGGCGTTAGCGAAGCTTGGAGGCCTTACATCCAGGGTGATCCAAAGTTGGGAGATGATCTCTTTTTTAACCCTGAGAGCCCGGTGGGATGCGGCAAGTGCCATACCGTGGGAAAAAAAGGAGAAAAGGTTGGTCCCGAACTCACGCATCTGGCGGCAACTCGGACACCACAATTTATTCTCGAGGCGATCCTTGAGCCGAGCAAAGAGATCGCCTCAGGCTTCGATTCAGTCCTGCTTCAGACGAAGGACGGTCGCTTCATCACGGGGATCGTCAAAATGGAAGATGCAGCCTCCATTACTGTCGCTGACAGTCAAGGGCAGCTCCAGAAGGTCGCAAAGGCCGAAATCGCGGAACGGGTGCCGCAGAAAATCTCGCTCATGCCGGGGAACTTTGGCGAGATCCTAACGGTCAAAGACTTGCACGATCTATTGGCTTTTCTCACGACGCTGAAGTAGCAAAAGGGCGCAGGATGGTACAGATCCAGTTTAAACTTCCACTATTTTGGTCCACCGTCGTCTCCCTTGTCGTGACCTATTTCTTTTTGGAATGCGCGGTTCCTTTCGCTACGATGCTGATCACAGGGACAAAGCAGTGGATGCCAGTGCCGAGGACTGCCATGGTCATGTTCATGATCCTGGCTGTCGTTGGAGCTATGGTCTACATCTCCATAAGCGATGAGAAGATCGAGGAGTTCAGAGGACCCCTGCTGAATTTTCTAAGAGGAGATCAGGGTGGGAGGTGGTCAGCGTGGGTAAGGTGGGCGCGGATCATCACCCTCGTTGCCTTTCCGTTTTTACTCGGGGCCTTGGTCTATTTCCAGGTTAAGCCTACTGTCGCGAGCCCTACGACCTTGAGAATCCAGCACCCTACGATCCCCCAGGCCTACGAGAAGCTAGCCAATCCTCTCCGCAATCCAGACGGGACTGTGAAAGACGTAAAATTCCTGGAGGAGGGTCGGGTGCTCTACCAGAAGAACTGCCGTCCCTGCCACGGGACAACCGCCAGGGGCGATGGTCCTATGGGCTGGGGGTTTAGGCTAAAGCCGGTCAACTTCGTAGACCCCGGCACTATCGCCACCCTGGTTGAGGCCTACCTTTTCTGGCGGATTAAAGAGGGAGGGCCAGGGCTCCCGCCAGAGGCCAGTCCTTGGGACTCGGCAATGCCAGCGTGGAAAGATGAGTTAAGCGATGAGGAGATCTGGAAGATCATCGTTGCCGAGTACGACACAGCGGGCGTGGAGCCGCGCAGACCGGAGAAGCTCGAATGATGTTGAGACTAGCCCTCATCACTGCGCTGCTTTTATCAATAGGTGGTGAGGCCCTCTCTCAGAAAAAACCAGCAGCGACACCCGAGGCTCTCCTAAAAGGCAAAGAGATCTACATGAAGAGATGCTGGTTTTGTCACGGGCTGGATGGGAAAGGTGACGGGCCAGTGGCTGACTACCTCAATCCAAGACCTCGCGACTTCACTTCGGGGATGTATAAAGTCCGCACCACTAAGGATGCAGAAGCCCCTCTCGACGATGATCTTTTCCGGACGGTCACCAAGGGGATGGCTGGGACAGCGATGCAGGGATTTGAAGGTGTCCTGAACCAAGGAGAGCTATGGCAGGTGATCTATTTTATCAAGGGCTTTGATAAGGAGCGCTTTGCTTCCCCGCCTGAGAAGGCCGAGCTTGGTTCAGAGAAAAAAGGCTCAGTTGAGAAGGGCAAGGCAGTCTACCAAAAAACCAGGTGCTGGGAGTGCCACGGCCAGGAGGGTAGGGGCGATGGCTCCTCAGCCAGTAAGCTCAAAGATGAATGGGGCCTGCCGATCCTTCCCGCAGACTTAACAAAAGGCTGGCAATACAAAGGCGGCAACACAGTTAAAGATATTTTTACCCGGTTTACCACCAGCATGGATGGGACTCCTATGCCATCCTTCGCTGATACAGTAAGCGCACAAGAGCGGTGGGATCTGGCCGCCTACATAAGGTCCCTGATTAAGGAACCTCAGGCGAGGGGAGAACCGGTGCTAAAATCAAAGCGCATCCATCAAGACCTGCCCCTAGATACCGACAATCCGATGTGGCAGGAGGCCGAGCCCCTAGATGTTCCGTTGAGCGGGCAGGTCATCGTGGCGCCGCGCTGGCAGAATCCCTCGGTGGATCTAATTACTGTGCGCTCCCTTTACAACGATAAGTCCGTGGGATTTCTATTGGAATGGAACGATCGGTTCAAGGACGCTGTTCACAAACCAGAACCTCAATCCCAGAAAGAGGCTTACATTAAGCTCGATTACGCGAAGAGGTGGACGCTCAGAGATGCCGTGGAGATCCAGTTCCCGATAAAAATACCTGACGGCGCAGATCGCCCCTACTTCTTCTTAGGGCAACCCGGCAAGTCAGTGAATCTCTGGCGGTGGAACGCTGATTGGAACGAGGATCCTAGCCGGAAGACGGTGGCGGAGGAGCTAAATGCCACGGGATCCAAAAACCCTTTAGTCTCTCAGCCGCCAGAGAGCCAGGAGGTAATCGGTAAAGGAGTGTGGAAGGACGGGCGCTGGAAAGTAGTGATGGTGCGGCCGCTCAAGACCAGGGATCAAAAGAGCGACATCCAGTTTGAAGCGGGAAAGATGATTCCGCTTGCCTTTCACGCCTGGGATGGTTGGAAAGGAGAAGACGGGCTGCAGACGGCCATCTCCTCCTGGCAGTTTTTGGTTCTTGAGGTTCCTACTCCGCCCATTGTCTACCTCTATACAGTCCTGTCGATCCTATTTGGTGTGGCGGCTGAAATTTTGCTTATTCGCTGGGCCCGCTCCCGTCATGCCTTCGGCCAACGGCCTTTAGGCGAGCCTGCCGGGACTTTGGAATAGGAGGGGCGATGTATAAAAAGATCTATGTGCCGGTGGACAACTCGGAGCACTCGAACCGCGCCAGCGATATTGCCGTAATGCTGGGAAAAAAGTTTGGCGCCACATTGGTAGGTAGCCACGTATACGCCGCCCAGCTCCACGACTTTCGCTTTAGGCAAATGGAGTCGGGTCTCCCAGATAAGTACCGGGAAGAGGGGAAGCTCGATCAGCAGCGCCAAGCCCACGGCTCCCTCATCGCCACGGGACTTAAGCTCATCTCCGACTCGTATCTCGATGTGTTGGAGCGAAAGTGCCAGGGAGCGGAGCTTCCCTTTGAGCGGAAGGTCTTCGATGGCAGGCATTACAGAGTCTTGGTCGAGGACATTCAGCGAAGCGATTGCGACCTCGTAGTTATGGGTGCCCTTGGAATAGGGGCAGTCAAAGAGAGCCTGATAGGATCGGTGTGTGAACGCGTAGTGAGGCGAATCACAACAGACGCTTTGATCGTCAAATCCCAGAGCCCCGTAAATGGGACGGGTGGCGCCATCGTTGTGGCCATCGATGGAAGCCGCCGCTCCTTTGCCGGTCTAAAGATTGCCTTAGGTCTGGCAAAAGTTTTTGAGCGTTCGGTAGAAGCTGTGGCTGTGTACGACCCCTACCTTCACCACTCTCTTTTCACCGAGATCGTCAAGGTCCTCTCCGAACAGGCGGCCAAGGTTTTCCGCTTCGCGGCGCAAGAGAGGCTCCATGAGGAGATCATTGACAAAGGCTTGGCGAAGATCTACCAGTCGCATTTGGAGCGCGCTGCGAATGTGGCTGAGGAAGATGGTGTCAACTTCAAAGTTAAGCTGCTCACTGGCAAAGCCTTCGAAAAGATCCTCCATTACGTCCACGAGACCGAACCCTGGCTTCTAGTCATTGGCCGATCTGGAATGCATAGCCCAGAGGAGGAAGTGGATCTGGGCTCGAATACGGAGAACCTGCTTCGCTTAGCGCCTTGTCACGTCTATCTCTGCGGCCGGGCATTGTCTTTGCCCGATGTGCAGGCCAGGCCCTTTCACGGAGAGTTTCAGTCCAAGGATGCGACATGAATTACCGGCCACATGTGATCTCATGGAATCTAACGCAGCGCTGCAATCTCCTTTGCACCCACTGCTATATTAGTGCGGTGCCAGAGGTGAACGCTGCGGAGGAGCTTGGCACAGAAGAGTGCCGCCGGGTGATGGACGAGATCGCAATAGTTAACCCCAATGTCTTTCTCGTCCTGAGCGGTGGCGAGCCGCTGCTACGCAAGGATCTCTTCGACCTTGCAGCCTATGCGTCCGATAAAGGTTTTACGGTTGTCCTCGGAACCAACGGGATTCTGCTGCGAGAAAGGCAGGCCCGTCTTTTGCGCCAAAGCGGTATTCAGGGCGTGGGCATCAGCCTGGATTCCACCGACCCAAATAAACACGATGCCTTTCGCCATCTGCCAGGAGCCTGGCAGGGAGCGATTCAGGCCATTGAGGCGCTACGGGCCGAGGGTATCGACTTCTCCATCCACACCAATGTCACCTCTTGGAATGTGGAGGAGATCCCGGCGATGATCGACTTGGCTGGATCGCTTGGGGCTAAGGTTCTACTCTTTTTTTTCCTGGTCAGGACTGGCCGCGGAGAAAACATTATCGACATCACCCCGGACATGTACGAACGCGTCCTTACCTACCTTGCGCGCGTCCAGGGAGTTGGAGATGGCAAAAACGGTACAACGCAAGTAGATTCCAGCTTCGATGGCCAGGATGATCTTTGGAGCGTCACATCAGGCCGAGCAAACGGGTTACTTATTCGCACCAGGTGCGCCCCACACTTTCGCCGAATTCTCTATGCTTTGGATTCCGAGTCTGCTCTTCTGAGAGACTATTCCTGTGGAAGCTGTCCGGCAGGGAAATACTACTGCCGGATTACGCCTGTAGGCGATGTGACTCCTTGTCCCTACATGCCTGTGGCCACAGGGAATCTTCGACAGCAGGCCTTTTCGGCCATCTGGCAGGATGCCACGGTCTTCAACGATCTCCGGAATGCCGAGCTCAAAGGGCGCTGCGGGATCTGCGAGTTTTCCAAGATCTGTGGTGGGTGTCGCTGCCGGGCCTATGCAACATATGGCGACTACCTTGCCGAGGACCCAGCCTGTAGCTACCAGCCTGGCCAGTACGGAGGAAAGCTGATCACGCTGCCCGAGGAGAAGACCTTTGGGTTGGAAGTGGACTTTAAACTCCCCTGGGAGGAAGCAGCCAAGACTCGGCTGAAGAATATCCCCTCTTTCGTCAGGGGAATGGTAGTGAAGGCTGTCGAAGCGTTTGCAAGAGCAAAAGGCTCGAGTGAAGTGACGGTTGAGTTGATGCAGGAGGCAAAGGCAAAGTGGGCGTGTAGGGTTGGATCGCCTTTTGCCAAAGGTGCTATGGCAGCAAGAAAGGAGAACTTCTAGTAAGCATGGAGGTAATTAAGATGGATAAAAAAAGATCTAAAGCGCCCATTCTTCTATGCCTGACCTTTTTATCTCTTTGCCTAATGAACCACCCAGCCAAAGCTGGTGAGGTGGGGGAGATCACTGGCGCGGTAAGGGCGCGAGGAGTCAAGAACCCGTCGGAGGTTGTGATCTATATTGAAAAGGTCGAGGGTCAATTCCAACCTCCACTGATGCCTTTGGTGATCGATGTGAAGATGATGAATTTTGTTCCTCATGTTCTCCCTGTGCTGGTGGGCAGTTCTGTCAAATTTGTGAACCACGACAAGATGGAGCACCACGCCATGGCCCTGCAAAAGAAACAAACCATCTTTGATCTGCCCCTCCCCACTGGCTCCAGCAGCCCGCAGATCTTAAAACAGGCAGGGCCGGTGACCATCCTGGATAACCATCATCCGGAGATGAGCGCATACATATTGGTTTTGCAGAACCTATTTTTCGCCAAACCAGACGAGAAAGGAAATTACACGATCGCGAATGTCCCTCCTGGAACCTATACGCTGAAAACCTGGCACGAGAAGCTTGAGCCTGAAGGCAAGGAGGTAAAGGTTTCTGAGGGAAGCAAGGTGCGAGTCGATTTTGAACTTAGGCGTTAGGGCAAAGAAGGAGATAGGCCACTGAGGGAATAAAACTCTCCGCTATGTCTTTAAAGCCCTTCCTATCCTTTTTTCTCTCGAGGATCGCCAAAGATTAACATCTAGGGGGAATTGTAGTTAGCACTACGATCTTGCAAATCAAAGCCCTCCTGTGGCATAAATCTCCCCTTGATTCTCATAGTGACAGGAAAAATGCAGAGATATTATTACAAAGCCATTATTGGCCTTGCAGTCTTCGCAATTATTGGCACCGGCCTGTGGCTGTATAAACGCTATGAAACCATAAAGGCCAGCGTTTTCGAGGCGAGAAGGATGGAAATCGCAGCCCATATTCAAGACCGCGCAGCGGCTCTGATTAAACCAGAGGCATTTAGCAATCAGGACCCTATGCTTCAGCGCCAGGCTTTTGAGGCCTTCTTTGATGCGATTCAAACTCCTGAAATATTTAGGGTTAAGGTTTTTGATCGCCAGCCCAAAATCATCTGGTCGAATCTCAAAGAGATAATCGGCGAGGACGCCTCGAACAATCCAGAGGTGACAGACGCGCTAAACGAAGGGAAAATTACATCAAAGTTTAAAAGTCTTAAGCCTGAGCAGGTTAGCGAGCGCCAATTCCGGGAGTTTACTGAAACCTATGTTCCAATCCGGTACGGGAAAGGCCAGATCGTCGGAGTCATCGAAGTCTATCAGACAGCCCTGTCCGCAAAGAAAAAGATTCAAGAGGAGCTGCTGCAAGCGGCCATCTCGGCGCTCGCTGTCGCCTTGGCGGGCTACCTGGCTGCGGCGCTTGGCCTGCGTATTGTCATGAAAAAGCGTGTGGGCGTGAGCGATTGAAATTAATTTACAAAATAGCTCTCCCCGCCTTTTTAGCGCTAATCCTGGTTATCGTCTGGGCTGCCCTTTCGGCAAAACGCTCCTTAACAGAGGCATTATCCCAAGAGATATTCCTGCGTATTACTGAGGCCGTTCAAAAGGAAGTGCCCGAATACTTAAGAAGCGACCATTTTATAAAATTCTCTGAGGCCTCATCCCAAAAACAATTCAGAGACTTCGCAGACGACCTCAAAGGCCCCTCGGTCGCCCGGCTGACGATCTGGAACCGTGATCACGTTATCGTCTTCTCCGATCTGAAATCTTTGATCGGATTTCACTCTCCCGATCATCAAGACCTCAAAAGACTCTTTTCCGAGGAAAAGTCTTTTTCCATTGAGAGGGAGGAAGATGTCAACGAACCCGCTCAATCCGGGATTGGAGAATTTATCGATATCTACGTGCCCGTCCGCATCTCCGGAAAGGTCGTTGGCGCTGTAGAGATTCATGCGGTTATCGCGGCTATCTTGACGCCGGTCCAGAAACATCTTGCGCAGCTGACTTACGTTCTCATCCCGGCCAGCGCGGCCATCCTGGCCATTGTTTTTGCCGTTGTCTTTCGTGACATTCGTGAGCAAAAACGGGCACAGGAACAAATTCAACGCCATCTGCAGCGCATCACCATATTGCACGAGATAGATCTAGCCATTACCTCGACTCTGGATTTGCGCGGCGTTCTAGAGGTTCTCCTGAAAAAGATTAATCTGGTCCTGCCTTATTCCGCTACTACTATAAGATTGCTAAACATAGAGACCGGCCAATTAGAGCCTGTAGCCTGTTGGAATCTTGATGAAAAGGCCTGGAAGGTACAAGAGTGGATAGCAGGGCGTGGCACGCCTAACCTGGTGTTCGAATCTAAGGCCCCTTTGGTGATTGGTGATGTTCAATCCGATGCGCGGTGCAGAGACCCCGAGTTTTTCCGCAAGCATGCGTTGGTCTCTTATCTGGGAGTCCCCTTGATTGCAAAAGGCCAGGTCCTCGGGGTCCTTGGCTTCTATACTAAGGAAAAGCACGAATTTAGCGACGAAGAGGTTGAATTCCTCTGCACTCTGGGAGCCCAGGCAGCCATAGCCATTAACAATTCCCAGCTCTATGGAGAGATGACAAAGCTAGCCGCTGATCTAGCGAGGTCAAACAGGGTTAAGGATGAGTTTCTAAGCGTCATGTCGCACGAGCTTAGGACCCCGCTGAATGTGGTCATGGGTTATACGGGGATGATCAAGGATGGATTGTTAGGGAAGATTAACCCGGAGCAGGAGAAGGCATTGGAGAAGGTGATAAGTCGAGCCAGGGATCAATTAACGATGATCACCGGCATCCTGCAGGCGACGCAGATGGAGGCAGAGGGAGTTAAAGTGGAGAGACATGAGTTTAGTCTGAGAGATTTTCTTAACGATCTCAGGTCAAGCTACGAGGTTCCTTTGGGTAAAGAACTCACCCTCAAATGGGACTATCCCTCTGACTTGCCGGTTGTGCAGACTGACAGTGAGAAGCTCAAGCAGATTCTTCAGAATCTCATCAATAACGCGGTCAAATTTACGGAGAAAGGTCATATAACGATATCAGTACGCTGCCTTCCCAATCCTCGGCCTCCAAATCCAGCTCACGAGATGATTGAATTTAAGGTAGCCGATACCGGGATAGGGATTCCAAAAGAGATAATACCTGTTATCTTTGAGAAGTTTCGTCAAGTAGACAGCTCCGAGACAAGGTTACATGGGGGCATCGGGATCGGGCTCTACATTGTAAAAAAATTTACCGAGCTGCTGGGAGGGAAAGTTGAGGTGGAGAGTGCAGTTGGGAAGGGATCGACCTTTACGGTGACGATCCCCTGTGATATCCGTCAATCAGCGATCGACAGTCAAAGCCTGAGGGTAAATACATGACAGGATCTTCTTTTAGACTCCTGCGCTATTTTTCTATCACGAGTTTTGTAGCCATGATCATAGTTACTCCGGTCCTAGCGATGCTCTATCGCTATGTCGCGCTCAACGATCTCGTAACACTAGGGGAGCGTAACAATATCGCACTGACGCAGATGTTTTCGAACTCATTATGGTCGGACTTCGGCCCTTTTTTGACCTCGGCGTCGGGGCTTAGTGATGACGGCTTACGGGCTCATCCAGAAACGATCAGACTCCATCGAGCCGTGCGGGAGTTGATGAAGGATCTTTCTGTTGCAAAAATCAAGGTTTATGACCTCGCGGGGCGGACGGTGTTTTCAACCGAGGCGAAGCAGATAGGCGAAGATAAAAGTGCCAACGCGGGCTTTCTTGCGGCGCGTTCCGGCAAGGTGGCTAACGAGATTACCCACCGCGATACGTTTAGCGCTTTCGACCGTGTCATCGAAGATCGCGACCTTATCTCAAGTTATATGCCTATCCGTCGGGGCGGTCTGGCGGGTGCCGTAGAGGCCGTGTTCGAGCTTTACTATGACGTCACCCCTTTACTGGGGAAGATAGATCGTACCCAGAGAATAGTTGTATTCGCGGTTATCCTTGTTCTGGCTGCTCTCTACAGCGTTCTTTTCTTTATAGTGAAGCGCGCTGACAGAATTATTAGGACTCAATACATTGAACTCGCTGCCGTAAACAGAGAACTGGAAAAGGCAAACGAGATGCAGGCAGACTTCTCTGCCATGATCGCGCATGATCTGCGCTCCCCTCTCACGAATACTCTCTCGACCGTGACGATGATGCAGGATGGTTTGTTTGGGCCAATCAACGAGGAGCAGTGGAAGTGGCTTGCTAAGATCGAGGCTAACACGCAAAAGCTGGTAGATCTCGTTAACGATTTCCTTGATTTCTCTAAGATCGAGGCAGGTCATATCGAGTTAGTTAAGGAGGAGGTTAATTTGGATCAAATAGTTCGTGATAACCTCGACAATTACCTTCCCTTGGCCAAGGATAAGAAGGTCTCTGTAAGGAGCTGCGTCGCCCCTGCTCTCTCCCAAATCAAGGCAGATCCCCGGCGTCTGGACCAGGTGTTCAGCAATCTCATAAGTAATGCCATCAAGTTCACAGGGGAAGGGGGGGAAATTGAAGTCGGTGCCGCAAAGGATGATGGGACGGGGGTGAGGATATGGGTCAGAGACACGGGAGTGGGGATCCCAAAGCAGGAGATCGGCAGTTTGTTTGAAAAGTATCGTCAGACCCAGAGTGGTAAGACTTCTAAGCAAAAGGGAACCGGGCTGGGTCTGGTAATTTGTAAAATGATCGTGGAAGCCCACGGAGGAAAAATATGGGTCGAGAGCGAGGAGGGGAAGGGCACGACCTTTACGTTTACGATACCGTGTAACTAACAAAAAGTGTCGAATTTTGATCAAAGACCGGCTTAAAGGCTGTCGAAGCATTCGTACGATCAAAAGGCTCAAACGGGGTGACCGTAGAGTTAATGCAGGAGGCAAAAGCACGATGGGCTCACAGGATAAGATCGCCCTTCGCCAGAGATTGAAGTTCAAGGGCAGTTGCAGCTAAATAAGGAAGGAGGAATCACAATGGAACAAGTAACCGTTTGCCGGACTGGAAAAGACTTTTCCCTGCTCGTTCTTGCAGGGCTTGTGTTACTGCTGCTTCTTTTTCCTGGCCAGGTTTCGGGCCAGACCGCTGGAGCCACCACCCATACGATCTTCATGGCGGCTATCGAGATTAAGGGTGGAACGTCGGCCGACAGCCTCGCCCCACCTGCTATCAATCCGAAGGACCTCTCCAAGGGGTACGACTTCAAAGGGCCAGGCGAGGCCGACAAAGGCAATCCTAAGAGGTGGGAGGTATCGAGCTACATTTTTTCCCCAGCCTTCGTAACCGTGCGCCAGGGCGATACGGTGAAGCTGACGGTCTTCATAGTCAACGGCGATGAGCACCAGGTGTGGGTCGCAGCTCCTGATGGGAAAAGAGTCGTGGCGGCCACGAAATGGAATCGAGGACGGGAGTACACGGTCGAGTTCGCTGCTCAGAAAATCGGCACCTATCAGCTTGTCTGCTCGGAGCACGCGCCATCGATGGTCGCGACATTCTTGGTTGTCTCGCGCAGGTGATCAAGAAGCTTCATCTGAGGTCACCACCGCACCTTCCCGTCATGCTGGAGACCATGCACCTGCTGATGGAGGAGATTATTCCTAAGGCTTAAAGAAAATTCCTTCCAAAATTTGTGATCAAAATAGTTTCAAGAGTGGGAAAAAAATGTCCTTTATTTCTTAATCGAGGGAATATGGCCATTTTATCCCTTGATAAGGCGAGCTTATTAGTGGTACAAAATTTGCAGCTTGCAAATCGAATATTTTTTTAACGAGAGGAGACTTAGCATGTTTAGAAGAAAACCAATCCGGTGGCCCGACAATGCACGCGTGGCCATAACCACCTGCGTAGTGACGGAGAGCTGGCCCGACGACCTGGGAACTGCGACTTCCCTTCAATCAGAGTTTCGTAAGGGACCACCTCCGGAGGCCAAGTTTAAGAAGGACATCGCCTCGATCACGGATCGGCAGTATGGCGAGAGAGTGGGGGTCTACAGAGTCATGGAGGTTCTGAAGCAGGAGGGGGTAAAGGCGAGTTTTTTTGTTAACGGCCACACCGTAGAGACCTTTCCTAACTTGATGAAACAGATTGTGGCCGAGGGCCATGAGCTTTGCTCCGAGAACTGGCGCCACGAGTACGTGACGATGATGAGCCCGGAAGAGCAGTATAACGACATCAAGAAAACGGTTGATGCCTTCCAGAGGATTTTGGGTTTCAAGCCCCAGGGCTACATCATGCCGGGAGAGCGGCCAACGGACGATACGCCGAAGTTTTTGGTCGACCTTGGCTACAAGTATTGGATGTGCTTTCTTCACGAGGATCTGCCCTATGTTCTCAGAGTGGAAGGTGGAGAACTGGTCCTCGCTTCCTACGGCATCTGGACGACGGATCATAGGACGGGCCGGGCCGATGCCGGGCGCACCCCGAGGGAGCTGCTCCAGATCTGGAAGGACAACTTCGATTGGATCTATGAAGAGGGGGAGAGCAATCCGGGATTTATGAGCCTGGGGCTTCACCCGTTTCTGATAGGCCGCCCCTTCAGGACCGTGATTCTAAGGGAGTTTTTACGCTACGCGAAGGGCCATCCGGGAGTTTGGTTTCCTCGCGGCATCGACATGGCGACATACTGGAAGGAGAAGTGCCACGATAACTTGATTGAAAGGTGGCCTAATTACGGGACTGGGCTTGCCTACGAGAAGACCCAGATAAAGTAGCCGATCGATTCCACCAAACTGCCCAATCGATCATTTCGGGGCAATCGGCTCAAAATAGAAACACGAGGTTAAGGCTGAGCGGCCCGGGCTCTTATAGACTTGTCCCGGCCTGACATGAATATGTCTCGGGCCCCAGCCACCGGCCTCATAGAGACTTCGTAAGGAGCTGGGCTATGTCCCAGCTCACTCTTTGAGGCAGTCCTGCTGGCACCCCCACCTTTTCGGCCATATCGAGCAACTCTTGGCGCGCAGCAGAGGTTTACCGAAAGCCGAAGAGAAACAGGCCAGTTGAGTATCGATGTCCACCTCTGCCAGACCCTTCGTCTCCGGGCACTCCACTACCTTCTTGTGGCGATAGCGCAGGAAGGTATGGACGATCACCGGAAACAGGACGTAGAGGGACGCGAGGGCAACGATCGCTCCGATTGTGATTAGTGGAGTATTCATGTGCTCCTCCTTTAGGTTCTCCTTCAAGCCAAAACTGCAAAAAGCATGCCCCGAACCGCTCTCGGGAATTCCTATGTTTCCTTAGCTTATATTCTTTCTCTTTTCTTAATTCTTGGGAAAATCTAAAACTCTAGCTCTTATTCTCGAGGAATTGCGTCTCCTCTTCCGTTAGCACAGCGATGAATTTCCTTACAGCTGGAGGCAACGACCTCCCGCGCCGGTAGAGAACCGCAATCGGGCGTGTAAAGGGACCTTCGGCAAAAGAGATCGCCCTTAGCAAACCCGCTTGAACTTCGGACTTCACTGTCATGGACGGGACTATAGAAATGCCAAGGCCTATCTCGACGGCACGCTTGATCAGCTCTATGTTTTCGAACTCCGCCTTGATAATGACAGCGACCCCATTTTTTTTGAGAATCTCATCCAGCGCCTTACGTGTAGGGATATCGTGCTGAAAGGTCACAAAGGGTTGAGAGGCCAGCTTTCGCAAGCTGATCGACTCGGAGCTAGAGAAAGGATGGTCCGGAGGGCAGATCAGCACCAGGTCATCCTGAAGAAATGGGACCGAACGGATCTGAGGTTTATTGGCAGGGTAAGCGACGATTCCCAGGTCGATAGAGCCGTTGACGACGTCTTGATAGATTTTGTTTGCCCGACTATATTCGATCTGGACGTCTATATCGGGGTGGTTTCTGAGAAATTTCTTGACCGATGGATTCAACTCATATAGCCCCACACTATAAATCGTTGCTACCTTCACTGATCCGCTGACTTGGCCGCCAATCTCTTTCAACTGATCCTCAAGCTCACGGAGGTCGGCAAGGATGCGTCGGGCCCCCTGGTAAGTCAGTTCTCCAGCCCTGGTTAAGGAGAGCTCGTTTCCACGCCGTTCGATAAGGGTGAACCCCAGTTTCTTCTCCAGGGCCTTAAGGCGCTGGCTTACCGCAGATTGAGTGATAGAATTTGCCACGGCCGCTTGAGTGAAGCCTTTAAGCGTAATCACATCACAGAAAATCTTTAAGCTCTCGATATCCATGTCGCTCTTTCCGCGCCCGCCCTTAATGACTCAAGGTTCCTATAGTTGCGACGGGAACACAAGCATTTTATCAGATTCGCGAGAAAAAAGGCAGGCTTTTCCCCTCAGAATTTGGTCTCTATTTTTCGGCTTTTAATCGCTCTCATATCAGTCCAGGCAAAAAACATCTCGGTATTATCGAGAGATTTCCTGGCACCCCATGTTTCGATTAGAAGGAACTTCTTGAGAATTATTAGTATTTCTTATAATAAATATTATGGCATAAGGTTTGCTTATTATAACTATTGTGAACTCTATAGAAATTAATTCTTAAGGAGAAAGCCGATGATCAAAATAAAAAAAATTCTCGTTCCCACCGACCTAAGGGAACAGTCTCTTGCCGGTATCAAGTATGCGATTTCTCTTGCTCGGGAGCACGGCGCTGAGGTGCTTGTCCTACACGTGGTTGATGAAGGAGCGACTACAAAGGCTGGCATGGTGCCTCCTGAAGAGGAGATGCTTTTTCCCAGAGAATGGGCCCCGATTGGAGAGGTGTCCCGCCGCTTCATTGACATCGAGCTCAAGGAAAGAAAGCTCGATCTCTATGGTCTTATCTACGGCCATTTCGAGGCTCAGGAAATCCGATCTGTAAAGGTCACCTTGCTTGTTGAGTTGGGAGACGTCGCAGAGGAGATCGTCAGTGCTGCGACCGAGCAGCGCTGCGACCTCATTGTTATGGCAAGCCAGGGAAAGGGTTGGTTAGCTAGAATGATTTCGGGAAGTATGAGCGAGGAGGTAGCCCGTAAGGCTCCCTGTCCGGTCCTGACGATCCAACCCTCGGCCGTGGTGCAGGACAATGGCCGCTGGATACAGGCGCGCTCGCTGGTCGAGAGGGGTGCCGTTAGCCACGCCTAAAGGGGCCCTGTGCACGCTGTGAATTCAGGGAGATCTGTAGGGGCTCGCGCGCCCGGGCCGACGCAAGCACGGGCGATCCAATTGAGCGTGTTCCGCGCCGTGCGCGACGACCTTGCGCAGCGGGTTAACGAATTCCTGAAAGAAAGGACAGCAAACCGTGGAAGCAATTGAAACCGTATTGGCAGCCGCAGCGCGAGTGACGCCAAAACGCCTTTCTTCTTCATTTTTATCTCGCCTTCTGAACTGTGGAAACAAAGTAGCGGCGCTGGAACATCGCGGCAACACTTACCAGGCCGATCATTACCGGCACTTCAATTAACGGGCCGATGACTGCCGCGAACGCCGCGCCGCTTTGGATGCCAAAGACCCCGATAGCAACCGCGATAGCCAACTCAAAATTGTTGCTTGCGGCAGTGAAAGCCAGCGTTGTTGATTTGCTATAATCCGCGCCCGCCTTCTTGCCCATCCAGAATGAGAGTAGAAACATCGCCACGAAATAAATCAACAAAGGAATGGCGATACGCACTACGTCACTCGGCAACTTAACGATGGTTTCGCCCTTGAGCGCGAACATCACGACAATTGTAAACAGTAAGGCTATCAAAGTGAGTGGGCTAATTGTCGGAATGAACCGATTTTCATACCATTCTCGCCCCTTCGCCCGCAGCAGCACAAAGCGTGTTATCATGCCGCCGAAGAACGGCACTCCCAAATAGAGCAATACGCTTTCGGCAACCTGCCCCATCGAAATTGAAACGAGCGCGCCCTTGAGTCCTAATAACGGCGGCAACACCGTGACGAAAACATACGTATAGAGCGAATAGAACAAGACCTGAAAAATCGAGTTGAAGGCTACCAAACCCGCCGCATATTCCGTATCTCCTTTGGCTAACTGATTCCAGACAATGACCATCGCGATACAACGCGCCAAGCCGATGAGAATCAGCCCCACCATATAATCCGGGTAGCCGCGCAGAAAAACAATAGCCAGAACAAACATCAACAATGGCCCGATAACCCAGTTCTGCAATAACGACAGACCAAGCACGCGCGTGTCACGAAACACTCGCCCCAATTCCTCATATTTTACCTTGGCGAGCGGTGGATACATCATCAAGATCAAACCAATGGCGATAGGAATTGAAGTCGTGCCGACCGATAAGCGCGTAATGCCCTGCACAGCGCCGGGCACAAGATAACCAAGCGCGACGCCGACCGCCATTGCTGCGAATATCCAGAGTGTCAGGTAGCGGTCAAAAAAGGAAAGCCGCGCTCGCTGCACGGGCGAACAGGTTTCAACGGATTTCACAGAAACAGCTTGCATAAAATTATCTCCTCACAAAGCCTCGATGAGGCTCTTGAACGTTTGCAACGTGAGCGGATTGAGGCAGTAGCAAACACGCGGGCCATCGACTTCGCCTTGCACCCAACCAGCCTCTTTGAGAACTTTCAAATGTTGTGAAACGGTGCTTTGCGCGAGCGGCAGAACTTCCACAATCTCGCCACAGAGACAGGTTTGGCGTTCCTGCAAAAGCCGCACAATGGCAACCCGCGCCGGATGCGCTAACGCCTGGGCAAGTTGCGCCAAAGTTTGGTCTTCGGCACGCAGCAAAGCTTTTGTTTCTATTGTCTCACGAATTGGCCTTTTCATCGTTTATCGTAGATATACGATTTAAGAAGTGTGGCGTCAAGACGCAATCAGAAATATTTCTGCTAGCTCATTCAAGCCGCGCGCACCGGCCTAACCAGACGCGCCATTGGTTCGCTTAGCGGACCCTCCCCATTTCAAAATGCAATTTGTCCTTCCTTTTCAATTCGCGGTCTTGGAACAGATTTCTAAAATATTCTCAGACTTAGGAAAAACAAGAGCCACGGTTTTTTCAACAAAGGTTTCACTCTTTTCATCCCTTCTTCTCTTAAACTAAAATCAGAGAGAAAAATTTTCTGTTTTTGTTAGAGAATTTTTTCGCGACACGATTTGCATTTATAAGATGTCATTTTAAATTTATTAGAAATTCTAATTGTAGAGGCTGTGGCATAAGTATTGCGAATGATGACGGCGAGTTAGCGTCTAACCTTTGACTGATTGCAAATTGCAATGGCGCGTCAACAGACCGTAAACACCTCAGAGGGTCAAGGTAAGGAGGAAGAGCGATGAAACCAGGCAGGTTTTCTAGAACAGTGATCGGGCTTGCGCTGATCGGTGGGCTGGCTGTGGTCTTTACTGGCTACGTGAAGGCGGCCAGCGTGTTGCCCGGACCTCTGCGGGCCAATGCGCCGGACCTGATAGCCCTCCACGACGCCAGATCATCCTCCTTTAACAAGAACTGTCTGAACTGTCACGGGAACATCATGAGGAAAACCACGCTGAATAAAAAGTTCAAGGAGGCGCACGCTGCCATGGTCCCCTTTGTCCCAGGGTATGACGCCAAGGTGGGCGTAACCAGCAAAATTTGTGTCTCCTGTCATGGGAGAGTGGATCTCCTGCAACACTCCGGGGAACAGATTCGCAGGAATGCCAGCGTCTCCTCGTGTGTGGCGTGCCACAGCAAATCAGGACCTTCGTCCAAGAAATTCTACGCGAACTGAAATGAGCCGAGGGAGGTGAATGATATGGCAGATTCCGAGAAGAAAGACAGATGCGCCATCCTGAATCCCGAGATGGATCGTCGTCGGTTCCTGTTGATCAGCGGAACCCTGGCCGCCGGGGCGGCCATTGGGAACCTGGTAAAGCCCGCGTCGGCCTCGGCCGCGGTTACCGGTAAGATTTCCCCGGATTTTACCGAGATGGATGCAGGAGTCCAAGTGATTATGAGCGTGTGCCAGAACTGCCACAGCCGCTGTGGGATCATGGCACGGGTGAAGGACGGGGCGCTCTTGAAAATTGACGGGAACCCCTATCATCCCAATAACTTCGATCCGGACGAGCGCCCTTTGTACGGCACGCTGGTGGATGTGGCCAAGAGAAAACCAGGCCGCCTCTGTGCCAAGGGTCAGGCGGGCGTGCAGGTGGTCTATGACCCGTACCGGATCAAGCAGCCGCTGAAGCGTGTCGGCCCGCGCGGCTCCGGAAAGTGGAAGGCGATCCCCTGGGATCAGGCTTTCCAGGAGATCGCAGCCAAGCTGAAGCCGCTGCGCGATCTCAATACACTCATCGATCCCGCAGCGCCGGAGCTTGGGCCGGTCGCCAATCAGGTGCTCTACTCGGCTGGCCGCACGATCGAGGGTGGCTTCACGGATCGCATCTGGGCCAACGGCTTCGGCACCATCAACAAGCGCGAGGATCACACCAGCATCTGCGAGACCTCCCACCACATAGCGAACGAGCTGATGACCTGGAACGAAAAGGCGAACCGGGGGGGAAAGAACCATTTCAAACCCGACATCGTCGAGGCCAAGTACATCATGCTGTTCGGCTCCAGCTTCCTGGAGGCGAATTTCCCGATGGTGGCAACTGCGCGCAAGCTGATGGACTTCCGGGCCAAGGGTGGAAAGTACGTTGTGGTGGATCCGCGCTTCTCCAACACCGCGGCGTTGGCCCAGCGCTGGGTTCCGATCAAGCCCGGCAGCGACGCTGCCCTGGCCCTCGGGATGGCCCGGTGGATGCTAGAGAACAAGAAGTACGACGCGAACTACCTGGCCAACGCGAATCAGGCGGCGGCCAAAGCCGGGGGCGAGCCGACCTGGACCGATTCCACCCGGCTCGTGGTTGTGGATGCGAATCACGCCGACGCCCGCAAGTATTTGCGGGCCGACGCCATCGGCGGGAACAAGGACAATTACGTTGCCTGGGCGGGCGGCGGACCGAAGGAGATTGCGGAAGCGGCATTGGTTGGTGAGTTGGAGCCGGGCGAGGTAACGGTGGCCGGCCGTCGCTGCAAGACTGCCTTCCAGCTCATGAAAGAGCGGGCGTTCTCCAGGTCTCTCGCCCAGTACGCGGAAGACTGCGGTTTGAGTGTCGAGCTGATCATTACGCTGGCTTCCGAGTTCGCGGCGGCGGGGAAGCAGGCGGTCACGAATGCCTACCGCGGTGCTGTTCAGCACACAAACGGTGTCTACAACCAACTTTCCATCAACTTCCTGAACACGCTGGCTGGGAATTACGACTGGAAGGGAGGCAACGGGAGCGGCGGCGGCGGGTATCCGGAGGGGTCGGGCGTAACACCGCTCGGCGCCGTGCCCGGAGGCGTCTCGCCCAAGGGAATCAAACTGAACCGGACGGGCAAGCACTACGAGAAGGACGGGCCGAGTCTCTTCAAGCGGGACGGCGGCTATCCAGCCAAGCGGCCGTGGTTCCCGTGGGCGGGCCATGGAAATTATCAGGAGGTCATTCCCAGCGCGGCGGACGGGTATCCCTACCCGCTCAAGGCGTTGTTTACCTACTGGAACGCCTGGCCCTATAGCACACCAGCTTTGCGGAAAACCTTTGAAGGCTATGTAAAAGACGAGAAAAAGCTCCCGCTGTTTGTGGCCATTAGCCTGAACATCGGCGAGGTGGCGGTCTTTGCCGACTATGTTTTACCGGACACGACTTACCTGGAGAAGTGGGCGTTCCCGGGAATGACGCCCACCATCCTGACCAAGGCCACTCCGCTGCAACAGCCAGTGGTAGGTAAGCTCGACGGCAAAGATGTCGGCACAGCGACATTCAACCCGGATGCGCCCAACGTCTACACACCGGTCCTCCCGAATACCAAGACTGTCGGGGACATCCACATCGGTCTGGCAAAAGCCCTGGGGCTCCCCGGCGTGGGCGACAAAGCCTTTCAGGATGGCAGTCCATTGAACAACTACTGGGACTTCTACAAAAAGGGGCTGCAGAACCTGTCAAAGAACACAGGCAAACCCATCAGTGAGATCGTGGCAAAGGGCGGAGTCTTCGAGGATCCGGGGAACGAATACGACGGGAAGTATCTCAAATACAAATATGGCAACCTGATCCACATCTACATCGAGCAACTGGCCACCACTAAAGACTCGATGACCAGTCAGTACTTCGACGGGCTGCCGCACTACGAGCCGCCGAAGTTCGCCGACGACACGGCCATTGCCACGGTAGATGAGAGGGACTATCCCTTCCAGCTCATCACCTACAAGATGGCCTGGCACGCGCAGGGGCGAACGGCGACCGTCCCCTGGCTTATGATCATTCAGCCGGAGAATTTCGTCGAGATCAACGCTACGGATGCCAAACGGCTTAGGATCAGGGACGGGAATAAGGTCCGGCTGGTCTCTGCCACAAGCCCAGGCGGGGTGGTGGGTAAAGCCAAGGTGACCGAGGGGCTGCGGCCCGGCGTCATCGCGGTATCGCATCACTTCGGTCACTGGGAACTGGCTTCCAAGCCCTATGCGGTGGACGGGGTGACTCAGGGTTACGACCGCAGCCGTGGGACCGGGCTTACCGTCAACCCGATTATGCGGCTGGATCAGTTCAAGGGGAAAATCCTCAACACCTCGATCCAGGACAAGGTTGGGGGCAGCGTGTCGTTTTATGACAGCCGGGTCAAACTGGTGAAGGTCTAGAAGGGAGGCGATGAATCATGGCACAACGCGGTTGGCTAATCGACCTGGGGCGCTGCATCGGCTGCCATAGCTGCACAGTGGCGTGCAAATCGGAGCAAAACACCGCTCCCACAAACTCCCCCCTGTTCTTCAAGGGGGGCAATACCCAAAGGCCTTTACACTTGAGCTACCGCTGGGTAGTTGTGCGGGAAGGCGGGACATACCCGGATGTCTGGCGGACCTTCGTCACGTCGGCGTGCAACCACTGCCAGGAACCGGCCTGCATGAAAGCCTGTCCGGTGGACGCGATCTCCAAGCGGGCCTCTGACGGGGTAGTGCTCATTAACCAGGATAAGTGCATCGGCTGCAAGTATTGTATATGGGCTTGTCCCTACGGGGCGCCGCAGTGGAACGAGGCCACACTGAAGGTTGAAAAGTGTACCATGTGTGTCGAGCGGATAGATAAGGAACTTCAGCCAGCCTGCGCAACGACCTGCGTGGGGAAAGCGCTTACCTATGTTCAGGACTTCAACTCGGCAGAGTCCGGACAAAACGCGCCGGAGGGATTCTCGGATCCGGCCTGGACGAGGCCATCCACAAAGTTCGTGAAGAAATGACGGATCAGGCGGATTGGGCTACGGCCCGCAGCAAGATGTACCGGTTTTTGTCGGCGGCCTTCCTGGAGCCGCCCGGCAAAGCGCTCGTCGCCTCGCTCTTGGCGGACGGCTTTATTGAAGAAATGGAGGAAGTCTTTGGGGCTGCTGCGGTTGATGACCTCCGCCAGTTCGTAGGAGGATTTCAGGGGGACTATGAGGACTTGGACCAGGAATTTCAGGATCTGTTCATGGTCCCCCTGGGGCGCTATGTGACACCGTACGAGGCGGTTTACCGAGATGAGCGGGGGGTTGGCGATGAACGGGTCCAGGGGCTCCTGATGGGTCCCTCGACTCTGGCGGTAAAGCAGTTGTACCGTGAGGCCGGCGCCGCTGTCTCTGAAGATTTCAAAGATTTGCCGGATCATGTCGGGCTGGAGCTGGCCTGCATGGAATTCCTGTGCGAGGCAGAGGCTCGGGCCTGGGAACAACAGGGTCTCGACGATGTCCACCGAATGCGAGACTTCCAGAAGAGGTTGCTTCACGAGCACCTGCTGCTGTGGGTGCCAGCGCTATGCGGGCGGATTCGTGAAAAGGCCCCTGGCCCGTTCTATCGCGGAATCGCAGGCCTGACGGAAGCGTATTTAAGAAGGGAGATTGACGCTTTAGCCTCTTAGTCGAGGCGTTGACTGGGGGCGGCCGACGGCGGAACCGGCCCGGTCGCATTTTAGCCTGCGCTGTAGACAGATAGTCTTCTGGGGCGATCGTTACCGGATCCCTACACATTCTTTTCCCAACCAGCATCTCCTTCTCCCTTTTTTATTCATTTAAAAGATTGACAAGGGACGTCATTCAGTCAAACCGCAGCCCCAGCTTCTCCATTTTGCGGTAAAGCGTCGAGAGGCTAAAGCCCAGGAGTTCCGCCGCCCGCTTCTTGTCGCCGGCGGTTTTTTCCAGGGTCCTTTCGATATGGTTTTTCTCAAACTCCTTGAGCGCCTCTTCGAGGTTACCGTCCAGAGTAACTTCCTTATCAGGGACCTCCTGGCTAGGCAGATCGGCAGACGTGATCCACTCGCCGTTGCCCAGGATCATGGCCCGCTCCAGGATGTTATCGAGCTCACGGACATTTCCTTTCCAGGGAAGCGACAGGAGAATCCTCATGGTTGCATTGTCCACCCCCTTGTAGTTTTTCTTCATTTCCACGTTATGGCGGCGGATCAGGTGCTCTACCAATAAGGGAATATCCTCGCGTCTCTCGCGTAACGGGGGAATGTGTATGCCGATGACGTTCAGCCGATAATACAGGTCTCCCCGGAAGCGGCCGGCATCAACCTCTTCTTTGAGGTCGCGGTTGGTGGAGGCCAGAATACGAACATCCACGTGGGCGGGGTTGGTGGAGCCCACGGCCAACACTTTTTTTTCTTCAATGACCCGCAGGAGTTTCGGCTGCAGGCTCAACGGCATCTCGCCGATCTCATCGAGAAAGATCGTGCCTTCGCGCGCCCGTTGAAACAGCCCCTCCTGAGAGCCAACGGCGCCAGTGAAAGCGCCTTTGACGTAACCAAAGAGTTGGCTTTCGAGTAGAGTTTCCGGGATCGCGCTGCAATTCACCGGAAGGAAAACCTTGTCTTTGCGTGGGCTTTGCATATGGATGGTACGGGCCACAACTTCTTTTCCCACTCCGCTCTCGCCGGTGATAAGGACAGTGGAGGGGGTGGGGGCAACCTTTTCTATCAGCATTAAGATTTCTTGCATCACCTGGCTTCGCCCCACCGGCTGATCCGAGGCGAAATGCCTGTTGATTTCCCTCCTGAGCATTTGGATCTCCCAGGCGAGGTTCCTGTGGTTCATGAGATGATGTATCTTGCGCAGCACCTCCTCAAAAATGAGCGGTTTCAGGATGTAGTCCTGAGCGCCTAGACGCATCGCTTCTATCGCCGTTTCAACCGAGGCATGGGCAGTTATGAGGATCACGAGGGTTTGCGGCGAAATTTCCCGGACATGTTTCAGTACCGCCAGCCCGTCAGCTCCAGGGAGCACTAGGTCCGTCAAAACAAGGTCGAGATCAAGATCGTCCGCCAGCTTTATCGCAGCTTTTCCATCGCCAGCCTCGTGAACCTGGTAGCCTTCTTCACGCAAAAGCTCGCAAAGGCTTTTTCGAGCAGTTTCTTGATCCTCAACCACAAGGATGGTTCCAATCATGCCAATAACCCCTCTCTCATTTTTTCATAATTGCGAAAAAAGCGTCCCTTTTTGTCAGAAACGCGGTAAAATAAGAAAAACTCCTTAAATTTCATGGGCTGATGCACTGATGTTGTAGAAAACCGCAAATCCTATGCCACCGTCCCTAGAAGGGTTTCGTAGAGTACCCGGTCAAGGATTTGCCGTAGGGTGGGTATGCAGGGGCAGGCTTAAGGAAAAAACGGTTCCCTTACCCCGCTCGCTGGCATAGGTAATGGTCCCTCCGTGGGCTGAGACAATTTGCCGGACTATCACCAGTCCGAGCCCGGTGCCCCAAGTCTTGGTCGTGGCAAAAGGCTCAAAGATATCGACCCCATCCGGAATGCCGAGCCCGGTATCTACCACCTCCAGGACTACCTGCTCCTCAGCATTGTGCGCCCGCAGAGTGAGTGTTCCACCCTGAGGCATTGCCTCTACAGCGTTGTTGCATAGATTCAGCAGGGCCTGCTTGAGCTTCACACTGTCTGCCATGACCAGGTGTAAATCCGCAGGGAAGGCTTCCTCCACTTCGATGCCCAGCGTGGCGTAGCGAGGTCTTTCGATATAGAGGACTTCTGCCGCCACGGCGGCGAGCGCGGTTGGTCGGAAGTTGTACTTTTCGCGCCGCGAGAGAGAACGGAACTCGTGGAGAAGTTGATTGAGGTGGGTGATCTCGTCTTTGAGAGTTTGCATGGGAGATTTTACCGTGTCGTCCGGCGTATCCGCATATTTGTTTAGGCGCCGCTCGAGAAGTTGAACGGTCATGTACATTCCATTAAGCGGATTGCCGATCTCGTGCGCAAGCTTGGCAGCCGTGGTGCCAATAGCGGCTAAGCGTTCGGTCTCGATCAACTGCTCTTGGAGTCTTACTTTTTCAGAGATATCGCGGAAGAAGGCGCCGTAACGGGCCTCTTCACTCTCCCCGGCTGCAACTTCTGTGACCGCGAGCTCGACGGGAAACACCTCTCCGTTCCGGCGCCGCGCCACCACAGTGCGAATGGGGCCAATGGCGTGGCGCTGGCCTGTCGGTTCGTGGCGGGTGATATAGCTATCATACTCGCTCGCGTAGGGCTCGGCTATCAGCAGGTTGAATTTTTGTCCTTGGATTTCGGCTCTGCCGTGTCCAAACATTCGCTCGGCCGCTGGATTGAATAGGACGATGCGCCCCTGCCGGTCTATTGAAATAAAGGCATCTTGGGTGGTGTTGACCAAGGATTGGAGCCACGTCTCAGCTCTCTTGCGATCGAGGATCTCCCGTTCCTCGGCCCGCTTGCGCTCGGTGATGTCAGTGGAGATGCCACAGAGCGCATACGGAACGCCGGCGGAGTCGTAAAGGGGAAACTTGTTGGAAATGAAGGTGCGGACCCCGCCGTTGTGAGGGGCGGTCTCCTCGAACTCGATGGGAGTTCCAAGCTCAATCACCTTAAGATCGTTCGCCTGAAACGCGTCCGCCATCTCTTTTTGGAAAATGTCATAGTCGCTCTTGCCTATGATTTGTTCTCTAGTGACGTGAAACAGCTTTTCGAACTCGCGGTTCACCAGCACGAATCGCCCCTGCGTATCCTTGACGTAGATCACCGCTGTGGAATTATCCAAAATAGCCTGCAGCCGCGCCTCGCTTTCCCGCAGTGCCCGCTCCGCTCGCTTGCGCACGGTGATGTCCCGAGCTTCGGGAATAATCAGGACGACCTTTCCGCCTTCATCGACCACGGGTTTAAGTGAGAAATCAAATGTCCCCACCTCCCCACTGAAATCACGATGCTCTACTTCGTATCGGACAAACTTTCCTTGAGCCGCCTCTGCGATAGCGGCTCTTAGACGATCCTGGGTTTCGCGGGAAATGTCCCACCAAGGTGTCTCCCAGAACGGGCGACCAACGACATCCGAGCGCTTGAGACCGCGGAACTTAAGTGCGGTCTGGTTGGCTTCTAGAAGGGTGCCGTCAGGACTGAGGAGGCCAACGAATTGAAAAGTCTGGTCGAAAATTGCGTGGAATCGCCGCTCGCTCTCCCGCAACGCTTCGTCCGTCCGCTTGTGCTGAAGCACTGAACCCAGTTGGGTCGCAACCGCTGAAACGATCTCGACCAGCCGTTTGTCCTCTTCGCGGGATTCGAACATGAAAAAAGCGAGAACAGCTACAACCTGATCAGCGGCAAGGATGGGAAGCCCGAAGGCGGCTTTCAAGCCGGCTTCGCGAGCAGCCTGGGAACGATAGAAAAGGCCCGGATTAACTGAAACATCCGGTATCCATTCTGGCTGCTTTGAGGACCATACGCGTCCAATTAATCCCAAACCAGATGATCGTCTTATCCCAACCGTCGAATTTCTAAAGCTCTCGATAGCCTCGCCAATCCCGTAACATACTGGGCTGCGTTCGAGGGCTGTTGCGTCCGCGGATGGAATCCAAGCCTCTGCATAATCCCAACCTGTGGATTCGCATACGTTGCGCAGCGCAACCGCGATTGCGGATTGAAAGTCTTCGGTTTCATTGATTGCCTGCGTTACTCTGAGAAAAAGCTGAAACCTCGAGTCCTCCGGAGCCATGGCTTTCCGGGCAGCCGCAGGCTTCTTCTGGCGTGTGCGTTTCTTGGGCATGCGCGATTAGACGGTTCTTTCTCCTTGATTAGATAAAATGCTAGCGCTTGTACCGTAGGGAGGTCAAGCCCATCGTGCGGCCTATCTCCGAGAGTTAGTAGATAGGCAGGTTTTAGTAGGGAGTGCTAGTGGGAAAAAGTTTTTGCAGATTTGCGGCTGCAATTCTCTTTCTTCGCATATGTGCAAATCAAAATTTAAGAAGACGGTCCCGGCCGGACGGAAATACGACAGTTTTCGAAAGCCCTCCGGCTTCCGGGTTGGCATAGAAGATGCTTTTAGGAAGTGAAGAGGAGCGGAAAAAGCGCAGGCGTCTTTTAAAGATGGCGTGTTGGAAATTCGGCTGCCTAAAACCGAGGAAGCCAAGAAAAAAGAGATCAAGGTGAAGGTAGAGTAATCTCGGTGGCAAGACAATGTACACGAAAATCCTGGTGCCATTGGACGGATCGCCGCTATCAGAGGGAGTTCTGCCTTACGCCCGCTTTTTTGCAAAGCAGCTAAAAGTTCCCGTCGAGCTGTTGCAAGTAATCGAACCACATGCCGTCTCAATTTTCTCTGATCCCGAGCACGGTCGCTACGTTGATGTTGTCGAGGCCGCTTTGAAGAGTAGTAGCCGTGATTATCTTGATCCGGTGGCAGGGTCCTTCCCGGAGCCGTCGGCCGTTGACTGTTCGGTGGAGATAGGGGATCCGGCCGAGGTCATTGTGGACAAAGGCTCAGCCCAGGCAGGGGCGTTGATTGCAATGGCCACGCATGGGTATTCCGGAATCCGCCGCTGGCTCATGGGGAGCGTCGCCGAAAAAATTCTACGGGCGACAACTAACCATCTTCTCATAGTACGGCCGACCGGCCAGACCGGGACAAGCGGGGTGGCGGGACTGGAGAGCGTGCTGGTACCTTTGGACGGTTTTCCTTTGGCGGAGAAAGTTTTTCCACTAGTAGCAATCCTAGCCAGGAAGATGAATCTGGAGGTAGTTCTCCTGCGGGTATACGCTCCGCCCCGGGCTGCATATGTCGCTGACGAATACATGCCGGACCTAACCCGGCTTTCGAAGGAGATTCGAGGAGAGGCGCAGAGTTATCTTGAGGAGAGGGTGCGGCAGTTGCAGGGGGAAGGGCTGGAAAGGGTCTCCTCCCTTTTGCTGGAGGGTGATGGCGCAGGGGAGATCGTTGACATGGCGCGGCGCACCCGTGGGAGCCTGGTAACGATGTGTAGCCACGGGAGATCCGGAATCGGACGATGGGTGCTGGGAAGCGTGACGGAACGTGTAGTTCGTCATTCTGCTGATCCCGTTTTGGTTGTCCGGCCTTCCGCTCCAGGGTCGCGTTGAATATGGGTTCCTGTGGATGGCCCTCATGACGCCAAAGACAGTTCGAGAGATCATGACAACCGAGGTAGTCACTTTATTGTGCAATGATACCCTGCGACTTGCCGATGACATGATGATCCGCACCAACCTCCGCCACTTCCCGGTCCTGGAGGAGGGGAAAGCGGTTGGAATTATACATCGGCTCGATCTCATTCGCGCCTCGCTGGTTTTGGTTATCAAATATAGGAACCTGTCACCGGGTGAAATTCTAAGCACGGTCGTGGTCAATGACGTGCAGATGGAGCCGCCTACAATGATTTCACCTGACGCCACGCTAAAAGAAGCTGCGCGCATTGTGGTGGAGAAAAACACTGATTGCTTGCTTGTCGTTGAGCGGGGAGATGTGGTTGGGCTTGCCACAAGGACAGATTTATTGAGAGAAATGGCGAGAGACTGAAAGGAAGATCGCCGGCATGAGAAGAGAGAGGCGCATGATCTTTTCAGCCCTGAGAGAAGAAAAAAGAGAATGGGCATTGGAAAATAATAATGGCTCACGAAAGTCTGGTGCATATCCCGGTGGATTCCGTTGTCCTCGAGGGCGTGCTGGCCGTGCCCGAAGAGGAGGACGCAACCTACGAAACCCGCTTTGACATTAGCCTACTGACAAAGCGCTTGGAAGGAGCCACGCGATGGCTGGCAGAGCTGCCGCAGGCCAAAGGCCTTGCCATCGGCTATTTCGGAGCTAGCACCGGGGCAGCCGCAGCGGCAATGAGCCTTGCCGGCTTCCTGGCGCGCACTGCACGCAGCGTGGAGATCATGGTGGATCCAGTGGCAACACCATTGTCCACGACGATAACAATACGCCTGCAAGGGTCGATCGGCGGTCGCAGGGGGGTGTACAGCGCACGGCGTTTGCGCAAAGTCTCAAGCTGTGTCTGCTTTTCCGCGTTAATATAATCATCGCTGATCTCTAAGTCGTGGACATGCTCGGCCAAATAGACCTGGCCGGTTTCATCTACGGCACCGATAGCCAGTTCAGGCTCTCCCGGAGCGCCTAGCTTGTGGACCAACACTACATCCATCTCTCCGCCCAGGGAATCAGCGATAATCCTGGCCATAGGCACCGTCCCTCGGGGAATGGCCAGCACCAGCGGGTTTTGCCCCCGGTATTTCTCCAGCCTCCTGGCTAACAGGTGCGCTGCTTGTTCTCGGTTTTGAAACGGCATGGCTTCGCCTCCTGCTTAAACGTACATGTTGTCCTCTCAAGGACGCGAAAGGTTCGAGCTATTTTTTGCGATTATGCGAAGGATCCGTTACCTCCCGCTGTTATCGATAAATCCTTCGGCAATTCCCGGATGTTGGGCCGGTGAATAAGGTCGATGGCATTTTTCGGAGAATCCTCGGAGGAGATAGTGAATGGAGGCGCGCTCATACGTTACTATACCTGTTAGGGTGACCGGCTGGAATTTCACCGGGGGCCGCCCACCCGGTTCAGTTGTCCGGAAAAGGTGCCCGTTCGGCCTTCAAACGGCGCGTTTTTTTCTCTCGGCAGTCAAAGGAACGACCTCTGGCTTCACTAGCGCCTTGAAGTCTTTGTATTTGAGCCTTACCGTCTGCTGGTGATTGCCTGCGTTAAAAAAGATGGTTTCATCCTGCTCCAGGGCGGGATCCACATAAACGGGGAGCCCGAACAGTGTGCCGAACGGGGGCATAGCGCCAATCTCGCATTCGGGAAAACGTGAGGCGAACTCGTCTTCTGTCGCCAGGGTAGCCTGCCTGCATGCCAGCGAGCTCTTGACCATTGCAATGCTAACTAGTTTGCTTGCAGGGACTACGGCCATCACAAGGGAGCCGTCGATTTTTAAGATCACCACCTTGGCCATCTCCCTCCCGGGAATATGCTGACTTGCCGCGATCTCCTGGGCAGTATAAGCCGATGGATGATTGTAAATCTCGTAGGGGATTTTTGCCTGATCCAGGATCTCCTTTAGTTTTCTCAGTATTGGCATAGGGACCTCCTCTCTGATTTGATGGCCGCCATTAATTGAAAACTCTATTCAGCTAGGGAGCAAGAACTGTGCCCCCTCCCTCTTCTTAAGAAAAGAAGAAATTAGCTTGGGGATATTAGAGAGTTCTTCCCACCATTGCCAATTTGGGCCCATTTATTTTCCATATGTGCGAATGGAGCGCAAAACGTAATGCCAACAGCAAAGAAAAAACCTAGCATTTTCATAAAGCTTTTTCATGCGCTACTGGCATGAAATGTGCTTCGAAGACGGAAAGAGGTTGTTGGATCCTGTCATAGTCGCGGCAAAATAGCCGGGGGGCTAGAGATATTAAAATTCCACTGCAACTGACGTTTCGTAATATGCCTCCATCGGAGGCGATTGAGGCTCATATCAGAGAAAAGGCAGCTAAGCTGGATGTGTTCTCCGATAGGATCATGAGCTGCCGGGTGGTAGTGGAGGCGCCGCACCGTCGCCACCACAAGGGGAAGCTCTACCACGTGCGCATCGACATGACTGTCCCGGGCGGAGAGTTGGTTGTCAATCGTGAACCGAGCAAGCGCGCCGCGCACAAGGACGTCTACGTGGCGATCCGGGACGCCTTCGGTGGTGCGCGGCGAAAGTTACAGGATTATGTGCGCCGACAACGGGGTCAAGTGAAGTTGCATGAGGCCGCCCCCCTTGCTCGTGTTTGCAGGCTGTTTCCGAAAGATGGCTTCGGATTCCTGGAAACGGCTGACGAGCGTGAGATCTATTTCCACAAGAACAGTGTGCTGGGGGGAGGCTTCGCCCACATGGAGGTAGGGTCGGAGGTATACTTTGCTGAAGAAAAGGGTGAAAAGGGTCCTCAGGCCAGCACCGTGAAGCTCGTCGGCAAATAGTCGGTTCGATGATATGGCATCTTGACCCGGAGGTCTTTATATCATGTTCCAAGAGGTGATGGTTTGCCTGGATGGCTCCCTATTTGCGGAGAAGATCCTTCCCTATGTCCAGGCGATCGTCGGGACGATGGGAGGAAAGCTGACCTTGCTGCGAGTGGTCGCGAATGAAGGTGAATCAGCGGCCGCGGAGAGCTATTTGCAGGTTTGCGCCAGGCGCTGGGGGGCGGGAATCAAGGTGAAGACAGCGCGGCTGGACGCCGAGAGCAGCATACTCGAAGAGTTAAGCAAGAACCCGGGTGCGATTGCGGCCATTACGACGCACGGACGCAGCGGATTGTTAGAGGCCCTCATGGGCAGCGTGGCCTTGAGTGTCATACGAGGCGCGGTCAGACCTGTGCTTCTTTATCGCCCGTGGGCTGCGGCTAAGGCCGCTGAAAAAGACAAAGAGATTAAGATAAGCTCGGTCGTGGCGGCTCTGGACGGCTCTGAGTTTTCCGAGAGCATCCTTCCTTTCGCGGCGGAGACGGCGCGCTCGCTAAAGGCCAAGCTGGAATTGGTGCAGGTCTTGCCCCCTCACGGCAGCACGGCGCAAATCTCGGCGGAGTTAAAGCGCGACGTTGTGGAATATTCCTACATCCGCAGGCAGGCAGAGGCGACCAGAAGAGGGTACGGCCTCGAAGTAGGCTGGGATGTGCTGCATGGCAACCCGGGGGAAGGCATCTGCAACCATGTCCAGAGACGGGATGACGTGATCTTGGCGATGACCACTCGCGCTCGCGCAGGACTAGAGCAGGCTGTTTTTGGCAGCGTGACCAGCGAGTGTGTGCGCAGGGCAGGAGTCCTGCTCCTGGTTTACTGGCCCAGACTATAGCTGGGGCGGAAAATAAATTTCAGGCAGAGTTCGCCATGAGTAGTTCCGCGCCGGGCTTCAACTCCCTCTCCTTCCATTTCATTAAACCCTCTCGCAGGTAGGATGGATTGATCCCCAGGGTCTCACAGATATTCTCAAAAGAAAAAATCCAGTCGCTGTCCTGCTCCAAGATCCATTCCTCTGCCTCGCGGAATAAAGCCTTCCCCTTATTGTCCCTCGCATGCACATACTTCTGGAAGCAGGCAACGGCGTCTTCCAGCACTGCCAGCATGAGTCCCTCTTCCCCATCGCGCACGCTTTTCTTAAACAAATCATCCAGGAATTCCTCCTCGATGCTGAAAGCAGACGGATGGTATAGAAGGGCAAGAGCGTTCTTCATAGATAGGGCCCTACTTAAGCAACCGCCGCGGCCTTTTGGCCCGGCTTCTCCTTAAGCCTGGAATGGACGGAAAGGACCGGGCACGGGGCATTACGGACTATCTTTTCTGCCACGATCCCGACGGACGCTTGAGTTTGAGCGCCCCTTTCGTGCATCGAGATCACGATTAGATCCGATCCCTCTTTCTCGGCCCACTCGACAATGCTTTTTTCCGGCACGCCCCACTCCACCTTTTCTCGGATTCTAACCCATGGGATAAGATCCGAAAAATGTTCGTTGAGGAATCGCGCCAGGGCGAGTTGGTAGCTCTTTAGAAGACGATTGGCCTGGCGAAAAGTGATGTCGGTAATTTCCCCTTCTTCAAGCTCTTCGAAGTAGTGCGCAAGCTCTTCGTTGTTCACGACGTGATAGACGGTTACTTCAGCTCCCAGAGCCCTGGCCAGATTGAGGGCGTAGCGGACTGCCGCTTGCGAAGGTTCGGATAGGTCTGTCGGAGCGAGAATTATTTTTATCTTATCCATTAATGCCTCCACTCTCTTGAATGCCGGAGACCGTCTGCTGCAAATGGATCCCGCATAAAATGTGCCAACTTGAAAGTAAGAGAATCTTAGCGAGATGCCAGGCAAAGCATTTACCGCCTTTGCACCATTGCAATTGCTGCTACCCCGAATTCGCAATGGTGACAAAATCTATTGTCCTGCCGAAGCTAAAATGAAGGATATTTTCTGGCATAAGCATTGCTTCTCTTTTCCACTACGGTAGCAAGAAACAACGTGTCGAACGATTTTCACACTTCAGTTTATTGCGGAATCGTACTCGCCGCTGGAGAAGGGGAACGGCTCAGGCCTTTTATCCACCGAATGCGAGGCGATGCACTCCCAAAACAGTACGTTAATGTCGTAGGCACTCGCTCGATGCTCGAGCATACCTTATGCCGTGCGGAGAGAGTTATATCACCGGAGCGCCTCTTTACAGTCGTGAGCCGGGATCATCTGCGCTATCCAGAAGTCAAGCGACAGCTTTCAAGCCGCGCGAGCGGCACCGTAGTAGTGCAGCCTCAGAACAAAGAGACCGGGCCGGGGATTCTTCTGCCGCTGATGCACGTTTACAAACGATATCCCGATTCCGTAGTGGCGGTCTTCCCTGCGGACCACTTTATAGCCGAGGAGGAGCTCTTCATGGCTCACGTAGATCTTGCCATGCGCGTGGTCGAACGCCGCCCCTCTTGCTTGGTCCTGTTGGGAATGGAGCCCAGGCTCCCCGAGCCGGAATACGGTTATATCCTGCCGGGTACAGAGGTGAGCGATCTGGCCCCGTTGGCGGCCGTGCGCAAAGTCTTGGGGTTCATAGAGAAGCCGCAGCCCCGCGCTGCGCGAAGGTTGTTACTGAAGGGCGGGTTATGGAACACGATGGTCATGGCCTTTAAGGTCAAGACACTACTTGATTTGGTCCAGGGGATTGCGCCGTCACTTTACCTTTCCTTTGAACGGATTTGCGCAGCCATTGGGACACGGAATGAGGCACATGTGGTGGAAAGGGCGTATCGGAGTATGGAGGCGGTGAATTTCTCCCGAGGGCTGCTAGAGACATTTTCTTTGAAGCATAGCTCGCCCTTGTTGGTTCTTCCGGTCCGGGGTGTGTTGTGGAGCGATTGGGGCTCGGAGCAACGTATTGTGAGCGTCCTCGGCAACGCGGGGCACCTCGAGCGCCGTCATAAGATCTCTGCAAACGGGCTATTCAATAGCCCGAATTGTCAGAGGATGGCCGCCGGCGGTTCGGGATGATTTATCCATCGTTACAGCCGGATGGTGACGGGGGGATTAAATATGTCAAAGAGGATTGTGCATGTAGTAGGAACCGGGACCATTGGGGAGCCTCTGATCGGCATTCTTTCCACTTTCCGCGAGCCTTTCGGCATCGACGAGGTGACCTTGAAGGGGGACCGGGAGGTTATCGGCATGTGCTTCACGCCGCCCGTGGGGAATCGGCCGCGAGCTGCAGGGATGGAATCCCTCAATTGACCTCTACGAAACTTCAGAGGCGTTTATCCTCGAGGCGGATCTTCCCGGAGTAAAGGGAGAGGACGTGAAGGTAGAGGTGAAGGGGAGGGAGCTCATATTACAGGGCAGGCGCTCCATGGAACAGAGCTATAGCGGCGAGACGTTTCATTACCAGGAGCGCTGCTGGGGTGATTTTGTGCGGCGGCTGGTGCTCCCGGAAACCGTAGACAAGGACAAGATTAAAGCCGAATTTCGCGACGGAGTTTTGCACGTAGTCCTGCCGAAGATGAAACAAGAGAGTAAGGATAAAGGGAGCAAGGAGTGATCGACAGAGTTGCAGGAGCGAAAAAAGAGCCGGAGAAAGTCGCGGGGCTGAAAGGAGCGAAAATCGCCCGTGAGCTTGACGCCGAGGAGCTGCGCTTCGCGATAACCCCAAGGGAGGAGATACCATGGAAACGATCGAGGTAGAGATCTTCAACAAGACCCTACTAAAAACCCGGGGCTGGCTTAAGGATCTGATGGAAGAGTTGGACTGGGAAGAGCCGCACAAGGCGTACCTGGCGCTCAGAGCCGTACTCCATGTGCTGCGTGATTGGCTCACAATAGAGGAGGCTGCCCAATTGGCGGCTCAACTGCCCATGCTTATTCGTGGTTTTTATTATGAAGGTTGGGATCCTTCGGGAAAGCCGCTGAAGGAGCGGCACCAAGAGGAGTTCCTTAGCCACGTCAAAGGCTACTTCAAGAACGATGAGAAAATTGAGCCGGAAAGAGTGGTCCGTGCGGTATTTAAAGTGCTTTCAAAGCACATCAGCCAAGGTGAAATCGAGGATGTCAAGCAAACCTTGCCCGGGAATCTGCGAATACTGTGGAGCTAGTTACTCTTGGTTCCCTTCGGCGGAAGCGCGCATGACCAGCACCGGGTTGCCCGAGTGGCGCACTACGCGGTCGGTGATGCTTCCCAGGACCCACCGACCAACTCCCGACCTTCCATGGGTGCACATCGCTACCAAGTTTTCAGGCGTTTTCCGGGCAAGGCCGACGATCTCCTCAGCGCCGAATCCTTGCAGCAACACAGAGGATACTCGCTCCAGCCCTTCCCCTTTCAACTGCTTTATCTTCATATCGAGATATTCCCTTGCTTCACCTCTGATTTGCCCCTCAAGTTCCCCAAGGTCAGGCGCGTACCCTTCGACGCCGTAGTAAGCCGATCCTAGCAGGGAATATACCCGGAGCAGGACTATCTCGAGATCCATCTTCTTGGCCAGGAAAGATACACTCGGTAACACCCTCTCTGCCACCGTAGAGCCGTCCAGCGGGACTATGACCGCTTTCAGCGGCGCCGCCCCGGTATTCTTAGCCTCCCCGGTCGTCCGCACAAGAAGGAGATGGTTAGCGGCCGCACGGAGAACCTTATCGGCGACGCTTCCCAGAAGCCAGCGCTGGACCCCGGAACGCCCATGCGTGGCCATAGCGATCAAGGCGCCAGGCTCGGCCAACGCCCTGTCTATAATTGCCTCTGCCGGTTTTCCTATCACCACAGAGCAGGTGACGGCGAACGCGTCTGAGGAGCGTCGTTCCAGTTGCTTGCGTGCAACCTGTTCGAGATAACGGATGCCGTGCTGCTGCATGTCAGCCTCAACAACGTCAACATAGCGACCGTGCTCGGGATCAGAAAACGTCGTGATAATTTCAGGGTCGACCACATGCAGCAACTCTACCGGGACTTTGAGGGCCTCGGCAAAGGAGCGGGCGTGGGGCACTATTTCCTCCGATAGCTGCGACCCATCCAGCGGCACCATGATTTTTCGGTACATCGTCTGATCCTCCTATCTGTTCTGCGCCCCGCACCATCCCACATACAATTCTCCTTAAGATCTGCAATCGATCTAAATGAAGGAGCAAAAAGTGTGCCTCTTTCAGACGCTTAAATCAGAGCAAATATTTTTTTAGACTGGCGATAAATCTTTGCAATTTTGCGATTCCAGACTTTTTTTGGTCATTTATGAAAATGGATGGGTCGGAAAACCGCGCCGAGCCGGATGATCTTTCCTTGTTTTTTTCTTTTTTCCCCTTGGCATGAGATATGCTCTTAAATAACCCTTACTATAGTGATTTGAAAAAGTCGGGATTAGCCGATCAAGGGGAAATTATGCCGGCATCAAAGACCTATCTCGTACCCGTCGATTTTTCCAAAGGCTCTGAGCTCGCCCTGAATCAGGCCATAAAGTTGGCCGGGGCAGGTAAGGGACAATTGCTCCTGATTCATGTCCTCGCGACCACTTTTGCTTTCCCGTTGGAGGTCGGCTTCAGCGATATCTTCGATACCCTGGAAAAAGACGCCCGGGAGAAGATGAGAAAACTTATCCGACGCAAGCATCTCAAGCCGGGCCAGTGCCGCTCTATGCTTATCAGGGGAGTGGACCCCGGACGCATGATTGCCGATCTGGCCAGGAGATCCCGGGCGTCTATGATCATCATGGGAAGCCACGGCAGGACGGGCCTTCAGCGGCTCATGCTCGGAAGCATAGCGGAAAGGACTCTGCGCTATGCGAAATGTCCGGTCCTGATCGTCAAAAAATAACCGGCGGCTCCTAGTCCTCGCCAGGCTCGGAATTACAGATCTCAGATTTCATTGGAAATCTGTAATTTGCGATTTGCCATCCCGAAGGGCCGGCATATTCGTCTGCAATCCGAATGGACAAATCTCACCAAAGGTGCTATAAAAATTTTTTTCGACCGACATCCACTCAACATGCCTCAGCTAAGAAAAGACCCCGTAGTGGGCCGATGGGTTATCATCTCTACCGAGAGGGGGAAAAGGCCCGGCCACTATGAACACCCTAAGAACCCATCACGCAATGGTCCCTGTCCGTTTTGCGAAGGCAGCGAAGGGTTGACCCCGCCGGAGATCATGGCCTATCGGCCCGGGGGCTCCACTCGCGGCGGCCCGGGGTGGACGCTCAGAGTCGTGCCTAACAAATTTCCCGCCCTGATGATCGAAGGGGATCTGGATCGGCGCGGCGTCGGGGTCTTCGATATGATGAACGGAGTGGGCGCACATGAGGTAATCATCGAGACTCCCAACCATGAAACGAATATGGGGGCCTTAAGCGAGAAGCAGTTTGAAGAGGTCGTCTGGGCCTACCGGGACCGGATCTTAGATCTTAGAGAGGACAAACGTTTTCGCTATGCCTTGATCTTCAAGAATCAGGGCGCTGCGGCCGGCGCCACCTTGGAGCATACCCATTCCCAACTTATCGCCCTGCCCATTGTTCCGCGCAACGTTATTGACGAGCTCGCGGGAGCCCGGGAATACTACAGATACAAGGAACGCTGCATTTACTGTGACATTGTGCGACAGGAGTTGGAGGAGAGAGTCAGGGTCGTCAGCGAGAATGAGAACTTCGTGGTGATCTGCCCCTTTGCGCCACGATTTCCATTTGAGACGTGGATTCTGCCGAAAGAGCATTCCTCCTATTTCGAGCATGCCTCAAAGCAGGAATATATCGATCTCTCGCGCTCCCTTAGGGAGACCCTCATCCGGCTCAATAGAGCGCTGAATGATCCGCCTTTCAACTATATTATCCATTCCATGCCCTTCGAGGAAGCGGACAACGGCCATTATCACTGGCACGTCGAGGTTATGCCCAAGCTGACCCAGGTGGCCGGTTTCGAGTGGGGCACAGGTTTTTATATCAACCCGGTCACTCCCGAGGAGTCCACGATCTGCCTGCGGGAGATCGCGCTGTAAAACGATTCCGTTCAGCGCCCGTGGCTGCGGGAATTTTTAATTAAAGATGAAAGTCCTATTGGTTTCCCCTGAAATCGCCCCTTTGGCCAAGACGGGGGGGCTGGCAGATGCTGTCGGTGCCCTTGCTCGCGCCTTGGTTGATCTCGGCTGCGAAGTGACCCTGGTTATGCCCGCCTATCGTACCATCCTGGAAAACAACTCCCAGTTGGAAGAAACCGGGATGGAGATTGAAGTTCCGGTTGCGGGACGGAGCATGCGGGGGGTTATCCTAAGAACCTGGATCGGGAAGAAACTCCCGGCTTTTTTAATCCGGGCCGATTCCTACTTTTTGCGCGAGGGGCTCTACGGTAACGCTAAAGGCGACTACGCCGATAATGCGGAGAGATTCACGTTTTTCTGTAAGGCTACCCTGGAGCTGGCGCGCAGGACAACCCCTTGGGATGTGATCCATTGTAACGACTGGCAAACGGCCCTTATCCCTGTCCTCAAAAAAGTCCACAGTCAGTTATACGGCGAAATTCAGAAAACCAAAGTTCTGTTTACCATCCACAATCTCGCCCATCATGGGAACTTCCCTTTCTCTTCTTGGAACCTCCTGGATCTGGACATGCAATACTTTACCCCCCGCTATCTGGAGTTTTACGGGAATATTAATCTACTCAAAGGCGGGATGCTCTTTGCCGATGCCCTTACCACGGTGAGCCAGAAATACGCCGGCGAGATCAGAACTCCCGAGTGGGGATGCGGCCTCGACGGAGTCATCCGCGATAGAGAGAAGGACCTCTACGGAATTTTAAATGGCGTCGATTACCAGGAATGGAATCCTGAGACGGACCCCCATATCAAGAAAAATTATAAAGCCAAGAACCTGATCGGCAAAAAGATCTGCAAGAAGGATCTGCAGGAGATTTACGGCTTACCCGTTAAGGCTTCGGTCCCTTTGATCGGAATGGTCTCCCGTCTGGCGGATCAAAAGGGGCTGGACATCCTTATTGAGGCGATGGAAGATCTCCTGCACCTCGACCTGCAGCTTGTTATCCTCGGAGCCGGGGATCAGAGATACCAGGCGCTTTTAGACGGACTGCCCGGCAAATATCCTGAAAAGATAGGGGTCAAGATTGGTTTTGACAACGCCCTCGCCCATAAGATCGAGGCTGGGGCCGATATTTTCCTTATGCCTTCTAAATTTGAACCTTGCGGTCTAAACCAGATGTACAGTCTCAAATATGGAACGATTCCCGTCGTTCGCGCTACGGGAGGACTGGACGACACCATTGAAGATTACAACCCATCATCGGGAAGCGGCAACGGGTTCAAGTTTAGCGGCTATTCCGGTGCGACCCTCCTTGAAGCGGTAAAGAGATCCATAGCCGTTACCTACAACAGGAAGGCGTGGCGTCAACTGATGGCTAAAGCCATGGCGTGCGATTTTTCCTGGGGAAAGTCCGCTAAGGAATATCTCGCTCTTTATCGCAAGCTCGCCGAGACGCCCACCCTAAAGCGCTAAAGAGATTTCGTGGGATCAGGGCACAACATGCCTGGGTTCTTGCCGAGGGATAACGACGATCCCGCTATCCGTCACCGAATAGCTCTCCCGGTCCTTATCAGAGTTGTAGCCGATCTCGGTTCCCGGGGGGATATGGACGTTTTTATCGATTATGACCCGCCTGAGCCGGCAATCTCTTCCAATCTCCACCCGGCTCATGATGATTGCATCTTCGATAATCGAGTAACTGTGAATGCGGACGTTGCGGCCGATAACTGAGTTCCGAATGAGGCTCCCGGTAATGATGGTCCCCTCTGCGACGATGGAGTTTAGCGCCATCCCCCGTCGCTCGTCTTCATCGAAAGCGAACTTGGCAGGCGGGTCGCCGTAGCTGACGGTCCGGATCGGCCAGCTCTGGTTGTAGAGATTAAGCGATGGGTCCACGGCCCTGAGCTCCATATTCGCTTCGTAGTAGGCTTCAATGGTCCCAATATCGCGCCAGTAGCTGGGCTCCTCCCCTTTGAGCGGAGTCGGAATACGGTTTTTCCTGAAATCGTAAGCATGGATCCTTCTACCTTCCTTTACCAGGCGGGGGAGGATGTCCCTGCCGAAATCGTGGGTGCTTGGGGTTTTTGCGGCGTCGTCCTCCAGCGTTTCCAGGAGGAGTTTCGTTTCGAAAATATAATTCCCCATGGAGACAAGGGCCCAGTCTGGCTCCGCCGGAATGGACTTTGGCTTTTCAGGCTTCTCCTTGAAGCCGAGGATGCGCCATTGGTCGTCCACCTCCATGACACCGAACTGTGTGGCCTCATGGAGCCTCACAGGCAGCGCCGCGACGGTTACCTCGGCTTCCTTCTGCCAGTGGTATTCCACCATCTGGCGGATGTTCATTTTGTAGACGTGATCGGCGCCGAAGATGGCGACGGACTTGGGATCAGCGCGCCGAATCAGATGGAGGTTTTGATAGACTGCGTCGGCTGTCCCCCGGTACCAGTCGATCCCTGAGCGCATCTGGGCCGGCACCGGGATGACGAAGTCATCACGAAGGAGGCCGCTGATTTGCCATCCTTCTTGAAGATGCTCCATCAGGGATTGGGCTTTGAATTGTGTCAGGACATATATGGAGTAGATCCCGGAATTAACGAAGTTGGACAAGACGAAGTCGATGATCCGATACTTGCCGCCAAAGGGGACCGCGGGCTTCGCCCGATCCCTGGTTAACGGATAGAGCCGTTCTCCGCGGCCTCCGGCCAGGACCATTCCGAGGACTTCCACAATCTTTCCTCCCGACTCGTGTCGTGGACTATATCGCTGGAATGGAGAGGAGTCAATTTACTGCATGCGGCCGGATATTAATTCATTAAGCGGCCGCCGGAGACATTGAGTGCTTCGCCGGTCGTATGAGAGGAATCGCTCGATGCCAGAAAAAGAGCCGCTTTAGCGATCTCTTCATGAGATGCGTATTTCCGCAATGGCGTTTGCTCCAAGACGTTTTTCTCTAACTCCCGAAAGGCCATTCCTAAGCCTTTGGCCCTTTCCGCATACATGGTCCTGAGATCCGCTTCATCGACTCCGCCCGGGCAAATAATATTGGCCCGTATTCCGGAGGGTCCGGCCTCTTTTGCGATGGTCTGGGTCAACCCCAATAGCCCCCACTTAGCCGCGCATAGAGAGCCTCGAAGGGCCATGCCTTCTTTACCCGCGGTGCCGGAGATACTGACAATGTTCCCGCTTTTTTGCTTGATCATATATTTTAAAACGGCCTTGCAGCAAAGAAACACCGCCTTCAGATTAACAGCGAGGACGGAATCCCATTCCTGCTCCGTTATCTCTTGCACGGGCACCAGAGGTCCTCTAAGTCCGGCACTGTTGACCAGAATATCGATTTTGCCCCAACACCGTACGGCCTCGTCTGCCATCTTATTAACTTGGTCTTCATCTGTGCAGTCAGCGACTATAGCAATTGCCTTCCCGCCTTTCCGAGTGATTTCTTGAGCCGCTTCATCGAGCTGGGGTTTCATTTTTTCTATATCCACCAGCACAATGGCTGCGCCTTCCTGAGAGAAAGCGCGCGCAATCGCCGCACCTATTCCTCGGGCGCTGCCAACCACAATAGCTACCTGACCGTCCAATTTCATTGTTACTCCTCCTATGTTTTTATAGCAGCCGGGATTGAAGCTGGAGAAGGCATGATTTTAGACCAAAGCGTTCTAAGCCGCCACCACGTTGACGCAACAGCGCCTTATTGGATACAGGATAGCAGGGGGAAAGACCGCACCCTGATCTATGCTGAGGACCTGCCAGAGAGCTCGGTGATCTTCGCAAGCTCTGCAATTATCGGAGGCGCGATCTGTTCGGGGGTGAAGCGCCATTCCCAATTCCCCTCTGTTGTTGCCGGGCGATTCATTCTGGCCTCCGCGCCCAGACCCAGGAGATCCTGCATGGGAATGATCGCTGTATCAGCCACCGACTTAAGCGCCAGCCGTATCAGTTCCCAGGAAACCTGCTCTTCTGTCACCTCCCGGCCGATGTAGGCGAAAAGCCGCCGGCGATCGTCAGGGTGGGCCTCGCATTGAAACCAGCCCTTCACAGTATTGTTATCGTGTGTTGCAGTATATACGACGGAATTCTCGTTGAAGTTGTGCGGGGCGTAAGGGTGGCTCGGCAAATCTTCCCCGAAGGCGAACAGCAGGACCTTCATACTTGGGAAGCCAAACCGCTCCATTACCTCACGCACATCCGGTGTGATCACGCCCAGATCTTCAGCCAGAATAGAAAGGGGAGAAAGCTGTTCTACTATGGTGGCGAAGAAGTCTTCAGAGGCCGCCTCCACCCATTGCCCATGGATCGCGGTGGTCTCTCCGGCCGGGACCTCCCAACAGGCGACAAGTCCCCTAAAATGGTCCAACCTGACTTTATCGAAAAACCTCGTGTTGTGATGGATGCGCTTGATCCACCAGCCGTATTGTGTGGTTTTCAGCGCGTCCCACCGGTAAACCGGATTTCCCCAGAGCTGGCCGGTTGCGCTGAAATAGTCCGGCGGGACTCCGGCGACAACGGTTGGACGCTTCTCGTCGTCGAGTTTGAAAATTTCCGCGTTGGCCCAGACATCAGCGCTGTCGTAGTCCACGTAGATAGGCAGGTCGCCGATCATAAGGATGTTTTTCCTGTTGCAGTGCCGCTTGAGCGCAGTCCACTGTTTGAAAAAGAGGTATTGGAAAAACTGCTCTTTTCTAATCCCTTCCTGACAACGGGTTTTCCATTGGCGCACCGCCTCCTCTTGCCGATCTCGCAACTCCTTGGGCCAGTCGCTCCAGCTCTCTTTGCGGAAGGCGCTTCTTAAGGCCGCAAACAGGCTGTAGTCCTCAAGCCAGTCGGCGTTGTCATGGCAAAAGCTGGCAAATTCGTGATCGCTGGAGAGCCGACTCTGATAACGCTGGTAGGCCTTGTCGAGGAGCCGCAATTTATGTCTGGTGACAACCTTATAGTCAACGCGGTCATTGGGAAAAGAGGGAAGTTCCTCAAGGTCATCTTGCTTAAGCAGTGCTTCTTCCAAGAGCAGATCAGGACTGATGAGCAGGGGATTTCCAGCAAAAGCGGAGCAACTGCTATAGGGAGAGTTCCCACAGGCAACGGAGGTTGGGTTTAACGGCAGAATCTGCCAATAACGCTGTCGGCTTTCGGCGAGCGAGTCGGCAAAGCGGTAGGCCCATGGGCCGAGATCGCCGATGCCATAGCGTGATGGCAGGGAGGTGATATGGAGCAGGATGCCGCTGCCTCTTCGCTTCATTGTTTCTTGGTCGTGGCTCCGGACGAACCCTAAAGGGCGGAGATAGGATTTAATATGCCTTTACTTTCCGCTCATTCACGTATTCAAGCCAGGCCACCTAAACACTTCATAAACATAAATTTAGTTTACCGGAAAAAAGCGGGATATCTAAATTAGGTCCTAGTTGCTGGGCCGATCCCCTCAATAATGACCTGCGCTTGGTCGCTGGAGGTCTCGCGGAAATAGCCAGATTTCTCCTCGAACATCACTTCGAGGTAATCCCCTTCAGGATCAAACCAGACCTTCACGGTTTTGCGCTCCATTAACATCGCCTCCATTTACTTCATTAGCTCTTGAAATTTCTCGACTGATAAGTCCGCATCTCGCAGGATATTCCTTAAGACCTTCGGGTGAAGTATCTTACCTGCGTGATAGGGAACAGTTGCCCTTCTTCCAGCCGCGTTTTTGTAGATTTTGTGGCTCCCACTTTGGCGCGCAAGAGAAAAACCCGCGCGCTCCAATACCCTGATTGTCTCAGCAGCGGTAACTCTGGGGAGTTTCTCAGTCACACGGCCACATCGAGGGATGTAAGGCTAACCGATTCGGGCTGGGGAATCTCTTCGCCGGATCCCAGCCGGTCATCTACATGGAGACGGATGGCGTCCCTGATGTTTTCCAAGGCCTCCTCATAAGTCTTACCTTGTGTGTAGCATCCCTGAAGCTCAGGGCAGAGGGCAAAGTAACCATCCTCATCCTTCTCAATCACCACAGAGAATCGGTAAGTTTTCATCGTTTGACCTCCAAAATTCTGGAATGATTATAGCCTATCCTTCAGCTCTTTTCATCTCCCCGTTGCGCGCCGTAAGTCGAATCGCATGCCCTGCATAATCTGCGAAAATAACGGCAAACCCGTCACCATTTAGTAGACTTGAAACTCACAATTCACGTATTCAAGCCAAATCTCAAATTTCACTATCTTCGTTAAAAGCCAACAGCAGACTTGACCCCTTTATCCTTTATCACGCTCGAAGTCGTTGGCGATCCCGATCCCATGGGTGAAATACCACGCATATGCTGCGTCGTAATCCTCTGACGCGCCGGGGTGAAAAAGAGCCTTAGTCCTTGCCACGAGCGCGCTTCCTGGCTCGTGACCTTACTGCCTTCCAGGGGAGGAGTCGAACTGTGCCCTCTTTTATCTCGCGCGAGCGCCGCTCAATCTCGGCTGCCCATGCCGCATCCACATCCTGTTCTGCTTCCGGCTCCAAGGTGTTAAGAAGTTGTTCCACGACGCGAACGCGATCCTTTTGGGGCAGTTTAACAGCCGCTTTGATAATGTTCTCAGCGAGTTTGGCCATGATCACTTTCCTCCAGAGCCACAACTATAACCTATGTCGTTGGCTTTTTCATCTCTCCCTATTTGGCTATCGCCTCCTCCACAATCTTAATCTCCTCCTCTGTCAGGCCGTAGAGTTCGTAGACGAGTTGGTCGATCTGATGGTTGGTCGCTTCGATCTCGCGCTGAAGCCGGGTTTTGTGCTCCAGGTTGTTCACGGCTGATGCAGATAAAAACTCCCTTCTTCTGGACCGACGTTTTGCCGAACCAACCCTAAAGAGCCAAGGGCAGATCTGACCCCCTATTCATATTTCATTATCGCCTTTACTTGCACCAAGTTTGCTTAATGCAACAGCATTGGGATTCCGCTTGTCGGGCTTTTCCGGTGGTGCGTTGCCAGTTACTTTGTCTATGATGCCTTTGGCGAGCTGCGTGAAATCTTTTTTTGGCATGCTCTCAATTTGCCACGCAGAGAGATCGGCGTCAACTAAAACTTTTTTCTAACTGAACCATTACCGATTTTTGGCGCGGCTTGACAAGCAACTCGTAAGTCTTGGCCCCGTTCTGGTGTAGATTGCTCGGCGCCGCTTTCAACATCCTGACGTATTCCGGCTCCAGCCGTATTCCCACAAGCTCTTCGGCAAGCTCCATGGCCTTTGCGGCATAGCGCATGACCTGAACGGTCTCAATCCCCGATATGTCGTCGAAGAACCAGCCGCAACTGGTGTGTATCAGCATGGCGTTTTTCTCCATCTCAAGGAGCTTGAACGCCCGTTCCCGCTCCTTGCTGGTAAGCTTCCTGTGGGCCTCCGTCTCAAGGAACTTCTCAATGCGTCCTGAGGAGGGATCGAGCATCACCTCGATATAGTTGTTCCTCGTTTCCCGCGGGTCACTGAGATAAGTTGCGGCTTCCCTATCATAAACGGCGTCGATCTGGTCCCTGAGCCAATCCATCGCCTTGCGCAGCGGTCTTCTCCAGGCCTGGCTCCATCCCGGGTGCGTTCCAGTATGGCAGCCGCAGTTGTCGCGCCACCGCTCAACGCCATGAGCGCAGCTCCAGGAGGAGTTCTCAACAATCTCAACCATATGCGATGGGGGATAATTTTCCAGGTACTCCCCGTAATTGGTGAGTCTGACCGAGTCGGCAGTGTCAATGGAATGGAGGCAATAGGCAAGCGCCATGTCGCCAAACCGGCGGTAATGGCCGTAGGTTTCCCCGTCCGTAGCGATATGAACGATTTGGGGCCGGTTTCTTTGGTCGCTAAAGCCGCTCAGCAATTTTTTGGCAAAGAGCTCGCCGTTGTTCAGGAGATCGCCGAAGGCCACATCCTGAGAGATCAATCCATTGTAGAAAAAGAGGCTTATGGATCTTCCGGATGGAAGACAGCAGAGATAAGCCATCGTGGGATCGATTCGCCCGCCGCTTACGTCGCGCCATTCTCCATGCCCCATTTCTTTGACTCTTCGCGCCTGGTACGGGGCAAGAATCGTGAACTTGATGCCAAGCGCGGCCAGGATCTCCAGGGTCTCGACATCAACGGCGGCCTCCGGGAGCCACATGCCCTCCGGGAATCGAGCGAATCTTTTTTGGAAGTCCTTAATCCCCCAGATGGCTTGTGTCTCTTTGTCACGACTGTTGGCCAGCGGCATGATCATGTGATTGTAAACTTGCGCGAGGGCCGATCCGTGTCTGGAAAAGCGCTCCCCGCTAAGTTGGTCTGCCGCAAGAATGGACTGATAAACATCGGCTCTATGCCTTTCCATCCAGGAGAGGAGCGTCGGGCCGAAGTTAAAGCTGATCTTGGTGTAATTGTTGACGGTTTGAATGACCTGCTGGTCGCCGTTCAGGATGGGGGATGCGGTGTTAGGCGCGTAGCATTCGGTGGTGATTCTCTCGTTCCAGTCATGATACGGCGCGGCCGACTCCTGCTGCTCGACAATCCCCAGCCAGGGATTCTCTCTAGGCGGTTGATAAAAATGGCCATGAATGCAGATGTACCGTTCCATTATTTGCGGATCTTCTTGCTGCCGATAAAAAGCGGCTAGGGAGTCTTGTTCTTAAAAAACATTGTGGCCAGGGGCGGCAGGGTAAGATTGAGCGAATAAGGCCGGCCGTGGAAGGGAAACGAATCTGCTTCAACACCGCCTGTGTTGCCCTGCCCGCTGCCGCCGTAATCCCTGGCGTCGCTGTTGAGCAATTCCCGCCAAAAACCCCCGCGCGGAGCGCCCACCCTGTAATAGCGCCGGGAGACCGGCGTGAAGTTGCAGACCGCGAGGACGATTTCATCCCCGGACCTGACCTTGCGGATAAAGCTCAAAACGCTTGCCGAGTTGTCGCTGCAGTCGATCCATTCGAACCCCTCTGCCTGGCAATCCAGCTCATGGAGCGCTGCCTCGTTGCGGTACAAATGATTCAGATCCTCGACCCACCGCCGGATCCCTTGGTGCTCTGCGTATTCGAGTAAATGCCAGTCCAGGCTCTCATCGTGGTCCCACTCTTTCCATTGTCCGAACTCGCCGCCCATAAACAGGAGTTTTTTCCCGGGCTGGCCATACATATAACCGAGCAGAAGTCTCAGATTGGCGAACTTCCGCCAGTTATCGCCGGGCATCTTACCGAGCAGCGACCGTTTCCCGTGGACGACCTCGTCGTGAGAAAGAGAGAGGACGAAATTCTCATGATAGGCGTAGATCATGCGGAAGGTCAGCTTATCGTGATGGTACTGCCTGTGGATGGGATCGAGGCTCATGTACTCCAACATGTCGTGCATCCAGCCCATGTCCCATTTCAGTCCGAAACCCAACCCTCCCACATGGGTTGGGCGCGAAACCATGGGCCATGCGGTGGATTCCTCGGCGATCGTTTGCGCATCGGGATGCCTCCCGTAGACTTCCTCGTTGAAGCGCCGGAAAAGCGTGATGGCCTCGAGGTTCTCCCGTCCTCCATACCGGTTGGGTATCCATTCCCCTTCCTTGCGCGCATAGTCCAGGTAGAGCATCGATGCGACGGCATCCACGCGCAGGCCGTCTGCGTGGTACCTGTCGAGCCAGAAGAGGGCGTTGCTGATCAAAAAGCTCCTGACCTCATGACGCCCGTAGTTGAAGATGAAGCTGTCCCACTCGCGGTGAAGACCCTGATTAGGATCGGCATGCTCGTAAAGATGGGTGCCATCGAAGAAGCCCAGCCCGTGCTGGTCAGCCGGAAAGTGGGAAGGCACCCAGTCCAGGATGACGCCGATGCCGTGCCGATGCAGGCAATCGATAAGATACATGAAGTCCTGGGGTGTCCCGTAGCGGCTTGTAGGGGCGAAGTAACCGGTGACCTGGTAGCCCCAGGAGCCATAGAAAGGGTGCTCCATCAGCGGCAAAAACTCCACATGCGTAAATCCTGTTTGGGAGACGTATTCTGCCAACTGAGGCGCGATTTCACGGTATGTCAGGGAGCGGTTGCCCTCCTCCGGGACGCGCCTCCAGGAGCCCAGGTGAACTTCGTAGATGGAGATAGGGGAATCCAGGGCGTTGCGGCTGCGGCGCCGCGCCATCCATTCCTCGTCACCCCATTTGTAATCCAGGTCCCAGACGACGGAGGCCGTCTTGGGAGAAACTTCGTTGTGAAACGATAGCGGGTCTGTCTTATCTACCCGGTAGCCGCTATGCCGGGAGACAATGTGGTACTTGTAGTGGGCGCCCTTGCCCACGCCGGGGACAAAGCCCTCCCATATTCCCGACTGTCCCCTGGGGCGCAGAAGATGGCGCTCTCTATCCCAGCCGTTGAAATCGCCGATGACGGAGACCTGCTCAGCGCTGGGCGCCCACACGGCAAAATAGGTCCCGGCCGCACCTGCCGTGGTTATGAGATGAGCCCCCAGCTTTTCATGGAGCTGAAAGTGGCTGCCCTCGTTGAAGAGGTAAAGATCCTCTTTGGTGAGAAGCGTTGTCGCGCCGGGAACTTTCGGCGTCCGCGCTTTTGCGCTTTCTTCCTTCGGCATGATTCCAGACCCTATTCCTTACTTTAACAACCTGTCAAACTGCCCCGGCTGTCTTGGTCGGTTTCCAGTCGGATTTTCAACGGTCTCAAGTCGGGGGTTTTTCGACACCCTGTTCGATCCTGACCGCCGTGACTTTGTATTCCGGGGAGTCTACATGGCGGTCGCGGTGAGGGCTGGTGACAAAGTTCAAAAAGATCTCTGCCGTATGAAAGGTGGTAAAGAGTTCGCCCGGTTTCACTGCCGGGTTGATTTTTACGGGCAGGACCGCCTCCCCGTGGCGGCTGCGAATCCTCACGATCATTCCATCACGAAGCTCCAGACACACCGCGTCTTGAGGGGAGACATCCAGGGAATCCGTGGGACGAATCTTCGTGTTGTTAGTGCGCATGGTCATCGTCCCGGCATTGAATTGGTAGAGGCTTCTGCCGGTTGTCAGGAGGAAGGGAAATTCTGCCGAGGTCGTCTCGCCGGTTGCCCGATAGGGAACTCGCCTCAATTTGGCCCGCTCCCCGATGGGAAAAGTCTCGGTGTGAAGGATCTTTGTCCCCGGATGGTCCTCCGAAGGGCAGGGCCACTGGAGGCCGCCTTTCTCGATGCGCGGGTAGGTGATGCCGCTGCCGGCTTTCCACACCCGGCGGATTTCGTTCCAGATCTCTTCCGGCGAGTTGAAATCAAAAAACTCCTTTTTCCCCATAGCGCGCGCCACGGCGCAGATGATCTCCCAATCGGCTTGCGAGTTTCCCCTCGGCTCGATCACTTTCCGCACGCGCTGCACGCGCCGCTCCGCGTTCATGAACGTGCCGTCCTTTTCGAAGCTTGAAGCGGCGGGAAAAAATATCGACCCGAACTTTTTTGCGGTCTCGTTGAGAAACATATCCTGGACGATGACGAGCTCCAGAGACTCGAGCGCCCGTTTCGTCGTGCGCGCGTCGGCGTTCGTTAAGAATACGTCGTAGCCTATGGCCCACAGCGCCTTGAATGTCCCGGCGCAGGCGGCGTCCATCATCTCCAAGAGATTCAAGCCCTTCTCTGCGGGGACGGGCGCGCGCCACACGCTTTCGAAAAGCCCTTTTCCTTCTTGCACGGAGACAGACCCCGTGAGGTTGCCGGGATCGCAGCCCATGTGCGCCGAGCCCTGCACGTTGTTCTGGCCGCGCAGCGGGTTGATGCCGGTCCCCGGCTTGCCGATGTTTCCCGTAAGCAGGGCGAGATTCAAAAGGCACATAACGCCTTCCGTGCCCTGGGTGTGCTCGGTCATGCCCAGGCCGTGAACGCTCAGCGCGGGCTTCGCGCCGGCGTAAAGCCGTGCCGCTTTGCGGATCAGCTCCGCTTCGACGCCGCAGATGGAAGCAGAGCGCTCCGGCGTCCACTGCTGAATAAAATTTTGGAACTCTTCAAACTCTAAAAGCCGCGCCGCGAGAAACTGCCGGTCATAGAGCCGCTCTTCAACAATGGCGCATGCCATGGCGTTGAGCAGGGGGATGTTGGTCCCCGGCCGCGGCGCGAGGTGCACGTCGGCGTGCTTTGCCAGTTCGATTTTTCGCGGGTCTATTACGATAAGGTTGGCTCCCCGCAGTTTCCGCTGCTTGATGCGCGCGCCGACAATCGGGTGATTCTCCGTGGGGTTGGCCCCGCAAACGAGGATAGTGGCGGCCTTTTCAATGTCATCGAACGAATTTGTCGCGGCGCCGGTGCCGATCATCAATTTCATCGCCGCCGCCGAGGGCGTATGACAAACCCGGGCGCAGCAGTCGACGTTGTTTGTGCCTAAAACTACCCGGGTGAATTTTTGCGCGAGATAATTCTCTTCATTGGTGGCCCGCGCCGAGCCTAGGACGCCGATGCTGCGCGCGCCGTATTTCTCGATGACGCGCCGGAGTCCGGCGGCGCCAAAAGCTATCGCCTCATCCCACGAGACGCTCTTCCACTTTCCCTGTTCCCGGATCAGGGGTTGGGTGATTCGATCTTCGGCATCAACAAAAGTGAAGGCGTAGCGTCCTTTTATGCACAGGTGCCCTTTGCTCACAGGGGCATCGAGCGCAGGCACGACCGAAACGATCCGGCCATCACGGGCGCCCACATTCATCTCGCATCCGGTGCCGCAGTAGGCGCAGGTGGTCCTGGTCCATGAAGCGGGGTGACCGTGGGTCAGAAGGGTTTTGTCTTCCAATGCCCCGGTCGGGCAGGTATCGACGCAAGCGCCGCAGCCGACGCAGGAGCTCTCCATAAGCGTTGTCCCGGAATCGGGACGAATCAACGTCGCTGCCCCGCGATTCCAGATCTGCCAGACGAATTGTCCTTGGAGCTCTTCGCAAATGCGCACACAGCGGTAACAGGAGACACACTGAGACATATCCACCCCGATATACGGATGGGAATCGTCGGCAAGGTCCGGGTCGGGCTTGCCGAGGAGGTCATTCTCCAGCCCATATGCGCGGATGGTGCGGTGAAACTCTTTGTCCGGGAACTGCCGCGCCGGAGCTGCCGGATACCGCTGAGCCAACAGTCTCAGCACCGTTCTCCGCCTGGTTTCCAGCTCCGGCGTGTGTGTTTCGATCACCATCCCATCGGTAAGCAAGGTGTTGCAAGCCGTTGCCGGATGGGACCATCCTTGCACGTTCACCACGCACAACCGGCAGCCGCCAATGGGCTTTAGCCGCCTATCGTGGCAGAGTGTCGGCACTTCGATCCCCATGGCGCCGAGGGCGTCTAAAATGGATATTCCCTCCCTGAATTCCCGGCTCTCCCCGTTGATGTTTGCTTGCAACATGCCTGCCTTTATTCGATGTCCGCTATCTTGCGGACCCCATCGCCCCAATCCTCCACCCTGAAGTCACTGAAGGCAATGACGATGCGATCTTTTTCTTCGACCGAGATCATCCGTTTCCGGTATTCCAGCAGAAAGGAAATTTTAAGGACGAGATGATCCCCCTCTATGTCTAAGAGGGAGATCTTTTCCGCAAGGAAGGAGTATTCCTTGTTGCGCAGGATCTCCTTGACTCGCTCCCGGGTCAGCACCTCTTTTTCTCCTAAAAAACCTGCCATGGGGCCTCCTTAGTTCATCAGTTTATTTCATCCTCAAGCAGAAATCATAGAGTCAACCCAAAGACTCCACGGCATAGCCTCGGCGACGACATAACTTCTTTACTTCCTCGCTGCGCGATGCTGAAGGGACCAGCCAACCAAATGAAGGAGAGAAGAGACAATTGTCAAACCAAGGATCATCATCTGGCTAACCTTGTAGCCGTTAGGTGCCCGTCTCAGAATCAAGAGCCAGACCAGCAGTAGGAGGTGCTTGCTGACCTTTATCAGAAAGGTCGAGATTAAAGTCCGAGCGAACATCGCTCGATCTCCTCAATGCTCCACGAAATAACGCAGGATGTCCGTTTCCGTGACCAAACCGACAAGGCTCTCCCCCTCCACCACCGGTAGACAGCCGATCTTCTTTTCCATCATCAGGCGGGCTGCGTTCTTGACTGATTCGTTAGGGAGAATGGTAATCACGGGGTGGCTCATCACATCCCTGACCCGGATGGTCCTCATCAAATCCTTTTGCTCTCTGTGCTTGAAACCCAGGACCTTGACGAGGGCGGAGTGGAAAAGGTCGCGTTGGCTCAATACTCCCACCACCCGTCCGTTCTCCTGGACCGGAAGGTGGCGTACGCGGCCGAGCTCCATGACATCGTCGGCAACATCCAGGATATCGTCGCACTCCAAGGTGACCGGTCCCTTCATCATGATCTCTCTAACTGTCGCAACTCTTTCCGGCGCCATGTGCCGTCCCTCCTCAATGTTATCAGCTCATTCTCCCTGCAAGCGCTCGAGAAAATGGCGCAGCATATCCACATAGGTAATGATTCCCACCAACCGTTCTTCCTCGTCTACCACGGGGATTCCGCCCACCTTCTCCTCGATCAAAAGCTCTAACGCGTCACGCAGTTCGTCGTCCGGAGAAAGGGAGACGGGTTTGTTGGTCATTACGGATGCCACCTTTGTGTTCATCGCCTTTTCCCTTTCCTCCGGTGTGCCAAAGAGCCGGCCGCTGAGAAAAGAGCGGATGTCCCGGTCGGTAATGATCCCTACAAGTTCAGTCCCCTCGACCACGGGCAGTTGCCGGATGTCTTCCTGATTCATGATCTCGTCGGCCTGCCCTATCGTGTCATTGGGCTCAATGGTCGAAGGATTTTCCGTCATCATATCTGCCACTTTCATAGCGTGTCTCTCCCTGTTTATAGTGCCGCCGATGTTTTTTGCGTCTAGCGGCTTCGACGGCGTTTCTAATAGAGAGCAAAAAACATGCCTCTATATGGCACTTATAAACGCAGCAAAATTTTCATGGGCAGTGAGCGAGTTTCGCACCTTTGCGATTTGGCCCAGCCGCTTTTTCGCATTCATGGGAATAGGTTGTGAAAATCGGTGGTGAGGAAAAAATAGAGATTATCTAAAAGATGGAATTTTTTTCTAAACTTCCTTTGCCTCTTTCTTGGCATGAAATGTGCGTTTGCCTTAACACTGAAACGAAAGATTTGTTGGAGAGACGGTTATGGAAAACGAGAAGGACCGTTTTGGGGAAAAGATGAGGCTGGTAGAGCGCGCGGAGTAGCTGCAGAGAAAAAGAGACAGGCAGGGGGCCGAGAGCTCGAAGGCCTCGAGGAGAAAAAGGAGTAGGCAAGAGCTTTTGCCGTCAAGTGAGACTCATCGCTGGCGGAGGCTTGCCTGGACCCCTGGACGACCCAAGCAAAAACCGAGTGAATAACCAGAGAATCATTGCCTATTTCTCGATGGAGATCGCGGTTGACGTAGAGATACCCACGTACGCCGGCGGTCTGGGTGTGCTGGCGGGGGACACGATTCGCTCCGCTGCGGATCTCAAAGTCCCCATGGTTGCGGTCACCCTCCTTTACAGGAAGGGATACTTTTACCAGACGCTCGATGCGAGCGGCTGGCAGAGAGAGGAACCGGTGGAATGGGCCGTGGACGACTTTTTGGAAGAGATGCCGCAGCGGGCTGCTGTTGCTCTAGAAGGGAGAAGCGTTCACATCCGCTCCTGGAAATACGAAGTCAGTGATTCGGGCGGCTTCAAAGTGCCGGTCTATTTTTTGGACTCGGATCTTCCAGAAAATTCCGAAGGGGACAGAACTCTAACCCACTCTCTCTATGGAGGGGATCAGCGTTACCGACTCTGCCAGGAGGCGATCCTCGGAATCGGTGGCGTAAGAATGCTTCGCGTCCTTGGTTATCACGAGATCGAGCGCTTTCATATGAACGATGGCCATGCCAGCCTCCTTGTTCTGGAACTATTGGATGAAGAGGCCAGCAAGAACGGCGGACGACCGATCACGCACGACGATGTCGAAGCGGTGAGGAGGAAATGCGTCTTCACCACGCATACCCCTGTTCCAGCGGCGCGCGATCAGTTTCCGAAGGAGTTGGTCGAGCGCGTTCTGGGTGAATACCGGGCAATGTCTGACATCAAAGATTTGGTTTTCTGCGGCGACGTGCTTGACATGACGTTCCTGGGTTTTAATTTGAGTCACTTCATCAACGGGGTCGCTAAAAAACACAGCGAAGTTACCAGGTTGATGTTTGCCGGTTATTTGATTGATGCGATTACTAACGGAGTCCACGCGGCCACCTGGGTGGCCGAACCTTTTCACGAACTCTACGATCGCCATATCCGAGGTTGGAGACTGGACAACTTCAGCCTCCGCTACGCTCTGAGCATTCCGAAGGCGGAGGTGTGGAAGGCCCACAACCAGGTGAAAAAACGGCTGTTGCAGTATTTGAACCGCGAGACCAATGTGGGGATGGATGTGGGTGTTTTGACCATCGGTTTTGCCCGGCGCATGGCGACCTATAAGCGGGCGGATCTTCTCTTCACGGATCCCGAGAGGCTCAAAGGCATTGCATCGAAGGCCGGTCCATTTCAACTGGTTTACGCCGGCAAGGCGCACCCTCAAGATCAGGCAGGCAAGGAACTCATCCAGCGGATTTTTCGGATCAAGGACGCGCTCGCGAAAAATATCAAGATGGTTTACCTTGAGAATTACGACTTGGAGCTGGGAAAGATGATCACGGCAGGCGTTGACGTATGGCTGAACACACCCCAGCCGCCTCTTGAGGCTTCGGGGACAAGCGGGATGAAAGCGGCTCTTAACGGCGTCCCGAGTCTGAGCGTCCTGGATGGGTGGTGGATCGAAGGATGTATTGAGGGGGTGACCGGGTGGTCCATCGGAGAAAATGAAAGAGGAACAGAAGAAGCCGGCAACCGGTCCAAAGATGCCTCCTCCCTCTACGACAAATTAGAGCAGGTCGTCATTCCCCTATTTTATCATAACCGGGATCGTTTCATCGACGTCATGCTCCACTCGATCGCGCTAAATGGCTCGTTCTTCAATACCCACAGAATGATCCAGCAGTATGTTCTAAAAGCCTATTTTGAGTAAAATCGGGGACGCCAGCGGAAGAAAGGTGAACGATGGTTTCATGGTTGGACATCTCTAACTTCTCCGGCCTTACGGAACAAGAGGCGGCCGAGAGGCTGAGGGAAGAGGGTTATAACGAAATTCCCTCAACAAGGCGGCGCAGCATTGTTGCCATTGCCTTTGAACTCGTGCGGCAGCCCATGTTCCTGCTCCTTGTCGGCGGCGGAATCATTTATCTCTTATTGGGCGATATGCGAGAGGCATTGATGCTGCTTGGGTTTGTTATTGTGGTTATGGGCATCACTTTTTATCAAGAACGCAAAACGGAGCGCGCCCTCGAGGCGTTGCGGGACTTGTCCAGTCCACGCGCCCTGGTGATTCGGGATGGTCAAGAAAAGCGCATCGCGGGCCGCGATGTGGTCCGCGGCGACATTGTGATCCTGACCGAAGGCGATCGTGTCCCGGCCGACGCCATGCTCTTGTCGGGCGTCAATCTCTCCGTGGATGAGTCTTTGTTGACCGGCGAATCGGCGCCCGTGCGTAAGGTCGTCTGGGATGGGGCTATGGCTTTGCGCCGTCCCGGCGGCGATGATTTGCCCTTTGTTTTTTCCGGAACCCTTGTGGTTCGGGGGCACGGCATGGGTCGGGTGCATGCAACCGGCATGAAAACTGAAATCGGCAAGATCGGCAAGGCGTTGCAAACGGTGGAAACAGAGGAGACCTTGTTGCAGAAAGAGACCGGAAGGTGGGTGCGTAATCTTGCCCTTTTGGGGTTATCCCTCTCCCTCTTGGTCGTGGTCTTATATGGTCTCACAAGAGGTCACTGGCTCGACGCCCTTCTGGCCGGCATTGCCCTGGCCATGGCGATGTTGCCGGAGGAATTTCCCGTGGTCTTGACCGTCTTCCTGGCCCTGGGCGCATGGCGCATCTCGCAAAGACAAGTCCTCACCCGTCGTGTCCCGGCCGTCGAAGCCCTGGGTTCAACCACGGTCCTGTGCGTGGACAAGACCGGGACACTGACCTTCAACAGGATGTCGGTGCGCAAGATTTTTGCCCAAGGCGAGTTCTATGATCTCGCAAAGGATACGCAAGAGCCGCTCCCGGAAAGTTTCCATGAGCTTGTGGAGTTCGCCATTCTGGCAAGCCAAAGGGAACCTTTCGACCCGATGGAAAAAGCGCTAAGGCGGCTTGGGGGTCGTCACCTTTGCGGCACCGAGCATCTCCACGACGATTGGAATCTGGTGCGTGAATACCCCTTATCTCAGACCATGCTCTCCCTCGCACACGTTTGGGAATCGCCCGGCGGTGGCGAGTTCGTAATCGCCGCCAAAGGCGCGCCCGAAGCCATCGCTGACCTGTGCCATCTGGATGGGGACGGGATGCGGGTATTGGCCGGAGCTATTTATTCGATGGCGGACGAAGGTCTACGGATACTGGGCGTGGCGCGGGCGACTTTTAGACAGCCCAGTTTGCCCGGCGACCAGCATGATTTCGACTTCGAGTTCTTGGGACTTATGGGGTTTGCCGATCCGGTGCGGCCTACCGTCGCAGGCGCCGTCCAGGAGTGTTACGGCGCGAGCATAAGGGTGGTGATGATAACCGGGGATTATTCGGTCACGGCGCAGAACATCGCTCGACAGATAGGCCTCGCCTCTGCGGACGAGTATATCACGGGGGCCGAACTGGACGGGATGGACGATGCGGAACTGCGACGGCGTATTCAGACGGTAAATATTTTCGCTCGGGTCATGCCGGAACAGAAGCTGCGCTTGGTGAATGCGTTGAAGGCCAACGGTGAAATCGTGGCCATGACGGGCGATGGCGTGAACGACGCGCCCGCCTTGAAGGCGGCCCACATCGGTATAGCCATGGGGGCCAGGGGCACGGATGTGGCGCGCGAGGCCTCGGCACTGGTGCTGCTTGACGATGATTTTTCGTCGATCGTGCAGGCCGTAAAACTGGGCAGACGGATCTTCGATAATCTCAAGAAGGCTTTGGCTTATATCTTTGCCATCCACGTTCCGATCGCCGGTCTCTCGCTGCTTCCGGTGTTGCTGCGATGGCCGCTGGTACTTTTCCCGGTGCACATTGCCTTTCTCGAATTGATTATTGACCCGGCCTGCTCCGTTGTCTTCGAGGCGGAGCCCGAAGAAAGGGATGTGATGAGGCGTCCGCCGCGCAATCCGAAAGAGCCTCTGTTTGACAGGCGCACCGTGGGGCTGAGCGTGATGCAAGGGCTGGGTGTATTGTTCATCGTCGCGGTTGTCTATATCGTCGCGCTTTATCGTGGACAAGATGAGATGGAGGCGCGTGCCCTGACCTTTGGCACCCTCATCATCGCCAATCTGGGGCTGATTCTTACCAACCGCTCATGGTCAAGAACGATCCTGGCAACTCTAGACGCGCCGAACCGGGCGCTGTGGTGGGTGGTAGGAGGCGCGCTGCTCTTTCTCGGCTTGGTGTTCTACATTCCTTTCTTGAAAGATATGTTCCGTTTTTCTACGCTGCATGCCGTTGACCTGGTGATCTGCCTAGCCGCCGGCGTACTCAGCATCCTATGGTTCGAGGGGTTTAAATTATTCAATGGAATGCGGCCAAAGCATTCCAGCCTGCAATCGACAAGTTCTTGATGACGATTCCCACTTTTGCCACTAACCTCTTCCATTCTTCTCAATCATGAGAAAGGAAAATCTTCCTTACAACAAAAACTCGAACTATTCCCTGGCATAGCTCTTGCTGTTTACTATGGTTATGTTTCGTTTTCCCGGTATTCCGAGCACCAGAGATGGTTCGGAAGCCGTAGTGTGGGTAGAAATCCACATCAGTCAAGGCGCCTGCGCTTATCCCATCACGCCGTCCACCAATATGGGGGGTGGCTATCAGATGGCGGTGGCCAACGGCCAACAAAACCTCTGGGGCGAGCCGTTGGCCTTTATCGAGCCGGAATCGGAGCATAGTTCCGCCAGCGCCTGCGAAGGGTTCGCGCTCGCCGGGGGGCGGGTGGCAAATTTCACTTCGGGGCAGGGGCTGATCCTGATGAAAGAGGTGTTGTACGTGATCTCAGGCAAACGCTTGCCGGTAGTCTTTCACATCGGCGCGCGTGCGCTTACCTCTCAGGGGCTCAATATCCACGCCGGCCATGACGATGTCATGGGGGTCGCCGATTGCGGCTGGGGAATGCTTTTTGCCCGCAGCGCCCAAGAGGCGGCTGACTTAGCGCTTATCGCCCGGCGGGCGGCTGAAGAATCAGAGACGCCGTTTTTCAACGTGCAAGACGGTTTTCTCACTACCCATACCATCGAAAGCCTCCAGCTGCCCGAGCCCGAACTGATGAAGGAGTTCGTGGGCGATCCCAACAGCGAACATCGGTTGCGTGATCTTATGAATCCGACGTACCCCATCATGAGCGGCGTGGTGCAAAATCAAGACAGTTATATGAAAGGTAAAATCGCGCAACGCTATTTCTACGAGCGGCTTCCGGCGATCGTGCAACAGGTCATGGAGCGGTTCTACGATTTGACCGGCCGGCGTTACCGGATGGCGGATCCCCATCGTCTGCAAGATGCTGAATATGCGCTGGTGGGCATGGGGAGTCTCCTGGAGACCGCGGCGGCTACGGTCGATTATCTGCGCGATCGGGAGAAGCTCAAGGTCGGGTCGCTGCACGTTACCTGCTATCGACCGTTTCCGGGACCGCAGATCGTGGAGGCGCTCAAACACGTGAAGGCCGTAGCGGTCTTCGAGCGTATGGACGATCCCTCGGCTCAATCCAACCCGTTGACCGCTCAGATCAAGGCCGCCTTCGCCGATGCGCTGGCCGGCGCCCCCGGCTATCCGCGCATCAAACGGGCGCCGATCGTCTATTCCGGCGCGGCGGGTCTTGGCGGCCGGGATGTTCGGCCCGGCGATTTCGTCGCCGTGGTGAATCACATGCGGAAGCAGAAGGAGCAGCGCTTCTTTGTCCTGGGAATCAAGCACGATCTCGCGCTTAGTTCCGATGGTGAGGCTGACGTTCGACCGCCAGGAGCATTCTCCATGCGCGGCTACTCCGTGGGCGGCTACGGGTCGGTAACCACCAATAAAATCATCGCCACCGTTGTCGGCGACCTGTTCGGTCTTAAGGTGCAGGCCTATCCCTTGTACGGGTCGGAAAAGAAAGGACTGCCGACCACATACTACCTGACGGTGGCTAAGGAGCGTATCCGGGTACATTCGGAGCTGAAATACGTCGATTTCGTACCGCTCAATAATGTCAATGCCTTTAATCTGGGGAATCCTCTGGACGGGTTGTCTCCGGGCGGCGCCATCTTCTTGCAGCACCACAGCGCCAATCCTGCAGAGGTGTGGAAAACGATCCCCGGTTATGCCCGCGATATCATCCGCCAGAAACGCATTCGCGTATTTGCGCTGGACGCGGTGAAAATCGCAGAGGAGGTAGCGAGCCGACCGGAACTGGCGCAGCGTACCCAGGGCATCGTGCTGCTGGGCGTTTTTCTTCGGGTTGCCCCGTTCATCCAACAGCGCGGCTTGAGCGATCAAGAGCTCTACCGGGCGGTGGAAAAGTCGTTGCGCAAGTTCTTCGGCAAGCTCAGCGAGCGAGTGATCCAGGATAATCTGCAAGCGGTTAAGCGCGGCAATAAAGAGGTGTTGGAGCTGCCCCCCGAGGTGATCGAGGCGGCGGCATAGAATTGTTCCGCCGGGGCGGAACAATTCATGAAAGAGCGATTTATGAGCCAAAAAACCGTACGCGCCTGGATGCACCGCGGCGTGGTCAGTTGCCGTCCTGATACGCCGCTGGAAGAAGTGGCAAACATCATGGAATCCAAGGACATCAGCGCCCTCGTTGTCGTCAATGAGACAGGCGACGCAGTGGGCGTGATCTCCCGGACGGATTTGGTCAATGCGCGTTTTGTCCAACCCTATTTGAAACTTTGGCGCGGCATGATGGCAGAGCACTTGATGAGCCGGCCTGTCATCAGCGTTGGCCCGGACATGCCCGTTGTCGAGGCGGCGCGGCTGCTTGGCGAGAAGCAGATTCATCGGTTGGTGGTCGTGGAAAAGGAAGGCCGGCACGTCCGTCCCGTGGGGATCCTATCCGTTACGGATCTGGCCAAACATATTTCAGAGTGAAGAGTTTTACGGAGGTTGCGCAGTGAAACGGCATAAAGGGAGGATTCATCCATCAAGGGCGGCGGCTCGGAAGCCGAACGATGTGGGTAGCAAACAGCCGGGAGAGGCGAAGGAAACTCACGAGACGACCTTCCTGGATACCCACCTCCTCGAACTCGATCTCGATACCTACGTGGATGATTTCAATCGGCGGGTCATTGGCGCCTATCAGCAAGGCACCGGTTCGATCACGCTCCCGGCGGATGTAGGTATTGCGCGCAGCCTCATTCCTCCGGGCACGGCCGCCCTGCGCGACTTCAGCTACATCGCCGTCGAAATCCCGCAGTTCCTTTCGGACAAATGCGTGGGCTGCATGGCCTGCGTTACGGAGTGTCCGGATACGGCGATTCTGGGTAAGGTGATCCCTGTGTCCCGGGTGGAACAGGCGCTGACCGAGATCCCGGATCCTGAGGAGCAAGCCTGGGTGCGGTCGCACTGGGTACGAACCCGCAAGTATTTTGAAATGCCGGAGAAGAAAGGGCAGGAGGGCGCGTTATTCGGCATCTTCATCGATCCCACTAAATGTAAAGGTTGCGCGGAATGCGTCCAGGTCTGCGACGAGCTGGATTATCACGCGCTGGAGATGGTCAAGAAAGACGAGGCCACGCTGCCACGCTATCGTAACGCTTTCAATTTCTTCCGCCGGATCGGGCCGACGCCTCAAGCATACATCAACGAGCGGGCCCTGGCCGATTTTATGTTGGCCGAGGCCTCCGCTCTGCTTTACGTCGGTGGGGCGGGCTCCTGCATGGGATGCGGCGAGGCAACAGCGATTCGCATGATGCTGGCGGCCACGGGTTTCATTTGCGGGCCGGAAAAGATGGCGATCGTGGCGGCGACCGGCTGCAACTCGGTCTACGGATCTACCTATCCTTACAACCCCTTTCTCGTGCCTTGGACGAACTCGCTGTTTGAAAACGCGCCGGCCGTTGCCATGGGGATCCGGGACCGCTGGGACCAGCAGGGATGGCACGATAAGAAGCTCTGGGTTATCGGCGGCGACGGCGCAATGTATGATATTGGCTTCCAGAGCCTCAGCCGGATGCTGGCGAGCGGAAAGGACATCAATGTTCTGGTGCTCGATACGCAGGTTTACTCGAACACGGGCGGCCAGGCCTCTACCGCTTCCTTCCTCGGTCAGGACGCCAAGATGGCGGCCATCGGCGGAACCATCCGGGGGAAACGGGAACATCGAAAAGAGCTGGGACAAATCTGCCTGATGCATCCCGAGGTCTACGTTGCCCAGACCACGCCGGCTCACATCAACCACTTTTACAAGGCGATCATGGAGGCCAACGAGTATCCTGGTCCGGCGCTCATCAACGTCTTTACCACCTGCCAGCCGGAACACGGCGTGGCGGATGATATGGCCGCGCACCACGCCAAGTTGGCAGTGGAATCGCGCGCCTTTCCGCTCTTTGTTTACGATCCGCGGAAGGGAAAGAGAATCCGCGAACGGTTGAGCCTGGTCGGCAATCCAGCGCAGAAAGAGGATTGGTGGACGCCGCCCAACAGCGACAAACCGTTTACCTTCATAGATTTTGCAAGTACGGAGGGCCGCTTTGCGAAACAGTTCGATGCTGAGGGGAATCCATCGGAAGCGCTTCAGCAGGCGCAAGAGGACCGGCTGAATAACTGGCAGCTCTTGCAAGAACTGGCGGGACTGCGCTGATCGAGTATGAGGTCTAAATCTCCGTAACTTTCGTCCGTTATACCGCAACAATCGACTTCGCGAAGTCTTGCCAAAGGCTCCGTTATTATTTCTGGCTTTGACAGACCGTTGAAAAAGGTTCGACCTTGAGGCTTCGTCGTGAGCGCTCAGCCGAACGGCTCACCTCGAAAGGCCCATCTGCGCCCTCGCAGTCTTACGCCTTCTGCCTCACGCCTCGCCTCTCCCGTTTTCCGCTTTCATAATTCATCCTTTCGCCTTTATCCTTTTATTCTGAGAGAACGGTCCTCGTCATCCGCCTGCATTCTCACATAGAATTCACGAGCAGGGTAGGAGGTTCAGGGGTGATATTTGATATTTCGACATCCTTGCCCAGGAAATCGTCGCCCCTCGACTAGCTTCGCTCGGGACGCCTTCGAGCCCTGAGCCTCAGGCCGAAGGGACCCCGAGCCCGGACCCACGGCCAGCCCGTGGACCGTGTCGAGGGGTCGAAGACCTCGAAGCCACCCTCGAACGATTCCGCGAAATCGTAAATGACTTCAGGAACAGAGAAAATGCAGAGAAAATTGTTCTGGAGTCTTTTCCAGGCGCAAGCGTCGCCGACGGCATTCCGCCCGCTGTGCCGTGGGATCAGCTAGAGAAGAAAGGGAAAATCCCGACTTCAGCGAGGAAGATTCTCGGCAAACTCAATGTTCCCCGCGAACGCTTTCACCTGACATCCGACGGCCGCTACCGCTGGGCAGGGAAGGAATGTTAGCGTGCACCTTGAGCAAAATAACAGAAACGAACTTTCCTTTGTAAACGAATATAGGATAAGATTGGTTGTAGACTTCTACCGAGCGTCGGTGTGTGACTGAGGGACTGGTAAGACAAAAGAGGCGACTCTCAATATGGCCGAAAAGGACAACGGGAAGCGCCAAATCAAAGGGCAAAGGTTCGTCAGCCTGTATCTGGAAAATTGGCGTAACTTCCTAAAGGTCGATATTCAACTTCAGCGCCGCGTGTTTTTGATTGGGCCAAATGCGTCAGGCAAATCAAACCTGCTTGACGTCTTTCGCTTTTTGCATGACATCGCCGCGTCAGGCGCGGGTGGAATTCAGCAGGCGGTCAAGAAACGTGGCGGGGTTTCGGCAATTCGCTGCCTTGCGGCAAGGCAAAACCCGGATGTCGTCATTCGTGTCGAAGTTGCCGGCGAAAGAGAAACGGAGACTGGTAGCTACGAGTTGCGCTTCTCCCAGGATAATCTCAGGCGTCCGTTTGTTAGGAGTGAGCGTGTAATAAAAAATGGTCTGGAAATTTTCAGCCGTCCTAATGCAGATGACGAAGCAGACCCGGAGCGACGGACCCAAACTTATCTGGAGCAGGTGAATGTCAATCGGGAGTTTCGGGACATAACTGAATTCTTCGCCTCTGTTAACTATCTCCATATTGTTCCGCAGCTCATCCGAGAGCCTGAGAGGTCCGTTGGGAGGCAAAACGATCCATACGGAGGGGATTTCCTTGAACAAATTGCGCGGACACAAGAACGAACCCAAAAATCTCGGTTGAAGCGAATCCAAGATGCCCTGGCGGTAGCAGTTCCGCAGCTTACCGAGATTGAACTTTACCGGGATGAGAAGGGAACTCCACACCTGCGAGGCAAACATGAACATTGGAGACTGCAAGGGGCATGGCAGACCGAGAATCAATTTTCGGATGGCACTTTGCGGCTTATGGGTTTGCTGTGGGCAGTATTGACTGGACGAGGTCCTTTATTGCTTGAAGAGCCCGAACTGTCGCTTCATCCGGAAGTTGTCCGATTCATACCACCGATGTTTGCACGGATTCAGCGCCGCACTGGAAGGCAAATTATTTTAAGCACCCATTCCTCCGATCTATTACGAGACGAGGGCATAGGATTAGATGAAGTATTACTCCTTGCACCTGGCAAGGAGGGCACTGAAGTAAACCCGGCCAGCAGCTTTGTGGATATAAAGGAATTGCTTGAAGGTGGCCTCACTCTACCAGAGGCGGTTATCCCGCGAACCAAGCCGGACAAAGCTGCACAACTTTCTCTCTTTGGCGACCTAGAATAGATACCAAAAAATGATCGTTGTCTCGGCAGCTGTGGAAGGTAGCGTTGATGAAGTATTGGTAAAGCGCCTTATTTCGGAAGCAGGTGGAATTCCTGGCGAAGTATATGGCAAAAATGGAAAGCTGCCATTGCGGGCTAAAATCAACGCATACAACAGCGCCGCAAGATATCGGCCTTGGATAATACTCGTAGACTTGAATCATGAGGCCAACTGCGCCCCTGATTTGTGCCGGGCTTGGCTTCCGACAAGATCGCCAAAGCTGTGCTTTCGAGTCGCTGTGCGAGAGGTGGAAGCCTGGTTACTTGCTGATCGTGAGCATATTTCCAAGTTTCTTTCTATCTCCAAAACTCACATTCCTCTAAATCCCGAGCTAGAAGAAAATCCCAAGCAAGTGATGGTTAACTTGGCGGCGCTTTCGAGGCGGAGAGATATCCGAGAGGATATGGCTCCGCGTCCTGGGAGTGGCAGGCAAGTTGGCCCAGCCTACACATCAAGACTTATTGAGTTCATCAGCGCTCCACAAGGAGGTTGGCGCCCCGACGTTGCATCCAGAAACTCGCACAGTCTTCAGGGTTGTATCGGGTGCTTAAGACGACTGATCAGTGCGGAATAGTAAACATCAGGGGTGCATGGTCAGGCCTGACTATGGACTTTTTGTGGCGAACGCTCCACTCAAATCCGGCAGAGTTCCTGGGCGGGAAAGAGCGCGTCCCGCAGATTTGGCAGAAGCCTTCTGCCAAATTAGCGAAGCGACCGGGGTAGGGCCTTTCAATCTTAGCAATCTCGATGCGAGTCTTTAGCGAATAATGCCGGGTAACTTCATGATGACTCTTCGCACCGGGGAAATTTAAAGGGATCGGGAGTCTTGTGCAGCCTTTAACGCTGCGTGTCTAGCGGGTGAAAGTCCCGCCCTGGTAGATTGTCTGTTCGGCCAGGTAGTAATGTCTGGCTTGGGAGGAGGTGACGAATCTCAAGGA
>Ga0082335_1000233_pt1 | contig 148932 bp, 148 predicted proteins | sample Subgrocontami58m_FD_72375 | JGI IMG/M metagenome (GOLD analysis project Ga0082335, IMG submission 72375) | Subsurface groundwater microbial communities from S. Glens Falls, New York, USA - GMW37 contaminated, 5.8 m (SPADES assembly) (version 2) ...
GCTGATCCTCCTTTGTTATCGACCGTGACTTCAGACACCACGATCATAACAATGTGAGGCTCTCAGCCACCTCTTCCCCCACCCACGGCAACACCAGAACGCTTAAGGTAGTGCCATGGGGGCCAGGCTCGATTTGAATTTGCAAGGGAGAGAATAAGAAATGTCCGAGACGGATTGTTCTTGGCGAACAAAGGCGACCGAAGGTAGTCCCAAGAGACCGCGGCTCATTGCGCTATCCGACTGACCCCGGCGATCGGAGAAAGGGATGCGAAATGTATTTATTGCGATGCCATTGCTGATTGCTCTTGGTATTGGGGCGTTGTCCTGCTCGCCGGGTCATGCGCTTGCGGCACAGGATGCACAGGGCAACGGGTCATGGATTAGTCTCGGTGTTCCTCGTTTCATTCATATCGGTACGGAAGGCCCTTTCGTTCTAAACGGGACTAACGAAGGTAGATGCGCAGGAGTTCAGCCACAATATTTTCTTGTCGATATGAATGCGCCACACTGGAAGGAGTTCTTTGCGTGGCTGCTAAGCATGGCAGCGCTGAATAAGCAGATCAATTGTGTAGTAGAAAGTGGTTGCGGCACGAATCTGGTATCGGTGAAATACTGCGGCGGTTCTCTGCAGTAGGCAAGCATTGAAGGAGATGGGTCTTGCACGCACCTGCTGTTTGCCTGGGCCGTTCATCCGGTGGCCTGAACGCGAACGTTGGCGGGCGCCTTTTGACACCATGCAAACTGGAGATCGAAATATCATGAAGATATCGCGTTACGTGGCATCATTTGCAGCTTTCTGCCTGGTTGCTTTAGCGGGGAACAGCCACGCCGGTGCTGGGTGGTCAGGCGATGCCACGGTAACCGGCATATACACTCTCAGCGAGACTATGGCGATAGTAAAGTTATCGAGCTTTACAAATCCAGATAACTGTCTAACTGATGAAGCTGGTGATGTATTTATCAATCCCACCACACAAAAGACCTGGTTTGCAGTCCTTCTATCTGCGTATATGGCAAGCAAGCGAGTTAATCTTTATGTTGCGGGTTGCAGACCTATTTGGGCAAATACTTCGTATGCGGAAGTGGGTCATGTTCGTTTGCGGTGAGGTATCGAATGAACGAGGTTGTGCATACAAGGAATCAGACGCAACTTGCTTTTGGAGGTGGTATTAGACGGTGAAACGTGACGCGGCTATGTGAGTCAATTCGTCTCCGACACTTTTTCGATGCACCTATCCTTGGGATCAATGACGGCGCAGAACAAACTGGAGCTAAAGGGACGAGGCTCTATTCATTTGGTGGTGGGTGAAAACGGCGCCGAAAGAGGGGCAAGGGGAGGGGGAGTGTTGAAAGTCAAATCGAATCCGCCAGCTTTGATCTTGCTGGCTCCAGAAGTCACTTTCCGCGCTAACCGACCGACCTTCTTCGATTCTTAACCTTACCGTACTGCGGGGAAATATGAAACCACTGTTTGGAATCGTCGGCATGGCGGTCGCTGCCGCATTTCTCTCCTCCGGAATCAGTCACGCAGGCGACCTCTCGGGAAAGATATACACGATCGCACCTTATCTGGGCAACCAGAACAAGCTTTACCTCAGACTCACAGGTACGCCGGGCAACGCACAACCGGATGGCTCTCCGAGTGGTTCCTGCTCGGACGTATACGCCGTCGCGGACATGACCGACCCGTATTTTAAGGGCTTCGTCTACCCGCTTATAGTTCTGGCCAAGGCCGCCGACTCGTTCATTACCTTGAGAACGCTAGGTTGCTCAGGACCATATCCCGCAATCGTGGGAGTCGACTATCCCCCGCGCTGACGTCCGAGATCTGGCAAGGCGGCGGTACCGGAGTAGGGGTACGTTCCGGGGCGGTAATCAGTAGTATTTGACTGGCAGAAGGGGGCAAGGTGGAAAGACAAAAACCAGGATTGGGCCAAAGTAAATTTCGATTCGCGGCCGCAGTAATATGCAATTGTTGTTTGCTATTGCTCGCGTTGTTTTCAGCAAACGCACTTGCCGGTAACGCTGGCGCAGGTACTCTGAATACGGTTCATTTTATGGGGAATGGAGTCGTAATCGTCTATACCAACGGGGCCAGATCCGGGGTTCCTTCATGTGCGTCAAATAACCCATCAAGGTTTGCGCTCGACGGAACATCCGCTGGAGGGAAGGTGCAGCTCGCAGGTCCGCTTTCTGCGTATGCGACGGGAAAACGAGTAACGATAATCGGCGCCGACAATTGTTCGGTATATGGGGATTCGGAAACGATTTCGTATTTCTACACGAACGATTAGCGGGGTGCGTTTGGTTATCGCCAGATCAAAGGGACCAGCCTCGAATTGAATTTGCATAAGAGCGAAAGCCGTCGCCTACCCGCCTTCGCACCGGTAGCAGCTAAGAGAAAGGCCGCTGCTTCGGCCCTTGGTTCATGCGCTGATCCGTTGCACCGCCTGTGCGGCGGTGACGATGGCGATGCCATGGTACTGGCCGCCCAAGCCATGCAAATGCCTGTCGCCGGAAACGATCAAATCCGCCTGCCCGGCCAGGGCACAGGCGAGCACATGATCGTCGTCGGCATCGTTCTCGATCACGCGCGGCACCTTCTGGGGCGCTGACATGTAGGCGAGGCGGTGCAATTCCCCGATGATCTCCTGGGGCGCCGAGCCGGCCTGCGCGAGGCGTGCCGCGAACTTCCCGCGCGACAACCATCGAGCAACTCCGCGAGCAGCGTCGCGCTGCTGCACAACTCGAATGCCTGCGTTCTTGCGCCATCGAGCAGGCGGCGCGACGGGCCATCTGCCGAGACCACACCCGACACCGGCGTATTCGTATCGAGTACCACCCGCACGGTCAGGCAGGCCGCGCGTTCCTCGCGAGCGGCGAGAAACTCCACGAAATCCTTGACCTCAGCCAGATACTGCGGCCGCAGCATCCGCAGCTTCTCAATCAACGTCGATTCGACTTCGTCCATGGCTATCTACTTCAAATTGTCGCGTCGCCTGGGAAAGCATCACGGTTGAATTACCCGCGGCGAGGCGCCGATCTTGGCCGCCAACTTTGTCATTACCTAGTCGAAGCTTGCGAAGCGCTCATTCCCGGCGCTCATGGCGAGATGCAGGGCGTCGCCGAAGTCCATGCCTTCCTCGTACCAGCGCAAGGCGTAAAGAAATATATCGAGAGCGCGCGGACGGATGCTTGGCAGTCCGATGATGTGTCGCAACCCCTTGATGATTTCCGGCTTGCCGCAGCCATTGATTTGCAGCACCCAGACAAGCTCAAGCCAAACGGACAGCGGCACGTCGATGAGTTCCCGCCCGGCGAGCAGGCGGGCGGCAGCTTTGGCCTGTTCGAGGTCATCGTTGAGCAGGTAGCGGGCGAGGACGTTGGAATCGACCGCGATCATCGTGTCTTCGTCGCTTCATCCCGAATCTTGAGAATGGCGCCGATGCGCCGCTTCACCTCGGCATCCGTAAGTTTTTTGCGGTTCGGCTTGGCCAGCATGCCCAACCCGTCCGCTACCTTGGTTGGTTTGATCCGGCGGGTTGGGGTGAGCATGAGCCCGTCGGCAATGGCGGAAATTATCAACTCTGTGCCTGCCTGGATATGCCCCGCTTCCCGCAATGCTCTTGGAATGACAATCTGTCCTTTGCTGGATACCTTGACGGTTTCCATGTTCGCCCCTTCTTGGTAAGCCGAAAAGTAAAATGGAATGATACTACCGTACGGGGAGATATGCCGGTCCGGCTTCCGCCGAGGGCGCGGGTTTGATGGATCGCGGCGGAGCTCATGAGGCTTTGATCAGGCAGGTGGTGCCGCGCGGTCCTGCCTTCTCCGCCAGCCTCGATCAGCCGCTCGGGCGTGCCACCCCAAAGGAGCGCCGAGGCGACGACGTTGGTGTCAAGAACGACGCGCACCGAGTTCGCGAAGCTCGGCCCGCACCGCCTTCAATTCGGATTCGAGTTCGGCTTCGGTAATCTCGGGGCCTCCGGGGTCGCGCAGACGCCTGCCGTACTCGATAAAGCGTTGCGCAGCGACCTTGCGGATCGCCTCGCGCACCAAGCGCTCGATCGATTCGGAGGTGAGCAGTCCCGCAGCCTTCGCCTGGTTGGCGATCTGATCGGGCAAGGACAACTTCAGTTCCAGTTCGGTCATGTCCGTGTCTCCTCGCGCGCCACCTGGGCGAGCGTCTGCCGGGCGAAGCCCGGGCGTTCAGCAAGCTGGGTTTGCGTCAGGCGCTGGTCCTTGCTCGGTTGCGCAACGCGGGCGCCCAGGTCCTTGAACAAGCGCTCCTTCCTGGTCCTAATCTGGTTGACCATTTCGGTGAATGAAAAAGCCATGAGCGTAATCCCGGATTGATGCGTGCAGCTTGACAATACTATGTGTTAGAGCAATCTGCAACAGCGCAAGAATTAAGGGTCCCAATTCGCGATCTTGAGGCGACAGGATCTTGAATGGCCGGTGGGAACATGAAATCCGCAGAGAGCTGGGTCAGGCTCCCATGGCACTACCTTAGCGCTGTCATGTTATGCGAATGCAAAATCGCGGAATGGACGCGGAGCCGTAGGCGCTTGCCGCTCTGGACAAGCGGCCGCGTCACTTGTCAGGTGCTGCAGCGCTTTCCCGCAGCGGCAGGCTGACACGGGCGACCAATCCGCCACCCTCGCGCGCGAGCAGTTCGAGCTTGCCGCCGTGCTGGCGCGCGATGCGATCGACGATCGCAAGGCCGAGGCCGGATCCGCCCTTGCCGCTGCGCGCCTGTTCCAGGCGCGTGAACGGCTGCTTCAGCCGCTCGGCTTCCCCGGGCGGAATGCCCGGGCCGCGATCGAGCACTTCCAGGATCAGCCTGCCGTTTTCGCTGCGCGTGGCGACGCACACTTCCTTTCCGCCATGGGCGAGGGCGTTGTCGAGCAGGTTGGAGATCAGGCGCTTCATGCCCAAGCGGCGCAAAGGCTGTTCGGGCACGGGCTCGATGTTTGCCTTCACCGCCTGTCCCAGGCGCAGCTGCTGCTCGACCGCCTCGCGCGCCAGTGCCGCGAGGTCGGTGGGCGCCAGCGGCTCTTCGCTCTGGGTACGGGCAAAGTCGAGGAACTGGCCGATGATGGAATCCATTTCCGCTATGTCGGCGATCATGCCCTGCTTCAGCGCCTCGTCGCCTGCACTCATTTCGGTCGACAGGCGCAGGCGCGCGAGCGGCGTGCGCAGGTCGTGCGACACGCCCGCGAGGATCAGCGCGCGGTCGGCATCCAGCCGAGCCAGGTCTTGCGACATCTCATTGAACGAGCGTGCCAGGGTCTGGATTTCAACCGGCCCGGATTCGGCCAGAGGCGCCGGCGTCTTGCCCTGGCCGATGTCGGCTGCCGCGGCGGCCAGCGCCTTCAACGGGTGGTTGATGCGCGACACGATCAGCCAGGCGCCGATCAGGGACAGGAGCAGCGCGAGCACGGTCCAGCCCAGCCATTGCCAGGGAAACGGCCGTTCCAGGCGCTCGCGCGGCAGCATCACCCAGTACTCGTCGTCGTCTATGTTAAAGCTGATGAAAAAACCGCGCGGTTCGCCGACGCTGAAGGCGAAGCGGGTTTCCTCGCCAAGTTTGCGCCGGACTTCCGCGTGCAGCATGCGCACGAACGGCGTGTCAGGCGACGCTGCCAGCTGGTCCCCGGGTTCTGCCGGGTACACCCGTATGCCTTCGCGCTCGGACAACTCGGCCAGGAGTTCGCGCCGCTTGTCCGCCTTGGCAGTGACCAGCGCCGCACGGGTGAGGTTAACCACGCTCACCACCATTTGCGCCAATTGCCTTGCGCGCGGCTCGCGCTCGTAGTTGCGCAAAATCTGGAACCAGGCCGCGGCCGAGATCACCATCAGCAGGCTGATCAGCAGGAACGAGCGCCACAACAGCGTGCGCGGCGCGAAGTTCATTGGACTACCTTGTCGCTACGCGCCAAGGCCATATCGAAGATGCGGCCCTTGGGGTGGCGCGTCGGGCTCATTGGTTTACCTTGTCGCTTCGCGTCAAGGCCATATCGAAGATGCGGCCCTCGGGGCGGCCCGTCGGGCTCATGCCTTGCCGTCCGGCACGAACACGTAGCCGAAACCCCATACGGTCTGGATATGCACCGGATGCGCCGGATCGGGCTCGACCAGTTTGCGCAGGCGCGAGATCTGCACGTCGATGGCGCGATCGAACACGTCGTATTCGCGCCCGCGCGCGAGTTCCATCAGCTTGTCGCGCGACAACGGCACGCGCGGATGCGCGAGCAGCACCTTCAGCAGTCCGAATTCACCGGTAGTGAGGGAAATGGTGTTGCCTTCGCGCGTCAGCGCGCGGGTGGCGAGATCGACCGTGACCGGTCCGAAGCTGATCCGGCCTTCCTCGAGCGCAGGCGCTCCGGGCGGCGGCGGCGCGGTGCGCCGGCGCAACACCGCGTGGATGCGCGCCACCAGTTCGCGCGGGTTGAACGGTTTGGGCAGGTAATCGTCGGCGCCCATTTCCAGGCCGACGATGCGGTCTACGTCGTCGCCCTTGGCGGTGAGCATGATGATCGGGATGGTATCCTTGGCGCCGCGCAGGCGCCGGCACACCGACAGCCCGTCCTCGCCCGGCATCATCAGGTCAAGCACGATCAGGTCGAACCTTTCGCGTCCGAGCAATTTGTCCATGCTTGCTGCGTCCTGGGCCACGTGCACGCCGAAACCCTGCCCGGACAGGTAGCGATTGAGCAGGTCGCGCAGGCGCAGGTCGTCGTCGACCACGAGGATTTTGGTTTTGGCTGAGCTCATGTGGGCATCGTAATCAAAACTGCCGGCTGGAACCGGACTATAGGTAAGAATCCATGTCAAGAGAGCGCGTGCTTACAAATTATTACAAATTCCGGGCCGGACCTCATGCATTCATTGCGCCACGGCGCTAGTATGCGTGCCTAGCTTCATTTCCAGGTGGGCGGCATGAAATTCTCGACTATCCTCTGTGGCGGCCTGATCGCGGCCGCCGGCGCCGGTCCCGCGCTTGCAGCCCCGTACGGGGAGGGGATGGGGTTTTCGCCCCTGGTCCAGGATCAGCGCCGCGGGCCTGGCCGGGAACCCGAGGCGGAAAAGTCCGCGCCGAGGCGCGAGATGCGCGGCAGCGGCGAAGCCGATCGCGGCCGCATGAATCCGGAGGAGCGGCGCCAGCTGCGCCGCGATATCCAGGACGCAGGCCAGGATATCTACCGCCCAGCCCCGCAGGAGCGCCGGGACAATCGGCGTTCCGGGCGCAGATAGGCACGCCGCGCCGCGGATAGCGGCAGCGCGGCGGGTCAATGCAACTGCGCTAGCGGCTCGGAGCTGGGTTGATGCTTGAGCGCGCCGGCAAGTTTCATGTCCGCTGCCAGGATGTGATCGCGCAGCCATTGGCTGAGAAAGTCGGCGACGGCGGGAACGTTGATTCTACCGCCCGCATCCAGCATCTCCTTCAGCTCTGAAAGCTGCTTCAACAGCTTGGTGTGCTCGGCCTTGTGCGCGAGCGCAGCGACGTACTCTATGCGTTCCATTTCGGCCTCCTCGCGGCCGAAATGTTCCCCGCTGTAGGCGATGAGTTCGTTCATCGCCTTGCTCATGCGGTCGTTGCCCCGGCCGCTCTCCATGGTCTGGATAAAGGCGTTGACCAATTCGACCAGCTTGCGGTGGTCGCCGTCGATCAGGGTGCTTCCGGTGTATAGATCATCGGTCCAGGAAAATTGCGCCATGATATTTCACTCCGTCAGTGCTTGTAGACGAAATCCGGCTGCCGCCATGCGCCGGACTTGCCGCTCGCCGAGTTGCATTGGAAAATTCTGCGCGCGTTTGGCGCGGGACTTTTGACCTGAGTCAACTGGATTCGATTCAGCCGGTTCGGCGCGTTGCGCCCATATAGCCGCCGGTCAATGCGAATTCCTGCGTCAGTACAGCACGGCGGAATATGCATATGCCTATTAATTCTTTGCCAGGCCGTTTCCTCCGGCCTACAGTTGCGTCCTGTAGCAGCGGCTGAAAACATCACGCAGCCCCTGTTATGCATTTCACTTCGCTCGTGATTCGACAAGGAAACAACTCATGACCGGTTTCGCTCAGCTGTTCAACGCTACCCGCTCCGCGCTGGCCGGCGACGGCGCCCAAACGATCGTCCGCTTCAATGCGGCCAGCCAGGGGAAGGATGGGCTTCACCGCCAGGTCAAAATACGCGATTTCGCGGTAGAAGTGGATGAACCTCCGGCGCTGGGAGGCAAGGATCGTGCGCCCAATCCGGTGGAGTATGCACTGGCGGCCTTGGCCACCTGCCAGGAAATCACTTACCGCCTGCATGCCGACGCTTTGGGCATTCCGCTAAAGGACGTGTCGGTTCAACTGGAAGGGGAACTCGACTTGCGCGGTTTCTTCGGTGCGGCCGAAGGCGTCCGCCCGGGTTTCCTGAGCATCAAGGGTTCGGTGAGCTTCGACAGCCCGGCTCCGGCGGAGGATTTGGAACGGCTGAAGCGGGTTGTGGATGCTCATTGCCCGGTGCTGGACCTTTTCAACAATGCGACACCGGTGCAGATTGGCATTGTGGCGCCGGTGGCGGCGGTAATGGCAGCTTAGGGCGGCAGCAGATGCGCGATGGAATTCGCGTAGTAGCGCAGCAGCGGCAGTTCCGCGGGATCGCGGGCATACAGGCCGTCGCGTTCCGTGACCAGGTGGCGCAGCAGCATCATGCGCAGCCCGGCGGTGATCGCGTAATCACGGTCGCGCCGCGGGATGTAGATGTGCGCGCCCGCGGCTTCCAGGCGCTCGATCAAGGCTTCCACTTCTGATTTCAGTTCGAGTTCCGACAGGGCTTTGCCCGGGTTGCGCTCGAATGCCAGCGCCACCAGTGGTACCGGCAGGACCGGAATCAGTTTTCCCACGCGCTGCATCAGCTGCGCGCCGAGTTCGGCCACGCGCGCCTGGCGCTGATCCTTGTCCAGCTTGCGAAAATCGAGCTGGTGCGACTGCAGATACTCGCGCATCGACAGCGGCGTGCCGAAATTGACGCAGGCATAGCCGAAGCGGTGCCAGTCGCTGCGCAGCCGCAGGCTGGCCTGGTGCGCGGCGAACGCCAGCGTGTTCCAGGCGGCCTTGAGCCGGCCGGGCCGCTTTGCGTTCTGATCCAGCCCGAGCAGCAGGGTGCGGTCTTCCAGCGTGCGGTCGTAGTTGATCCCCAGCGGGATGAACACCAGGTCGCGCTCGCCCGCCGGGTTGAAGCCGCGCACCATGTAATCGAGCGCGCCGAGTCTGGGCGCGCGCAGCGTGCCGTCGCGGCTGAGCGAACCTTCCGGATACAGCGCCTGGGTCACGCCGGCTTCGGTGGCCATGCCGATGTAGCGCTCGAGCACGCGGCGGTAGAGCTCGTCGCGCGAGTTGCGGCGCACGAAGTAGGCGCCCATCGAGCGGATCAGCTGCTGCAGGGGCCAGATGCGCGCCCATTCGCCCACGGCGTAGGACAGCGCCGCCTGGTCCGCCACCAGGTAGGCGGCGAGGATGTAGTCCATGTTGCTGCGGTGGTTCATGACAAACACCACCGTGGCATCGGGTGAAACCCGCGCCAGCCCCGCGCTGTCGGTATAACCCACGCGCACCCGGTACAGCGAGCGGGCGATCTTGCGCCCGAGCCAATAGCCGACGCGGAAATAAAAGTAGGCGTTGAACGCCGGGACGATCTCGCGCGCGTAGCCGGTGAGTTGGGCCATCACCACTTCGCGCGGCATGTTGTGCGCGCGGGCATAGGCCGCGGCCGCCTGCTGCACCTTGTCGTCGTAGAGCAGGCGGTCGATCAGCACCTGGCGTCGCGTCTGCTGGAACGGGCGGATTTCTATCCTGAGGCGCGCGCCGACTTCGTCCAGCACCTTGCTGGCGCGGCTGCGGATGAACCAGCGCACGCTCGGCACGAGCAGCCGGTCGAGCAGCCCGATCAGCGCGAGCACGCCGGCGAGGACGACCAGCCACAGCGGCAGGGTGACGCTGCCCATGCGGGCTCCGCGCAGCGCTCTATGCCTGCTGGCGCAGCATGCGCTTCAGGATCTTGCCGGTCGCGCTCTTGGGCAGTTCCTTCACCATGTCGACGCGCGCCGGGGTCTTGTAGGCGGCGAGCTTTTCCTTGCACCAGTCGATGACGTCGTCCGGGCGCAGCTGCGCGCCGTCGTTCAGCACCACGGCGGCACATACGCTCTCGCCCTTGAGTTCATCGGGCACGCCGTATACGGCCACTTCCTTGATCCCGGGAATCTGGTACAGGTAATGTTCCACCTCGGCCGGCCAGACCTTGAAGCCGGACACGTTGATCATGTCCTTTACCCGGTCGACGATGAACACGTAACCTTCTTCGTCCATCTTGCCGATGTCGCCCGAATGCAGCCAGCCGCCGCGCAACGCCTGCGCCGTGTCTTCGGGCTTGCCCCAGTATTCCTTCATCACGCCCGGGCCGCGCATCACGATTTCGCCCCATTCCCCGCGCGGCAGCTCGCGGTCGTTCTCATCGAAGATCTTCACCTCGAAATCCTCGATCGCGGTGCCGACGCTGCCGAATTTGTGCTTGCTGACGTGGTTGTAGGCGGCGCAGGGCGAGCATTCGGTCAGGCCGTAGCCCTCGTGCACGGGCGGGCCGTAGAGTTCGGTCCAGCGCCGCGATATCTCCTGCGGCATGGTGGCCGCCGCGGAAAAGAAGTAGCGCACCGAAGCGAGTGTTGCCTTCGGCACGTTGGCGCCGAGGAGCGCGATATAGATCGTCGGCACGGCGAAGAACATGGTGACACGCTGGCGCTGGATTTCCGCGAGCACCACGTCCGGCACGAAGCGGCGGAACAGCACCAGCGTCGCTCCCGCCTCGAAGCCGGCGTTCATGATGTAGTTCTGCGCGAACACATGGAACAGCGGCAGGAAAATCGCCAGCCGGTCGTTTTGGCTGTGCCCGGAGCAGTTCACCGCTGCACGGGTGTTGGTGATGATGTTGTTGTGCGTGAGCGTCACGCCCTTGGGAAAACCGGTGGTGCCGGAGGAATACAGCAACACCGCCGCATCGTCCGCCGCCATGTCCTCGGTCCTGAACGCGGGCTTGCCGGCGGCGAGCCAGTCGCCGAGCACGATTTCGCCGGCGGCCTCGCCCTCGCAGATCACGGTCTTCTCGAGCGCGGGGCATTCATCGCGCGGCACGTTGGGCAGGAGCTCCGCCGTGGTGAACACCAGCTTGGCGCCGGAGTCGTTGAGCAGGTACTTGACCTCCTCGGACTTGAAAATCGAATTGACCGAGACCACGATGGCGCCGATTTTTTCCCCGGCGAGGTAGGCGAGCATGAACGCCGGGATGTTGGGCAGATACAGCGCGACGCGGTCGCCGCGGCGCACGCCATTGGCTCTGAGCGAGTGGGCGAGGGCGCAGGCGCAGACGTCGAGCGCGCCGTAGCTGATGTCCTTGCCTTCGAACACGATGGCCTGGCGGCCGGGATCCTGGCGCGCGACGCGCTCGACGTGGCTGGCGATGTTCACGTTTCCTCCTCCTCTAGATCGGCCCGCTGCAATACCCATTTGCAGCGGGTTCTCGGGCTTCGAGCCGCAGCTGCAGCTGCTTTCGCAGCGCTATTGTCGCAGAAATTTGCACACCGCCCGGGTCACCTCGGCAGTGCGTGCAGTCCCCCCCAGGTCGGGCGTGAAAATCCTTTGCGCCGTCACTGCTTCTATCGCCCGCATCAGCCGCGCCGCGGACTCGGTCTCGCCCAGGTGCTCCAGCATCATCGACGCGGTCCAGAAGGTGGCGATCGGGTTGGCGATGCCCTTGCCGGTGATATCGAAGGCAGAGCCGTGGATCGGTTCGAACATCGACGGGAACTTGCGCTCCGGATTCAGATTTGCGGTAGGTGCGATGCCGAGGCTGCCCGACAGCGCGGCGGCCAGATCGGAGAGTATGTCGGCGTGCAGGTTGGTGGCGACGATCACGTCCAGGGTTTCCGGCTTCAGCGTCATCACCGTGGTCACCGCATCGACCAGGATGCGCTGCGTCTTCACCCGCGGATAGTCCCTGGCCACCTCGTAGAAGATCTCGTCCCACAGCACCATGCCGTGGCGCTGCGCATTGGACTTGGTCACCAGCGTCAGGTTTCGGCGCGCTCGCTTTGCCGCCAGCTCGAAGGCGTAGCGGTGGATGCGTTCCACGCCGCTGCGGGTGAACACCGAAGTCTCGGTGGCGATTTCCGCGGGCAGCCCCTGGTGCACGCGGCCGCCCGAGCCGGAATACTCTCCCTCCGTGTTTTCGCGGATGATCACCCAGTCTATGCCTTTGCCGTCCCGCAGCGGGCTTTGCACGCCGGGGAGCACGCGCGCCGGGCGCACGTTGGCGTACTGGTCGAAACCCTGGCAGATGGGCAGGCGCAGGCCCCACAGCGAGATATGGTCGGGCACCTTGGGGCTGCCCACGGCGCCGAAGAAAATGGCATCGAATTTTTTCAGTTCCTCCAGGCCGCCGGCGGGAATGTAGTAGCCGTGCTTCAGGTAGTAGTCGCTGCTCCACGGAAAGCGCTTGAACTTGAGTTCAAAGCGCTTCGATTGCCGCGCGAGGGCATTGAGGACCTTGACGCCCTCGGCGATGACTTCCTTGCCGATGCCGTCGCCGGGTATTGCCGCTATCTTGTAGGTGCGCATGATCAAATCGCCCCAGCCACGGCCTTGCCGACGTCTTCCGTGCTTGCCTTGCCGCCCAGATCCGGCGTGCGCGGGCCGTCCACCAGCACTTTCTCGATCGCACGCAGGATCGCGGCGCCGGCGTCGGCGTGGCCCAGATGCTCCAGCATCATCGCGCCCGACCAGATCTGGCCGATCGGATTGGCGATCTTCCTGCCATAGATGTCGGGCGCGGAGCCGTGCACCGGTTCGAACAGCGAGGGGAAGGCGCGTTCCGGATTGATGTTGCCCGAAGGCGCGATGCCGATGGTGCCCGCGGTGGCGGGACCGAGATCGGAGAGGATATCGCCGAACAGGTTGGAGCCGACGATCACGTCGAAACGCTGCGGATTGAGCACCATCTGGATGGTGAGTCCATCGATGTGGTACTGGCTGGTTTTCACTGCGGGATAATTTTTCGCCATCGCGGCGAAGCGCTCGTCCCAGTAGGGCATGGTGATGGAAATGCCATTCGACTTGGTGGCCGAAGTGATTTCCTTGCGCGGCCGCGTCATCGCCAGTTCGAACGCGAACTTCATGATGCGGTCCACGCCTTTGCGGCTGAACGTCGATACCTGCTGCGCCATCTCGCGCTCGGTGCCCTCGAACAGGCGCCCGCCCAGGGAGGAGTACTCGCCCTCGGTGTTCTCGCGCACCACGTAGTAGTCGATGTCGCCTACCTTGCGGCCGGCGAGCGGACAGGTGACGCCGGGCATCAGCCGCACCGGGCGCAGGTTGACGTACTGGTCGAACTCGCGCCGGAACTTGATCAGCGAATCCCACAGCGAGACGTGGTCCAGCACCTTTGCCGGCCAGCCGCAGGCGCCGAAGAATATGCAGTCGTGGCCGCCGATGCGGTCCTTCCAGTCCGGCGGCATCCACCAGCCGTGCTTGTCGTAGTTATCGCAGCTCCAGTCGAAGTGATCGAAGGCGAGCGCCAGCCCGAACTTGCGCGCCGCCGCGTCGAGCGCGCGCACCCCTTCGGGCATGACTTCCTTGCCGATGCCGTCGCCGGCGATAACTGCGATTCTGTTGGTTTTCATGGTTTGCTCAGGTCAAGAAAGAATGAATTATATACGGCGCCTAAGACGCGGTTACGGTTAACGGCGCACACGGCGTCGGGTTTCATACGAGATCGCTGATTGCATACGGACGGTTTCTCGTCCGTATGCAAGCGACGATCCGCGCGGACGGGCCGCCGTCCGCGCAAGCTCTGTCACTGCAGCTCGACATATGTCGCTACGCCGGCCAGGGGCGGGGATCAACCATTGCGCGCTCCGCGCGCCAACCACGTTTTCCGTACGGATAAAAAGCGCATCCGTACAGAAAACGCGGTTACGGTTAACAGCAAACACGGTTTGGGCGGTTTTGTCCCTCGCAAGATTGCCTAGTGCGCTAGAACGCGACGTTGTTGCCGCCTTTGAGCTTCAGCATCGTTCTCGCCTCGTCGGGCGTGGCCACCTGCAGGCCGAGTTCCTCGAGTATGCGGCGAATCTTGGAAACCTGATCGGCGTTGGTCTTGGCCAGCGTGCCGCGGCCTAGCCACAGACTGTCTTCCAGTCCGACGCGCACGTTGCCGCCCATCACCGCCGACTGCGCGGCGATGAACATCTGGTTGCTCCCCGCGCCCAGCACCGACCAGAGATAGGCGTCGCCGAACAGGCGGTCGGCGGTGCGCTTCATGTGCAGCACGTCCTCCGGGTGCGGGCCGATGCCCCCGCGCAGGCCGAACACCGACTGGATGAACAGTGGCGGCTTCACCAGGCCACGGTCGAGGAAATGCGCCGCCGTGTACAGGTGTCCGATGTCGTAGCACTCGATCTCGAAGCGCGTGCCGTTGTTGCTGCAGGACTCGAGGATATAGGCGATGTCCTTGAAAGTATTCTTGAATATGCGCTCGTCCGAACCGGCGAGGTAGGGCTGCTCCCAGTCGTACTTGAACTCCTTGTAGCGCCCCAGCATCTCGTACAGGCCGAAGTTCATCGAACCCATGTTGAGCGAGGCGATTTCGGGCTTGAGCTGCAGCGCGGGCTGCAGGCGCTCTTCCGGGGTCATGGTCGGCGCGCCGCCGGTGGTGAGGTTGATCACCACGTTCGACGCGGCCTTGATCCTGGGCAGGAAGCGCATGAACGCCTTCGGGTCCTGGATCGGCCTGCCGTCGGCCGGCTCGCGCGCGTGCAGGTGCACGATCGCTGCGCCCGCTTCGGCCGCGCCGATCGCGCCGTCGGCGATTTCCTCCGGCGTGATCGGCAAATACGGCGACATCGTCGGCGTGTGGATCGAGCCGGTAATCGCGCAGGTGATGATGACTTTTCCTTGTGCTGCTGCCATGATTTTCCTTTCAGGAAATTAAACGTAGACCTGCAGATCGCCGCACACCGACAGCGCCTGCCCCGATATGTGCTTGCCGGCGTCGGTGGCGAGGAACAGCGCCATGTTGGCGATGTCCTGTGCGGTGACGAAAGTCCTGAGCGATGTCGTGTCCAGCAGCGATTGCTTCTGCTGCTCGAAGCTCGCGCCGAACACCTTGGCCTTGGCTTCGATCACGCGGTTGATGCGCTCGCCCTCGACGTTCCCCGGCTGGATGCAGTTGACGCGGATGCCGTCGGGGCCGGCTTCGAGCGCCAGGCTCTTGGTGAAGCCGACCACCGCCCACTTCGCCGCGGAATAGGGCGTGCGCATGCCCATTCCAAGGCGTCCGGCGACCGAAGACATGTTGATCACGCTGCCGCCACGTTCCCGCCCGTTGGTTTTGAGCAAAGGCATGGCGAGCCGGGTGCAATAGAACATGCCGTTCAGGTCCACGGCGATGCATCGCTCCCAGTCTGCGGGCTGGATATCCTCCACTTTCGCGGTGGGGCCGGCGATGCCGGCGTTGTTGACCAATACGTCCAGGCCGCCAAGCTGGCGTTTCACATCGGCGAACAGCCGTTCCACATCCTCAACCCGGGATACGTCGGCCAGGCTGCGGCCGATGTCGGGCTGCCCGCGGCCGCAGGCGTCCAGCGCCGCCTGGTCCACATCGCAGATGTGCACGCGCGCGCCATGCACGGCAAAGGTCTGGGCGATCGCTCGGCCGATACCTGCAGCGCCCGCAGTCACCAGCACGCGCAGTCCCTGCGCAGATGTATTCATCGTTGGCGATTCTCCTGCTGATCAAGAACAAAAAAGGATAGCGGTACAGTGCAGAGGGGGCCACAGAGCATGCGGGCAATCAAGCCGGCAGGCCGTATAACCACGTCCTCCGCGATTGACCGCTGTCTTTACAGCCATAGAACCTGCTTGCGAAATTCGATGTCGCTCAGCAGCGGCTCGGCCGGTCCGGCATGCGACACGTGACCGCGGTCGAGCACGTATGCGCGGTCTGCGAGCGCCAGCACCAGATCGAGATCGTGCTCGATGATAAGGATGGCGATTTCGCCGCGCAACTGGTCGAGCGACTTGAACACCTCCTCGACCACGGTGGGGGCGAGGCCCTCGAAGGGTTCGTCCAGCAACAGCAGCTTGACGTTTCCCGAGAGGGCGCGCGCGATCGCGACCATCTGCTGCTCGCCGCCGGAGAGCAGATCGGCATGGATGTCGAGCTTGTCGCGAATGCGGGGAAAGTAGCTGAAGACGCGTTCCTGATCCCAATGCACGCCGGCGCCGCGCACGCTGGCCCCAGCGCCGCCCGCGCCGCCGCCGCGGGACAGCCCGCCGAGGCGGAGATTCTCGGCAACGGTCAGCCCCGGAAACAGCCTGCGCCCCTGCGGCACCAGTCCGATGCCGGCGCGGGCGATATGCTCGGGCGAGCGGCCGCTGATGATCTCACCGCCAAACCGCACCGTGCCGCTCGCCGCCGGCGCGAGGCCCATGATGCTCTTGAAGGTGGAGGACTTGCCGGCGCCGTTGCGTCCCAGCAGCGCGGTCACCTCGCCGGCGCGCACTTCCATGCTGACGTCGTGCAAAATGTGGCTCTTGCCGTAAAATGTGTTCACGCCGTCGAGCCGCAGCAGCACGTCGCCGGTGTGCGCGGCGCTGCGCGAGTGCATCACCGCCTTGCGTCCGCTGCCAAGGTAGACTTCCTGCACCTGCCGGTCGCCGGAGACTTCATCGGCATTGCCCTCGACCAGAACCACGCCGTTGGCCATGGCCGTGATCCGTTCGGCGAACTCGAACACGCGGTCGATGTCGTGCTCCACGAGGAGCACGCTCATATGCTGCGACAAGGTCCGGATCATGTCCACAATGCGCTCGCGCTCGGCCGCGGCAAGCCCCGCGAGCGGTTCGTCCAGCAGCAGCACCTTGGGCCGCGCCGTCAACGCCAGTCCGATCTCCATCAAGCGCTGCCCGCCGTAGGAGAGGCTGGAAACCTCGGCGCTCTCGACCCCTTCGAGGCCGAGAAAGCATACGAGCGCGCGCGTTTCCGCGTTGACGCTTTCCAGGGTCTCCTTGGCGCGCCAGGCATTGAAACGCTCGGCGGCGTGCGCCTGCACCCCCAGGCGCAGATTCTCGAACACGGTCAGTCCCTGGAACAGGTTGGTGATCTGGAACGAGCGCGCGATGCCCAGCGCGGCAAAGCGATGGGGGTTCAGCCCGCCGATTGCCTGCCCGGCGCAGCGCAGGCTGCCCGTCTGCGGGACGTACATGCCGGAAAGGATGTTGAACAAGGTGGTCTTGCCGGCGCCGTTGGGGCCGATCAGCGCGTGCAGCCGGGCATGCCTCAGGCTGATGCTGACATCGTCCACCGCCTTGAAGTCGCCGAATTTCTTGCTCACGCGCTCGGCCGCGAGCAGCACCGTCCCGGGCTCGGGCGGCTGCGCCTGCAGCAGGCTTGGGGGCACTTCCTGCGACGGATTCGGCTTCACGCGCGCGGCCATCGCGGCGAGGGTTTCTGCCTCTTTGCGCCACGGCGCGAGCAGGCGTTTCCCGACACCGGTCAAACCCGAGGGGGAGAACAGGATAAATGCCATGAACAGCAAGCCGAACCAGAACAGCCAGCTTGCGGTATAGCCGGAGAGGATCTCGCGGAACAGGGCGTAAAAGGCGGCGCCCAGCGGCGGACCCATGAAGCTGCCGCTGCCGCCGATGATGGACATCGCCAGAATCTCGCCGGAGAAATTCGGATGCAGCGGGTCGGCCGAGGCGAACAGTTTGAGGAAGGTAAACAGGGCGCCGCCCAGGCCGGTCACCGTCGCCGACAGCGTAAATGCCGCGAGCTTGTAGCGCCGCACCGGGTATCCGGCAAATCCCGCGCGCTGCTCGTTCTCCCGTATCGCCACCAGCACCGAGCCGAACGGGGAGTTCACCACCCGCCACATCACGACCGCAACGGCAAAGATGATCGCGGCGCAGAAATAATAGAACATCAATTGCTGCTCCAGATCGAGCCCGAGCACGGAGGGCCGCGTTATCCCGCGCAGACCGGACTCGCCGCCGGTGACGTCGGTCCAGCGGAACGCGATCGAGAATCCGAGCGCCGTGAATGCGAGCGTTAGCAGGGAGAAATAGACGCCGCGCCGGCGCAGCACCAGGAATCCCACCGCGGCGCCGAGCAGGCCGGTTGAAAGCACGCCGACGAGCAGCGGCAGCAGCAGACTGCCCTTGAACCAGTGAATCTGCGCGAGCGCGGTGGCGTACACGGCGAAGCCGAAGAACAGGCCGTGACCGAAGGACAACAGTCCGGTATAGCCAAGCAGCAGGTTGAACCCGAGACCGACCATTGCAAACAGCGCGATTTCGGTCGCGATGCCGTGCGTAAACCCGATTGCGTGGGTAAACAGCGGCAACACCGCCAGCGCGGCCGCCGCGATCAGCAAGGGGTTTTTACGCATTTGCGTTGATCATTCGAATTTCGCGAATTTCTCGCCCATCAGCCCGCGCGGCCGCAGCATCAGGATCAACACCATCAGAACATACATCGAGGCTTCGGCGGCGGGTGGATAGAAAACCACGGTGATGCCGCGCACCACGCCGACCAGCAGGCCCGCGTATACGACGCCCCAGAAGCTGCCGAGGCCGCCGATCACGACGACGACGAACGCCGCGGTGAGGATCTCGGTCCCCATCGCCGGCTGGATCCCGGCAAGCGGCGCCGACATCACCCCGGCCAGTCCGGCGAGCGCGACCCCGAGCGCGAACACCGCGGTAAGCGCCGGGCGCAGCGAGATGCCCATGGCCCGCACCATCTCCGGGTCGCGCGTGCCGGCGCGCACGATCATTCCGAACGCGGTGCGGTGCAACAGCGCCCAGCAGCCGAAAATTGAGGCTGCCGCGACGCCGAGCACCGTAAGACGGTAATACGAGTAGATGAAATCGCCGAGCAGCAATTGCCCTTTCAACGCTGCGGGAATCGCAAACGGCAGGCCGCTGGTGCCCCAGATTAGGCGCAGACTCTGTTCCGCGGTCATGGCGAGGCCGAACGTGAACAGGAGCGAGAGCATCGGGTCTTCGTGATAGAGCCGGCGCAGGAACAAGCGCTCGATCGCGACCCCGACCAAGGCGACGCCGATGGGGGACAGAACGATGGCGCCGGCGAAACCGAAGCGGCGCTCGGCCTCATAGGCAAAGTAGGCGCCGAGCGCGTAGAACGCGCCGTGCGCGAGATTGACCACTCCGCCCAGGCTGAAGATCAGCGACAGGCCGAGCGAAAGCACGATGTAGTAGGAGCCGACGAGCAGGCCGTTGAGAATCTGCTCGATGACGATGGCGAACATGTCGGTGGGGTCGCGGGCGGCGGAATGAAGAAAGCAGGGACGGCGGGCGGAATTAGGCAGTCCGCCGCCGTCGTCCGGGTTTCTTCATCCCCGGGCCGCTAGGCCATGGTGCAGGCGTTCTCTTCCCTGGTCGGCTGGATCAGTTCCAGAGACTCATTGGCGCCGGGCACGGGACGCACGAGATCGAAAATGTCCCATTTGTCCTTCATGCGCGCCTTGTCCTTGACTTTCACCACGTACATCTCCTGCAGCAGCGAGTGGTCCCATGCGCGGAAGCTGCCCTTGCGCGCCTTCAGGATGTCGAAGCTTGCGCCCTTCTCTAGGTACTCGACGATCTTCAGCGCGTCGGTTGTCTTCGCCTCGGCAATGCTCTGCGCCATGATCTTGACGCCGACGTAGTCACCCCAGGCCTGGTTGTCCGGCGGAAAGCCGAATTTGGCGCCGAAGCGCCTGGCAAAGGCCTGCGCCGCCGGGACCTCGAGGCCGTGATACCACAGACTCTGCCAGTGTCCCGAGATCGAGTCGATGCCAGCGGCCCAGAACGGAATGGTGTCCATGACGCCGCCCGCCAGCGCGTACGGCAGGTTGTATTCCTTGTACTGCTTGAGAAACGTGGTCTGGTCGACCCCGGCGAGGTTGATATAGACGAGGTCCGGCTTCGCCTGGCGGATCTTCAGAATGTAGGCGCTGTAATCCTGGCTGTTCGTCGGCACCATGTCGTTGTTGATCAGCTCGCCGCCGTTCTCCTTGAGGAATTTCGACGATACGCGGAAAAGGTCGTGGCCGAAGGCGTAGTCCGCGGTGAGCATGTACCACTTGGCACCCTTGATCTTGTTCTCCGCCTTCTGCCAGGTGCCGATGGTTTTGGTATACATCGTGTTGCCGCCCTCGATGTGAAACATCAGGCGGTTGCAGTTCTTGCCGCGCAGTGCGTCCGAGTTGGAGCCGGTATTGAAGAACGGGGTCGTCTTGTAGCGCGCGACCTGTTCGCCGATGGCCAGCGCCGACGCCGAGTTGATCTCGCCGATGATCGCGACGACTTTGTCGCGTTCGATCAGCTTCTGTGCCTTGGTCACGGCGGTCTGCGGGTTGACGCTGTCCTCCGCGATCAGTTCGACCTTTCTGCCGAGCAAACCGCCGGCGGCATTCACTTCCTCTACCGCCATCGACGCGGCTTTAAAGCCGTATTCGCCGAGCTGCCCGAGGAAACCGGTGCGCGGCGTCAGATGCGCGAACTTGATGGCGTCGGCTTGAGCGCGCACGATCGCGGGGAAGCCGAGCTGCGCGGCCACGGCGGCGGCGCCGAGGGCCGCGCCCTTCTTAAGGATTTCGCGGCGGGCATTGGGACGATGACGATGGTGCTTGCTGTCTTCCATTTTTCCGGTCTCCTTTGGTTGGCGGTTGGCATGAGGCTACTGTGAGCCGATTTCCAGCTAACGGCGCTGTTTTTTGGCATGCCGGCGAATTATACGCCCGGGCGGAGGCGTCCGTATCCACCGCCATGTCGATCAGCGATGCGAAGTGCTCAAGACCAGGATGGCTGTTCTGCCGGCTTGGCCTTGACGCACGGCGCGCGAACTTTCACACTGTCGTACAAACCGGAAAAAATGATGAGCACCATCGAAAGCTACGAAGTCTATGCCATCCGCTATGCCACGCTGGCGCGCAAAGCGTCCGAAAATTTCATCGGCGCCGACCCGCACGAAGAGGGCAGCCCGCTCGATTACTACGTCTGGCTTGCGCGCAGCCCGTCGCGCACTTTTGTCATCGATACCGGATTCGAGGCGGGCGTGGCCGCGCGCCGCGGGCGCAGGATGCTGCTCTCGCCGGACATCGGATTGAAGCGCCTCGGCGTGGACGCCGCCGAGGTGCGCGAGGTCGTCATCACCCATTTGCACTATGACCACGTCGGCAATTTCGCCTTGTTTCCCAAGGCGCGATTCCATCTGCAGGACCGCGAAATGCAATTTGCCACCGGCCGGCACATGACGCAGCCGATATTTTCACATGCCTATGAAGTGGAAGAGGTGGTGGGCATGGTGCGCCAGGTGTATAAGGGCCGGGTCCTGTTCCACGACGGCGACGCCGTGCTTGCGCCCGGGCTGTCGCTGCATCACATCGGCGGCCATACCATGGGCATACAGTCGGTGCGCGTGCATACCCGCATCGGCTGGATCGTGCTTGCCTCCGATGCCACCCACCTCTATGCCAATATGAACGAGACGCGGCCGTTTCCGATCGTGCACAACGTCGGCGCGATGGTGGAGGGCTACCGCAGGCTGCGCGAACTCGCCGATGATCCGCGCTACGTCGTTCCCGGACACGATCCGCAGGTGATGCAACGCTATCCTGCGGCCGGCCCGGGTCTCGAAGGGGTGGCGGTACGGCTGGACCTCGAACCGAGACTGTAGAGCGCGCGCAGCCCGTAACGGCGGCCCGGGTACGCGGCGATGCGCGCCGGATACGCTAAAATGCGGCGTCGCATTCCCTTGCTTGCCGTGAATCTCATCGCGCTCGAAACTTCCACCGAATACTGTTCGCTCGCCGTGTCGCGCGGCGCACAGGTGTTCGAGCGCAGCGTTCATGCCGGACAACGGCACTCGGAACTTGCCTTGCCGGCGCTGCGCGAGCTGCTGCAGCAGGCGGCGCTCGACATGCAGTCCATCGAAGGCGTTGCCTACGGTGCGGGGCCGGGATCGTTTACCGGGCTGCGCATTGCCTGCGGCATGGCGCAGGGATTGGCGCTGGCGCGCGATCTGCCGGTTGCCGGCATCGGCACGCTGCTCGCGTTGGCCGAGAATTGCGGCGCCGACAAGGTGATCGCCTGCCTCGATGCGCGCATGGGCGAGGTGTACCATGCGGCTTATTGCAGGAGCGGCGGCAACTGGATCGAAACGCATGCGCCCGGCCTGTACCGTCCCGACGCCGTGCCGCAAGTCGAAGGCGGGGACTGGTTCGGTTGCGGCAGCGGTTTTCGCGTGCATGCGGCGGCGCTGGCGCGGTGCTACGACGGTGCCATTTCACGCACCGATGCCGCTGCCGTGCCGAATGCGTCTGCGATGCTGCGTCTGGCGATGCGGGTGTTTGCGGCAGGGCAGGGCGTCGATGCGGCTGCGGCCGTGCCGCTCTATGTGCGCGATAAAGTGGCCTTGAAGGCGAGCGAACGATGAGTGCCGTACTCAAACCCGTGTTCGAACTGCGCGCGATGGCCGAGGCGGATTTGCCGGCGGTAATGGCGATCGAAACTGCGATCTATGCTTTTCCCTGGACGCCGGGCAATTTTCGCGATTCGCTCGCCGCCGGCTACCATTGCTGGATCTATATGCGCGACGGTGAGCTGATCGGCTATGCCGTGCTGATGCACGCGTCGGACGAGGCGCATTTGCTCAACCTCAGCATTGTGGCGGGCTGCCAACGGCAGGGCTACGGCAGTCTGTTGTTGCAGCGTGTTTGCGAACTCGCGCGCAAGCACGGCGCGCGCCGGCTGTTCCTGGAGGTGCGGCCGTCCAATGCCGCCGCGCGGCGACTGTACGAGCGCAATGGTTTCCAGCGGATCGGTCTGCGGCGCGGCTACTATCCCGCGGCGGATGGCCGCGAGGACGCGCTGATACTCGGCCTGCCGCTATGAGTTCGCGCCGGGAATTGTTCCTGGAGGAAATGGGATTGACACCGCTTTGGCGGCTCAAGACCAGCGCGGCGGGAGGCGCGGCGGCGGGGGCGCAAAGCGCGAATGCGGCGGCGGTTCCAGCCGATACCGCGGCCGCGGCTGCGCCGCATGCCGCAATCGATACCCACGATCGCGCCGCGCGCATCGCGCGCATGGACTGGAGCGAGCTCAAGGCGACGGTCGCAACGTGCACCGACTGCGGCCTGCGCAAAACCTGCACCCAGACCGTGTTCGGCGTCGGCGACGAGCAGGCCGATTGGCTGCTGGTGGGCGAAGCGCCGGGCGCGGAAGAGGACGCGCGCGGCGAGCCTTTCGTCGGCCAGGCGGGAAAGCTGCTCGACGGCATGCTCGCGGGCATAGACTTGAAGCGCGGGAACAACGTCTACATCGCCAACGTGCTCAAGTGCCGGCCGCCGGGAAACCGCAATCCCGAGCATGCGGAAGTGGCGCAGTGCTCGCCGTATCTCGCGCGCCAGGTCGAACTGATCCGGCCCAGGCTGATCCTCGCCCTGGGGCGCTTCGCCTGCCAGACGCTGCTAGCCACCGATGCCAGCATCGCCTCGCTGCGCGGACGGGTGCACCGCTATCGGGGCGTGCCGCTGATCGTCACCTATCATCCGGCCTACCTGCTGCGCAGCTTGCACGACAAGGCGAAGGCCTGGGAAGACCTGTGCTTCGCCCGCCGCACCATGGCGGGCTTGGACCAGCAAGGTTGACGCGACAAGGCAGCGACTTGAAATCGGCGTGCGCGACCCCACCTAAGCGGAAGAACTTCTCGAGGAGAATTTACATGCGCAGAATATTTGCCATAGTGCTGGCCGCCGTCACCCTGGGACTTTCCGGCTGCGGCTACAACGACATGCAGCGCGGCGACGAGCAAATCAAGGGCAGTTGGTCCGAAGTGCTGAACCAGTATCAGCGCCGCGCCGATCTGGTGCCGAACCTGGTCAATACGGTGAAAGGGTTTGCGGCGCAGGAGCAGCAGATCCTGGTCCAGGTGACCGAGGCGCGCGCGCGCGTTGGCGGCATCCAGGCCACGCCCGAGCTGATCAACGATCCTGCGGCATTCGCCAAATTCCAGGAAGCGCAGGCCGGGCTGTCCAGCGCGCTGTCGCGCCTGCTGGTGGTGTCGGAAAATTATCCGCAATTGAAATCGGACGCGAATTTCCGCGATCTGCAGGCGCAGCTCGAAGGCACCGAGAACCGCATCGCCGTGGCGCGCAACCGCTACATCAAATCGGTGCAGGAATACAACACCCTGATCCGCACTTTTCCCAACAACCTGACGGCGATGATATTCAGCTATCAGGTAAAACCCAATTTCGCGGTCGAGAACGAGAAGGCGATCGCGACGCCGCCGGCGGTGAGTTTCGACAAGCCCGCCGCCGCGCCCGCGCCGGCCAAGTAACGCCGGCCAAGCAAATTGGGCTATGCGCTCGAGCGTACAAGGGCGGACCGATTGCAGTCCGATTCGCCATCCCCGCCCGGGCCTGTACGCCGCCGACCGTTCATGCGCGCGCTGATTCGCTTTTTCGGCATCCTGTCGCTGCTGCTTGCGCCGGCCGTTGGCGCGGCGGACATGGTCGCGGTGCCGCCGCTCAAGACGCGCGTCACCGACCTCACCGGTACACTGGACGCGGGGCAGCTCGCCGCGCTCGAAGCCGAACTGCGCGCCTTCGAGCAGAAGAAAGGCAGCCAGGTGGCGGTGCTGATGTTGCCGAGCACCCAGCCCGAGACCATAGAGCAGTATTCGATGCGCGTCGCCGAACAATGGAAAATCGGCCGCGCCAAGACCGATGACGGCGTGATCCTGATCGTCGCCAAGAACGACCAGCGCCTGCGCATCGAGGTCGGCTACGGGCTGGAGGGCGCGATTCCCGATGTGGTGGCGAAGCGCGTCATTCGTGAGGTGATTGCGCCGCATTTTTTGGCGAACGATTTTCATGGCGGCATTCGCGACGGCGCGCGCATGCTGATGAAGCTGATCGATGGCGAAAAACTGCCGCCGCCGGCGCTGCCGCAGGCAGCGAACGTCGACGGCTACCAATCGCTGTTTGCAATATTGCTGGTGGTGGTCGTCGTTGCGGGCGGGGTGCTGAAGGCGGTTTTCGGGCGCTTCCTCGGCTCCGCGGCCACCGGCGCGGCGGCGGGTTTGGTTGCCTGGGCGTTGGCCGGAGCGCTCGCTGCCGCCGTGGTCGCCGGCATCATCGCATTCATATTCGCGCTGTTGCTGGGCAGTGGCGGCCGCGGCCATTACCCGAGCGGCTTCGGCGGCGGATGGGGCGGCGGAGGCGGCGGTTTTGGCGGCGGTGGAGGTTTCGGCGGCGGCGGTGGGGGATTCGGCGGCGGCGGCGCCTCGGGCAGTTGGGGCAGAAGCTGATGCGGTGGAAACGTCTGCTGCGGCATCTGTTTGCCGACCAGTGGTCGGTGCGGCGCGCGTTTCCGCCGGCGGCGCTGCGCGCGATTCGCGACCAGATCGGCGCGCAGGAAAAAAGGCATAAGGGGGAGTTGCGCTTTGCCGTCGAGGCGGCGCTGCCTTTGCCGGGGCTGTGGCGCGGGCAGGATGCGCGCAGCCGCGCGGTGGATCTGTTCGGTCGCCTGCGCGTGTGGGATACCGAACACAACAGCGGCGTGCTGATCTATTTGCTGCTGGCAGACAAGCGGGTGGAAATCGTCGCCGATCGCGGCATCCACGCAAGGGTGGGCGCCACCGCCTGGGAATCCATCTGCGGCGAAATGCAACGCTCGTTTGCGGCCGGACGCTTTGAGCAGGGCGTGTGCCTCGGCGTGGCGGCGATCAGCGATCTGCTCGCGACGCATTTTCCGCCGGTCAAGGACGATTCCAACGAGCTGCCAAACGAGCCGGTGGTGTTGTGAAAAGCCGGCGCCCGTCGGCACATCCTGGCCGTCGGCCCGCGGGCGGGGTCACGCTTGCCGGACTGCATCGAAACGTTTCATGCCGATAAGCCGCTGATTCGCTTGATGGCCTTCGCGAGTGGGCGCAGAATGCCAACCTGGAAAGCGGTTTCAAAATGAGAGCGTCGCTCCTTTCGCGCTCCACCGGATCGGCCAGCTGCATACTTCGTTTTCCAATGGGTTTTTGAAAAAAGGGCTTTGGCCGTATACTTCGAACTTCAACTATCAAGCCCAGCAGCGGGAAGGATCACAAATTGGCAAAGCCTAACTACCAGTACGAAAAGCGCCAGAAGGACCTAGCGAAAAAGAAGAAGCAGGAAGAAAAACGATTGCGCAAGCTGGAGAAAAGCACTGTTCCGGCTGTGGATAATCCGGATCAGGCACAGACACCGGCTCCGGTGCCTGAGCAGGGAGAAACGTCTTAACAGTGAACGGCGCAGGTGGGCCGCTTTCCTGCGCGGAGGTGGTTTATGTGCGAGGAAACTTGCACGAAGCCGTGCTTGAAATGCCCGTGAAATAGCTTTTCCCGCCATTTCCTCGCCGCCTCAAACACCCTATAATCGCGGCCTGCGCTTGTCGCTGGCTCATCGCGATCCTTTCCGTCTGACGGATATGCGCCGAATGGTGCCGAATCCGTCGGTGTCACGTCCAGCCCCGGCTGATTCGCGCCGCTGCGCGGCCTGAGTTCAGGCTGAAGGCCATGCTCGCCGCGGGAATGCGTGTGCGTCTGACGGCGCAGTAGGTGGGAGACTTTTGATGCAGCGCAAAATCGGCCTGCATGCATGCGGCTACACTGGCTTGCGTCCGAGGAAATTCCCGGGGCGGGCATGTTGAAAGGGCACTGCGGCAATGCTTGAAGCGCGACAACTCGAGTGCACGCGAGGTGATCGGCGTCTATTCAGCGACCTGAGTTTCGGGCTCAGTCGCGGCCAGCTGCTGCGCGTGGCAGGAGCCAACGGCAGCGGCAAGACCAGCCTGCTGCGCATCATGTGCGGTCTGGTTTCGCCCAGTGCGGGCGAACTGCGCTGGCAGGGGCGGCCGATCCGCGCCGAGCGCGAGGAGTATTCCAGGAATCTGGTATTCATCGGCCATCTCAATGCCTTGAAGGACGATCTGACTGCGCTGGAAAACCTGCAGTGCGCGGCGGCTCTGAGCGGGATGCCCGCCGATGCCGGGCGCATGCTTGCCGGCCTCGATCGCTTCGGCATTGCGCATTGCGCGGAACTGCCGGCGAAAGTGCTCTCCCAGGGACAGCGCCGCCGCGCGGCATTGGCGCGGCTGGCGCTTTCGCCGTCGGTGCCTTTGTGGATCCTTGATGAACCATTTTCCGCACTCGATGTCGGAGCAGTGGTGGAACTGGAGCGCCTGCTTGCCTCGCATCTCGCCTCTGGCGGCATGGTGGTATTGACCACGCACCAGGAAGTGCAGGTGGTGGCGCATGCGATATTGCGCGTCGATCTGGATCTGCACACTGCTGCGTTGCGGGCCGCATGATCAGGGCGATAGGGTGGGTACTGCGGCGCGACCTGCTGCTTGCTTTTCGGCGCCGCGGCGACGTGGTCAATGCACTCGTGTTTTTCGTCATCGTGGTAAGCCTGTTTCCGCTCGGTGTCGGAGCCGAAGCCAACCAGTTGCGCAATATGGCGCCCGGCGTGTTGTGGGTGGCCGCGCTGCTCGCCTGCATGCTGTCGCTGGCGCGGCTATTCGCGCCCGACCACCAGGACGGGACATTGGAGCAGATGCTGCTCGCAGGCGAGCCGCTGGTCGTGCTGGTGATGGGCAAGGTGATATCGCACTGGCTGATGTCGGGATTGCCGCTGGTGCTGATCGCGCCGCTGCTGGGCTTGCAGTTCGATCTTCCCGGGGACGCGCTCGGCGTGCTGTGTGTGTCGCTGCTGATCGGCACGCCGGTGCTGAGCCTGATCGGCGCGGTCGGAGCGGCGCTTACTTTGGGCGTGCGCGGCAGCGGCGTGCTGGTGGCGCTGCTGGTGCTGCCGCTGTTTGTGCCGGTGCTTATTTTTGGCGCCGGCTCGGTCGGCGCGACCGCGGCCGGCACGGGGGCGGAAGCGCATTTGCTGCTGCTCGGCGGATTTCTGGCGCTGGCGCTGGTGCTTGCTCCCTGGGCAAGCGCCGCGGCGCTGCGCATCGCGATGGAATGAGAGAAGAATGAGCAAATCGGGAAGATTCAGCTGGTATTATTTTTCCTCGCCGCAGAGCTTCTATCCGCTGGCGGGTGCGCTGCAGCCGTGGTTCGCCGCGCTGGCCGCCGTGCTTTGCGCGGTGGGCCTGTATATCGGCTTTTTCGTTGCGCCCACGGACGCGCAGCAGGGCGAGTCCTATCGCATTATTTTCATCCATGTTCCGGCAGCCTGGATGTCGATGTTTCTCTATCTGGTGATGGGGTTTTGGTCAGGGGTGGGATTGGTGCTCAATACGCGGCTGTCGTCGATGGTGGCGACCGCGCTCGCTCCGACCGGTGCGCTGTTCACCTTCATCGCGCTGTGGACCGGCGCGCTCTGGGGCAAGCCGACCTGGGGCACGTGGTGGGTTTGGGACGCGCGCCTGACCTCCGAATTGATCCTGCTGTTTCTCTACATCGGTTTCATGGCGCTGCAGGCCGCGATCGATGATCAGCGCCGGGCGGACAAGGCGGGCGCGGTGCTGGCGCTGGTCGGCGTGATCAATATTCCGATTATCTATTTCTCGGTGCAGTGGTGGAGCACGCTGCACCAGGGCGCTTCGGTGAGCATGAAGAGCGCGCCCACGATGGCGGCCACGATGCTGCTCGGAATGCTGGTAATGGCGCTGGGTTTTTGGATGTATAGTATCGCCGCCACGCTGGCGCGGGTGCGCTGCGTGATTCTCGAACGCGAACGCCATACCGATTGGGTGGCGGCGGAAATCGGCGGACAAACATGAACTGGGGAAGCTGGCAGAATTTTCTTGCCATGGGCGGCTATGGGCTGTACGTGTGGGGCTCCTACGCCGTCACCTTGGTAGTGCTCGTCGCCGAGATCGTGGCGCTGGTCACGCGCCGGCGCGGCGTAATCGAGCGCCTCGCCAAATATTACGCTGCACGCAGGAGGAATGATGAAACCGAGGCATAAACGTTTTGTTCTGGTCGGGGCCGGTGTCGCCGGCTTGGCGCTTTCAGCCGGGCTGGTGCTTTCCGCTTTTCAGAAGAACCTGGTGTTCTTTTACACGCCAACCCAGGTTGCCGCCAATGAAGCGCCGGTCGGAAAAAGCTTTCGCATCGGCGGCCTGGTGGAAAAAGGCAGTGTCAAACGCGAGGCCGACGGCGTGACCGTGCAGTTCATCGTGACCGATACCGCCAAGAGCATTCCGGTGACCTACCGCGGCATACTGCCCGACCTGTTCCGCGAGGGCAAAGGGGTGGTGACCCAGGGCAGGATCGGTCCCGACGGCGCGTTCCGCGCCGAAGAAGTGCTGGCCAAGCACGACGAGAATTACATGCCGCCGGCGGCTCAGGATGCACTCGACCAGGCAACCGCCAAGACCGCCGCGCAGTCGGTGGTGGCGCCGCCGAAAGGACAATGATGGCACCCGAACTCGGTAACTTCGCCGTAATCCTGACGCTTTGCATCGCGCTGGTCCAGAGCACGCTGCCGCTGATCGGCGCGGCGCGCGGCAATGTTGCCTGGATGGCGGTCGCACGGCCGGCGGCGCAGGGGCAATTCCTGTTCATTGCGTTCGCCTTCGGTTGTCTCACTTACGCATTTGTGACCAATGATTTCTCGGTGACCTATGTGGCGCAGCACTCCAACTCGCGGCTGCCGCTGGAATATCGCGTCGCCGGGGTGTGGGGCGGGCACGAGGGTTCGCTCCTGCTGTGGACCCTGATGCTGGGCGTGTGGATGTTCGCCGTGAGCGTCTTCAGCCGCACGCTGCCCGAGGAGATGGTGGCGCGCGTGCTTGGCATCATGGGACTGGTGAGCGTCGGCTTCCTGGTGTTCATGCTGTTTGCCTCCAATCCGTTCGATCGCCTGCTGCCGGCGGCCGCGGACGGGCGCGACCTCAACCCGCTGCTGCAGGACCCGGGCATGGTGTTCCATCCGCCCATGCTGTACATGGGCTACGTCGGCTTTTCGGTTGCGTTTGCGTTCGCCATGGCGGCGCTGATCGACGGCCGGCTGGATGCCGCCTGGGCGCGCTGGTCGCGCCCCTGGACGACGGTGGCGTGGATGTTCCTCACGCTCGGCATCGCTCTCGGCAGCTTTTGGGCCTATTATGAATTGGGCTGGGGCGGCTGGTGGTTCTGGGACCCGGTGGAGAATGCCTCCTTCATGCCCTGGCTGGTGGGCACGGCCCTGATACATTCACTGGCGGTGACCGAGAAACGCGGTGCGTTCAGGATCTGGACCGTATTCCTGGCGATCCTCGCCTTCTCGCTGAGTCTGTTGGGAACGTTCCTGGTGCGTTCCGGCGTACTCACCTCGGTGCACGCATTCGCCACCGATCCAAAGCGCGGCATATTCATTCTTGTTTTCCTGGCCGTGGTCGTGGGCTCCTCGCTCACGCTGTTCGCCTGGCGCGCGTCCAGGGTGGGGCTGGGAGGGCGCTTCGCGCTGGTTTCGCGCGAATCGATGCTGCTCACCAATAACGCGCTGCTTTTGGTCGCCACCGGGGCGGTGCTGCTGGGAACGCTGTATCCGCTGGTGCTCGATGCACTGGGCCTGGGCAAGATCTCGGTCGGGCCGCCTTATTTCGAGACCGTATTCGTGCCGCTGCTGGCGCCCGCGCTGTTTCTGATGGGCGTCGGACCGCTTGCGCGCTGGAAACAAGCCAGCGTGCCCGAACTTGCGCTGCGCCTGCGCTGGGCTCTGGCGGTGAGTTTCGTCACGGCGATAGTCGTGCCGCTCGCAATGGGCGGCTGGAGCACCATGGTCGGTTTCGGTATCTTGCTCGCGGCCTGGATTGTGGCGACTAGCGTAGTCAGCCTCAGGGCGCGGCTCGCGCTCTTGCCGAACGCAGGGCTGGGGGCGCGGCTGGCGCGACTGCCGAGCAGCTACTACGGCATGCTGTTCGCGCACCTGGGCATTGCCGTGTTTGTCGTCGGCGTGACGCTGGTGAACGGCTACCAGGTCGAAACCGACGTGCGCATGGAGGTGGGGGACAGCTCGCATCTGTCCGGCTACGGTTTCAAGCTGACGGCCATCAACGACGTGAAGGGGCCCAATTACAATGCCACCCGCGGCACGGTCGAAGTAACGCGAGACGGTAAGCCGGTGAAGACGTTGCATCCCGAAAAACGGCTGTATACCGTGCAGAACATGCCCATGACCGAGGCGGCGATCGACTACGGTTTTACGCGCCATCTGTATGTGGCGCTGGGTGAAGCTGTCGGTCCGAAGGTCTGGATCGTGCGCCTCTATTACAAACCCTACATCAGCTGGATCTGGGGTGGCTGCCTGTTGATGGGCTTTGGCGGCCTGCTCGCGGCCATCGACCGGCGCTATCGCATCAGGGCGCGTGCCGATTCCGCGCAAGCGGCCGGCGCTGCGGGCCTCAAGCCTTCGCCGGCGGGCTGATTCATGCTGCGCGCCCGCTTTCTTATTCCACTCGCCGCCTTTGTCGTGATGGTGGCGTTCCTGGGCGTCGGCCTCACACTCAATCCGCGCGAGGTGCCGTCGCCGCTGATCAACAAGCCTGCACCCGCGTTTGAACTGCCGCAGTTGCATGCGCCGGACAAGACTTTCTCGCACAAGGAAATGCTGGGAAAGGTCTGGATGCTCAACGTCTGGGCTTCGTGGTGCGTGGCCTGCCGCGAGGAGCACCCTCATTTAGTGGAACTCGCGCGCACCGGCGTGGTGCCGATCTACGGCCTCAACTACAAGGATGAGCGCGCCGACGGCATTGCGTGGCTGGCGCGCTTCGGTAATCCCTACCGGCTTTCCGCCTATGATCGCGACGGCCGCATCGGCATCGATTACGGCGTATACGGCGTTCCGGAAACTTACGTCATCGACAAGGCCGGCGTGATTCGCTACAAGCGCATCGGCATCGTCGATGCGGAGATCGTGCGCGACAAAATACTGCCGCTGGTAAGGGAGTTGAATGGAAATGGGTAAATATCTCGCGCTGCTGCTGGGCATGATCCTCGCCGCCTCGGTGCTGGCCAAGGAAGCGCCGACAGTGGCGGCGGATCCACAGCTGGAAAAGCGCGCCATGGCGCTCGCAACGGAACTGCGCTGCCTGGTATGCCAGAATCAGACCATAGCCGATTCGCACGCCGATCTCGCAGTCGATCTGAAGAACCAGATCCGGGAGAAGCTGAAAGCAGGCATGAGCGACGCCCAGATTATCGACTACATGGTGGCGCGCTACGGCGATTTCGTGCTTTACCGGCCGCCGGTCAAGGCGACCACGCTGCCGCTGTGGATAGGCCCATTCGTATTGCTGTTCGCGGCGCTCGCGGGATTGTTCTATTACATCCTGCGCCGGCGGCGTTCAGCTCCGGCGCAGCCGCTAAGCGAGACTGAGCAGGCGCGAGTGCGCTCCATGCTCGATGCGCCAGAGGAGCGCCCATGACCATGTTCTGGGTGTATGCGGCGCTGCTGACGGCGGCGGCGCTCGCGATCCTGGTCACGCCGCTGGTGCGTGGCCGCGCCAGGGCCGGCGCTTCAGTATCGCGCGCGGATTCCAACTTGACGGTATTTCGCGATCAGTTTGCCGAACTCGACGCCGACCTGGCTGCCGGAACGATCGGCCGCGACCAGTGGGAGGCGGCCCGCAGCGATCTGCAACGCGGGCTGCTGGAGGATGCAGGCACCGCCGCGGTCAGCGCGGCCCCGCCCGCCGCGCGCTCCAAGACGGCAGCCATCGTCGTGGCGGTCGCGGTGCCGCTTATTTCCGTATCGGTCTATCTGATTTTGGGCAGTCCGCACGGGCTGGAACCGGCAAAGGCGAGCGCAGTGCAGGGAGCGCCGCACGAATTGTCGCAAGGGCAGATCGAAGCCATGGTTGCGAGCCTGGCGCAGCGGCTGGAGGCGAACCCGGACGATGTCGAAGGCTGGGTGATGCTGGCGCGCACCTATAGCGCGCTGGGGCGCTTTGGCGACGCGGCCGGGGCCTACGCCAAGGCCGAGGCCAGGTTTCCGCAGAATGCGCAGCTGCTGGCCGATTATGCGGACAGTCTCGCCATGGCCCAGGGGCAGACCTTGCAGGGCAAGCCGGAAGCGCTGATACGGCGCGCGCTGCAGGCGGACGGCAACAACCTCAAGGCCCTGGCCCTGGCCGGGTCGGCGGAATTCGAAAAGCAGGATTTCGCCAAGGCGGCCGAATACTGGAAACGGATATTGCCGCTGCTGCCGGCGGATTCCGAAATGGGAAATTCGGTCCGCGCCAGTATCAAGGAAGCCGAGGACAAGCAGGGGGGGGCGCCCAGGTCATCGACCGCGATAGCGCAGGCAGCTCAGGCGGACAAAGCGAAGCCGTCGACTGCGCCTGCGAAAGCGGCCGCCAAGGATGCGCGCCTTAGCGGAACCATCAAACTTGCGCCGGCGCTGGCCGCGCGTGCAGCGCCCGAAGACACGGTGTTCGTGCTGGCGCGACCGGCGCAGGGCTCGCGCATGCCGCTCGCCGCGGTACGGGTCAAGGTGAAGGATCTGCCGCTCAAGTTTTCGTTCGATGACTCGATGGCGATGAGCACTGGGGCAAAGCTCTCCGATTTCGCCGAGGTGGTGGTGGCGGCGCGCGTGTCCAAGTCGGGCAACGTGGTGCCCGAACGCGGCGACCTCGAGGGCGTGAGCAAGCCGGTGCGCCCGGGAACCGCCGGCATGAGCGTCGAGATCGCGAACGAAGTTCAGTGAGGTCTTCCGCCTGACTGGGGTGGCCGTGACGATTCGGCCATATACGGCGCTTTAAGCACTATCGGCATGCGGCGAACGGATTTGCGCGCTGCGCGCGCCAACCGTGTTTTCGTGTTTTTGGTACGGAGAAGAAACATCCGTACCAAAAACACGGTTACGGACAAAAGCAACAACGGCTTGGGCTTGTCTTTGTTCGGGATCGTCGTCCCGCTTCAATCTATCCTCGGCGCGCCCTAGCGCTTTTCCATACCGATGAGATGCATGGAGTCTTCCTGGCTCTGGTTGCGCTTGTGCAGCCTGATCACGATCAGCATGGTGAAACAGACGAACCCGCCGAACAACACGATGATGGTATTGATGCCGAAGTTGGCGCGGATCATCAGCGCATACAGTGCCAGCATCAGCAGGATATTCAGGTTTTCGTTGAAGTTCTGCACAGCGATCGAATGCCCGGCAGACAGCAGCACATGGCCGCGGTGCTGCAATAGGGCGTTCATCGGGACGACAAAAAAACCGGCCAGCGCACCCACCAGGATGAGCAGGAAATAGACCAGCGGCAACCAGGTGACGAAAATCAGGGCCATGACGGCGAAGCCCATGGCCACGCCGACCGGCAGTACGTGCAAAGACTTCTTCAGCGGCACCAGGCGCCCGGCGAGCACCGCTCCCAGCGCGACGCCGAAGGCGACGATGCCTTGCAGGATCGCACCCTGGCTCAGCGGCATTCCCAGACTGTGTTCGGCCCACCTGAGCACGATAAACTGCAGGGTCGCGCCCGCGCCCCAGAACAGCGTGGTCACGGCGAGCGAGATCTGCCCCAGTTTGTCGCGCCACAAGGTGGTGAAGCACTGGGCGAAATCCCTGATCATTACAACCGGATTGCGCGACTGTTGGTGGTAGCGTGCACCGGTATCGGGGATGCGCAGGTTGAAAGCCGCGGCGATCAGGTAGAACAGTGAGATCACCAGGATCGCCGCCTCCGCCGCGGTGTCTATCCCGGTTTCAAGGCGGGGAAGGTCGATTGACAGCAATTGCGCTGAAATCTTGGGGCTGATGAGGGCGCCACCGAGCATGGTGCCGAGAATGATGGACGCCACCGTCAGCCCCTCGATCCAGCCGTTGGCGACCACCAGCTGCCGTGGCGGCAACATCTCGGTCAGAATGCCGTATTTGGCCGGCGAGTAGGCTGCCGCGCCCAGTCCGACCACCGCGTACGAGGTGAGTACGACCACGTGCGAGCTGATTCCGAGCAAGGCGAAATAATCGTAAAAGAACATGAGCGCGCAGCCGACTGTCTTGACGGTATTGGTGACAAACATCACCTTGCCCTTGGGCATGGAATCGGCGAAGGCGCCGACGAAGGCGGCGAGTACCACATAGGACACGGTGAAGAAGAATTTCAGTAACGGCGTCATCCACGCCGGGCCGTGCAGGTCGATCAGCATCGCAATCGCCGCGATGAGCAGGGCGTTGTCCGCCAGCGACGAAAAAAACTGCGCCGCCATGACGGTGTAGAAACCGCGGTTCATCTATGGGAAATTATTGAATCGGTTGTTGAAATTGGAAGCAGGCCGTTTTATACCACGACGCCGCCAGGAATCGCGAAAAATGCGCATCAGCTGTTCTTGTGAGGCGATTTATGCTTCAATAAGGCCGGATAATACAGCAAACAATAGACCGGGCGGGCGAGGAGTATGGCAGACAGACGATTGCAGGTTTTTCATGCGGTAGCCAGGCAGAGCAGCTTCACCAAAGCCGCCGAAACGCTGTTCATGACGCAGCCGGCGGTGACCTTTCAGATCAAGCAGCTGGAGGAGCATTTCAACACCCGTTTGTTCGACCGCGGACACGGCAAGATCACGCTGACCGCCGCCGGCGAGGTGGTGTTCGAATATGCGGAGAGAATCCTCTCGCTTTCGGCCGAACTCGATACCCGCATCAGCGAGCTGACCGGCGAGGTCCAGGGTCTGCTGCTGATCGGTGCGAGCATGACCATCGCCGAGTTCATGTTGCCGCGGGTGCTGGGAGAGTTCAAAGTCGCCTATCCCGGGGTCAAGGCACGGCTGACGGTGGCGAACTCCGAGACTGTCGAGCAGGGCGTCGCGGCACACAGTCTCGATCTGGGCCTGATCGAAGCGCCTTCGCGTCTTCCCAGCCTTTCCACCGAGGACTGCTGCGAGGACGAATTGCAGGTGGTGTGTGCGCCGACGCACCCGCTGGCAAAGCTCAAGGCAGTGACGCCGAAGCAACTGCTGCAGCATCCGTACATCAGCCGCGAACCCGGCTCGGGTACGCGCGAAGTGACGGACAGCTATTTCCGCAGCGCCGGATTTTCGGCGGACCAGCTGAACACCGTGATGGAACTGGGCAGCCCGGACGCGATCAAGGGCGTGGTTGAAACCGGCCTGGGTTTTGCCATCATGTCCAAGGTAATCGTGGCCAAGGAAAGGCAGCTCGGCGTGCTGGTGGCGCTGCCGCTTGTACCCAGGCTCACGCGCACGCTTTCGCTGGTCTATCCGAAGGAGAAATTTCGCTCGCGCCTGGTCAGCAGCTTTGTCGAGTTTTCCAAGGGCAAGCTGAAGACTTCCTTCAAGGGGTGAGGCGGTGACCCGCTCTCCCGGTCGTCCGGCAAAGTAGATGCCACGCCCGATCCGCGCCAGTATCAGCTTGTCCGCTTTGAGGCGCAACTTCGGCGTGGCGCGCCGCCACGCGCCCGCATCCAGGATCTGGGCGGTGGTCAAAGCCAACGCCTATGGACACGGCCTGCTGCGCGCGGCGCAGGCCCTGGCCGATGCCGACGGCTATGCGCTGCTGGATCTGAACGAGGCGGTGCGCCTGCGCGAAGCGGGAATCTCCAAACCCATCGTGCTGCTGGAAGGCGTATTCGAGCCCGCAGATCTCGCGATTGTTGATCACTACGCGCTGACGCCAGTGGTGCATGATTCGGAGCAGATCCTGATGCTCGAACGCGCCCGCCTGGCGTCGCAGATCGCGGTATTGCTCAAGCTCAACACCGGAATGAATCGACTGGGTTTCGCCGGATCCCAGGTTCGTACCGCTTATAGCCGGCTTGAAGCGAGCGGCAAGGTCGCGGCAATTTCGCTGATGACGCATTTTGCCGACGCGGACGGCGCCGCGGGTGTCGCCGCGCAGATGGCGCGCTTTGCCGAATGGACCGCTGGCTTGCAGGGCGAGACGACGCTGGCCAACTCGGCCGCGATTCTGCATTATCCGGAAACGCACGCCGATTGGGTGCGCCCGGGCATCATGCTCTACGGCTGCTCGCCTTTTGCCGACGTCAGCGCGGAGGCGCTGGGGCTGCAGCCGGCGATGACCCTCGCGAGTGAGATCATCGCGGTACAGGAACTCAAGCCCGGCGACCGGGTCGGTTATGGCGGTACCTTCGTGGTGCAGCAACCCATGCGCATAGGCGTAGTCGCGTGCGGCTATGCCGACGGCTATCCGCGCCATGCTCCCGGATTCAACGATACAAATACGCCCGTTGTCGTGGCCGGCATGCGCACGCACACCGTGGGGCGCGTGTCCATGGACATGCTGTGCGTGGACCTGAGCGACATTGCGCAAGCACGCGTCGGCAGTCCGGTGATCCTGTGGGGCGAGGGGCTGCCGGCGGACGAAGTCGCCGCCGCCGCCGGCACTGTCAGCTACGAGCTGTTGTGCGCATTGGCCGCGCGGGTGCCGGTCGTGGAGATCTGAAAGCGCGGTATGATTCAGCTCGCAAGGTCCGGCCGATTCAGGTGCCGTTCAATTTCAAGCAGAGGTCATTATGACAAGGCATAGCTATACCGCAATCGTGGAAAGGGAAGGAGACATGTACGTGGCGCTCTGTCCGGAGCTGGACGTCGCCAGCCAGGGCGAGAGCATCGAGCAGGCGACCGCGAATCTGAAGGAGGCCGTGGAATTGTTTGTCGAATGCGCCGACCCGCTGGAGGTCGCAAAGCGGCAGCACGGCGAAGTCTACGTGACGCGTTTCGAAGCGGTGCATGGCTAGACTTGCCGTTCTCTCCGGCAAGGAAGTGTGCAAGATTCTCGCGCGCCACGGCTTCGTGGAGGTGAGACGGCGCGGCAGCCACGTGGTGATGCAACGTCGCACCGCTGCCGGCAGCACCACGGTTCCGGCGCCCGATCATGACGAATTGAAGATCGGCACGCTGCAATCGATCATCCGGCAATGCGGCCTGCCGCGCTCAGAGTTCGAGTCGTGAATCAGCAGTTGCTTCAAAGACGAGCAGTTTCGATATCAAGTGTTGGACGAAGGCCAAAGACTGGCAAGACACTTTGCAGCAGGTACTGGCCGACCAGAGGGTCTGAGACAGTAACCGGATCCGATCGTGGCTAAATCAAAATCCATCTACACCTGCACCGAGTGCGGCGGCAATGCACCAAAGTGGCAGGGTCAATGTCCCGGTTGCTCCGCCTGGAATACGCTGATCGAAACCGCGATCGAGGCCGCTTCGGCGCATCGCTACAAGAGCGTCGCGGCCGCATCCAAACTGCAAAAGCTGGCGGAGGTGAGCGCGCGCGAAGCGCCGCGCCTGCCCACCGGGGTGGCCGAGTTCGACCGCGTGCTCGGCGGCGGACTGGTTGCGGGGCAGGTGGTGCTGATCGGCGGTGATCCGGGCATCGGCAAGTCGACGCTGCTGTTGCAGGCGCTTGCCGCCATGAGCGCGCAGCACCTCGCGGTCTATGTCAGCGGTGAGGAATCGGCCGAGCAGGTGGCGCTGCGCGCCACCCGTCTCGGGCTGGACTCCGGCGGCCTGCAGCTGCTCGCGGAAATCAATCTCGAAAGAATCCAGACCGTGCTGGCCGACGCGAAGCCGGAAATCGTGGTCATCGATTCCATCCAGACGCTCTATTCCGATGCGCTCTCCTCGGCGCCCGGATCGGTGGCGCAGGTGCGCGAATGCGCGGCGCAGTTGACGCGCCTGGCGAAGCAGACCGGCACGACTATCGTGTTCATTGGTCACGTGACCAAGGAAGGCGCGCTCGCCGGGCCGCGGGTGCTGGAGCATATCGTCGACACCGTGCTTTACTTCGAGGGCGATACGCAGCAGAGCTTTCGCCTGGTCCGCGCGTTCAAGAATCGCTTCGGCGCAGTAAACGAACTCGGTGTGTTCGCCATGACCGACAAGGGACTGAAAGGAGTGTCCAACCCTTCGGCGCTGTTCCTGTCGCGGCACGACGACCAGGTGCCGGGTTCCTGCGTGCTGGTGACGCAGGAAGGCACGCGCCCCCTGCTGGTCGAGATTCAGGCACTGGTGGATGAGGCGCACGCGCCCAATCCGCGCCGTCTGTCGGTCGGCCTGGAGCAGAACCGGCTGGCGATGCTGCTCGCGGTGCTGCACCGGCACGCGGGCATTGCCTGTTTCGACCAGGATGTGTTCGTCAACGCCGTAGGCGGCGTGAAAATCAGCGAGCCGGCCGCCGACCTCGCGGTGCTGCTCGCCATCGTGTCGTCGCTGCGCGCGAAGCCGCTGCCGCAAAAGCTGGTGGTGTTCGGGGAAGTGGGCCTGGCGGGGGAAATCCGCCCGGCGCCGCGCGGCCAGGAACGGCTGCGTGAGGCGGCCAAGCTCGGCTTCACCCAGGCGATCATTCCCAAGGCCAATGTGCCCAGGCAGACGATCGCCGGCCTGGAAATCATCGCCAGCGACAGGGTCGAAGACGCCGTCGCACGCCTGCGCTAGCCTGCGCGAATGAGGCTCGCGGCGAATGTGCCGCTGCGCACGGCCGACTCCAGCGTGGCCGGATAGTCGCTGGCGGTATAGTCCCCCGCGAGGTATAGGTGCTCGACCGCAGTCCGGTTCGGCGGCCGTGCCATGCCGGGGCGGCAGGAGAAGGTTGCGCGTTTTTCCGCGATGACCCGCGACCACAGCGGCGCGGGCAGGCCGGGCAGGAATGCGGCCAGCTCGCGGTGGATGGCATGCGCAAGTGTGTCCTGCGATGTGCTTTGATGCGCGCCGCGGGCGCTGATCACCGCCGCCAGCAGTCCGAGTACGCCGTTCAGACGGCCCCGGTCGAAGATCCACTGGATGCAGCCGCCGTCGAAGCCCGTCATTGCCTGCGGCATCGAGATCCTTTGCGGATACTGCAGATAGCAGGTGTAAATCGGCTCGTATTCCAGGGCGGCGACGCTCTGGCGTGTCGCTCCGAGCGCCGCAAACCGATCGAGCAGGCCGTCGATTTGATGCGGCCCTGCGGCGAGGATGACATGACTGTAGCGCTCCGCATCCGCGTCCAGAACGAAGCCGTCCGCGGTCTTGTCCAGGGTGCGCACCTGCGTTCCCAGCCGCACCGAGCCGCCGTTGGCGCGCACAAAGGCCGCCGCGGGCTCGGGAAAAAGTTTGCCCAGATCCGCGCGCGGGATGAGAAAGTCGCTGTTCGCGCGCTCGCCGTCCAGCGCATCGCGAAACAGGTTGAGAAAGACCTGCGCCGAAGCCGCGGCGGCCGGTGTGTTAAGGGCCGACACGCACAGGGGCTCCCATAGATAACGCGCGAGTGTTCCGGTTTGGCGATGCAGTGCAAGCAGCTCGGCGACCGGCATGTCGGCGGCGATGCGATAGGCGTTGCGGCGCATCGCCGTAATGAAGCGCGCGGCGGCAATGCGTTCGCGCCAGGACAGCCCGCCGGCAGTAAACAGCGCGGCGAGCAGATGCAGCGGCGCGGGCAGGCGCGGCGCGCGCAGGCTGAACTTGCCCGGATACTCGATGGCGAGCGGCTGGCGCGCGAGCAGTTGGCCGGGATCTGCGCCTACGGCGCGCATCAGGCGCAGGGTTTCGCGGTAGGCCCCGATCAGGATGTGCTGGCCGTTGTCGAGCGCTATGCCTTCGATATCGACCGAGCGCGCGCGGCCGCCCAGGTGCCGCGCCGCCTCGAAAACAGTGACCCGGACCTTTGCCTGCGCCAGCGTCACCGCCGCGGCCATCCCGGCCCAGCCGGCGCCGATGACAGCGACGTTCACGCCGTGATCCAGGTCTTCCATGCAATCCAGAGCTTGCGTACCGGGGTCAGCGCCGTGCGCTGGCTGAGTACCTTGCAGCCGTCTTCTGCAATCTCTCTGAGCAGGGTGCGGTAGATCGCGGCCATGATCAGGCCCGGGCGCTGCGCCTTGCGGTCCACTTGCGGCAATTGCTCGAGCGCCAGGCTGTAATAGCGCTCGGCGCGCTCGATTTGAAACGCCATCAGGCGCACGAAGTTCTCGGTCTGGCGCGCATGCAGGATATCGGCCGCGCTGACCTTGAATTGCTGCAGTTCGCTCATGGGAAGATAGATGCGCCCCTTGCGGCTGTCCTCGCCGACGTCGCGGATGATGTTGGTCAGCTGAAACGCGAGGCCGAGGGTGTGCGCATAGGCGAGGGTGCGCTCGTCGCGGTAGCCGAAGATGGAGGCGGCGAGCAGGCCGACGACGCCGGCCACGCGGTGGCAGTACTGCTCCAATGCCGCGAAATCGAGATAACGGTTCTGGCTCAGGTCCATTTCCATGCCGTCGATGATCTCGGCCAGGTATTCGTGCTTGATGCCGAAGGGCTGAATCGCGGGGGCGAGCGCCCGCGCCACCGGATGCTGCGGCTCACCGGCGTATAGCCGGGCGAGTTCCTGCCGCCACCAGGCGAGCTTGGTGCCCGCCACCCCGGTATCGGTGCATTCGTCGACGACGTCGTCCACCTCGCGGCAGAAGGCGTACAGCGCGGTGATGGCGCGACGGCGTTGCGGCGGCAGAAACAGGAAAGAATAATAGAAGCTCGATCCGCTCTGTGCCGCCTTTTGCTGACAGTAGTCGTCGGGATTCACGGACATTCCGGGCTTTGGAGTCTCAATTGACCGCGGTGAAAAATCGGCGGCGTGCCATCAGTCTGTCAAGGCCCTGAATAGGAGCAGGGGCCAGTCGTAGGTTCTCAACACTGGACGGTGATGGTAGACGTCGCCTCGGGCCTTGTCTATTTTTTCCAGGATGCGCAGACCGCCCTGGACGATAGTGCGGATTTCCAGGCCGATGCGCCCCGGCAGCGTGCGACCCAGGGGCGCGCCCGATTTGATCAGCGCGCGCGCACGCTCGACCTGAAACCGCATCAAGGCCTGCCATTGGCCCGACGCGTCGCCGCTTGCTATATCGCGTTCAGTCACGCCAAAACGCCGCATCTCGTCTTGCGGCAGGTAGATGCGGTCTTTGCGCCAGTCGATTTCCACGTCCTGCCAGAAATTGACCAACTGCAGGCTGCTGCAGATGGCATCCGACTGCTCGAGGTTGCGCTCGGCGGCGGCGTTGAACAGATGCAACAGCAGGCGGCCTACGGGGTTGGCCGAACGGCGGCAATAGTCCATTACTTCGGCGAAGTCCGCATATCGCTTCTTGACCACGTCCTGCGCAAATGCGTCGAGCAGATCGTGAAACAGTTGCAGCGGCAGGCGGTTTTCGCGCACGATGGCCCCGAGTTCCGCGAAAAGCGGCAATTGCGGCGCGATATCGGCCTCCAGTCGTCTGAGTTCTTGACGATAATTATCCAGTTGTGCCAGCCGCTGCCTCGCCGGCAGATCGCCTTCGTCGGCAAAATCGTCGGCCGAGCGGGCAAAGCGGTAGATGACCGAGACCGGATAGCGCAATGGGGCCGGCAGGAGCACCGAGGCAACCGGGAAATTCTCGTAGTGGCCTACGGTCATTAGCTTGAAATTCTTGAGGAATTACTTAAAGTTTGAGCTGACAGTATAGGGCGAAATCGCGTAAAATTGCACCTGCGCGAAGGTGGCGGAATTGGTAGACGCACTGGATTTAGGTTCCAGCGCCTCACGGCATGGGGGTTCGAGTCCCTTCCTTCGCACCATGCCGAGCAGTGTCAAGAGTGGGTGACGAAAAGGGGTGCTTCCTTTCGATTCCCCGGTTTAGTGGCAGACTTTGAGGGAATTTGATGCAAACAAGTTTGGAGAATCTAGGCTCGCTTGAGCGCCGCCTGAACATGGCTGTGGCGGTTGACGAAATCGAGAAACAAGTGGACGAACGGCTGAAAAAACTCTCCCGCACCATGCGCTTGGCGGGTTTTCGTCCGGGTAAGGTGCCATTGAAGCTCGTCGCCCAGCAGTATGGTCCGCAGGTGCGCTCCGAGGTGATTGGCGACGCCGTGCAAAAAACCTTCAGCGACGCCGTGCGCGAGCAGAACCTCAAGGTGGCCGGTTACCCGCGCATCGAGCCCAAGGCGGGCGAGGCTGATGCAAAGAACATCGAATTCAGCGCGACTTTCGAGATCTACCCGGAAGTGGTCCTGGGCGACATTGGCGCGAGCAGGATCGAGCGCGCTGCGCTCACAGTGGGCGACGCGGAGGTCGACAAGACGCTGGAAATCCTGCGCAAGCAGCGCCAGCATTTCCACCCTGTGGAACGGCCCGCTGCAATGGGCGACCGCGTGACGGCGGATTTTTTGGGCAAGATCGACGGCGTCGAGTTTGCCGGCGGCAAGGCCAGCGATTTCGTCTTCGTGCTGGGCGAGAAGCAGATGCTGCCCGAGTTCGAAGCCAATGCGCTCGGGCTTGCGGCCGGCGCTGCCAAGACGTTCGAACTGACTTTTCCGGCCGACTATCACGGCAAGGACGTGGCGGGCAAGACCGCCAGCTTCGAGCTGACCCTCAAGCTGGTCGAGCAGCCGCATCTGCCCGAACTGGACGCCGAGTTCGCGCAGTCGCTCGGCGTGACCGATGGCGATCTCGCCAAGATGCGCGCCGAGGTCAGGGCCAATATCGAGCGCGAGGTGAAAAAACGCACCCAGGCCGATATCAAGAACAAGGTAATGCAGGTGCTGCTCGACGCGACCAAGATCGATCTGCCCAAGGCACTGATCGAGATGGAAACGCAGCACCTGGTTCAGGCTGCGCGCTCCGACCTGGAAGCGCGCGGCATGAAAATGGAGCAACTGCCCATCAATCCGGAGATGTTCGAGCAGCAGGCCCAGCGCCGCGTATCGCTGGGATTGATCATCGCCGAATTGGTGAAGGCGCATGGTCTTGCGGCCAAGCCGGAGCAGGTGCGGGCCTTGGTGGCGGAGCAGGCCGAGAGCTACGAGCAACCCGATGAGGTGGTAAAATGGATTTATTCACAACCGCAGCGTCTGTCCGAGATGGAAAGCCTGGCGCTGGAGGAGAATGTCGTCGCGTGGGTGCTGGCGCAAGCGAAAGTGGAGGACAAGCTTGTGAACTTCGATGAATTTATGGGGAAATCGGCATGAGCGACCGAGCAGGGGGCCCCGCGCAGCGGGGATGCGACCGAAGCGAATGCCGGCAGTCGCCGACGCGACGACATCTCGCGTTGCAGCAAGCGCAAGGAGGCGACGGCATGACCGAGGAGGCGAGGGCATGATGCAGCCGGGCTGGAAGCCGCGCGCGGCGGGATGGATGCAGCCGCAGGCTGATTTCGAGGGCGCGCAAGGCTTGGGCTTGATTCCCATGGTCATCGAACAGAGCGGCCGGGGCGAGCGCGCCTACGATATTTACTCGCGCCTGCTGAAAGAGCGGGTGGTGTTCCTGGTTGGTGTGGTGAACGAGATGACGGCCAATCTGATCGTCGCCCAGTTGCTGTTTCTCGAGTCTGAAAACCCCGACAAGGACATCTCTTTCTATATCAATTCACCGGGCGGTTCGGTCTCCGCCGGACTCGCCATCTATGACACGATGCAATTCGTCAAGCCGGACGTAAGCACCCTGTGCGTGGGCCAGGCCGCCAGCATGGGATCCTTCCTGCTCGCCGCCGGGGCCAAGGGCAAGCGTTATTGCCTGCCCAATTCGCGCGTCATGATCCATCAGCCGATGGGCGGCTTTCAGGGGCAGGCCTCGGACATCGAGATTCACGCCAAGGAAATTCTGTACCTGCGCGGGCGGCTGAATGAAATGCTGGCTCTGCACACCGGAAAGAGTATCGAGACCATCGCGCGCGATACCGACCGGGACAATTTCATGTCGGCGGACGAAGCGGTGAGCTACGGTTTGGTGGACAATGTGCTGAGCAATCGCGCCGATGTCAAGAAATGAGGCTTAAATGACCGAAAAAAACACCGGTGAAAAGCTCCTGTACTGCTCCTTCTGCGGCAAGAGCCAGCACGAGGTGAGGAAGCTTATCGCCGGGCCCTCGGTGTTCATCTGCGACGAATGCATCGAGCTGTGCAATGACATCATCCGCGAGGAGACCAGCACCGACAAGTCGGGCAAGGCGGCCAAGGCCGATCTTCCGACACCGAAGGAGATCTGCGACATTCTCGACGAATACGTGATCGGCCAGAAGATAGCGAAGCGGATCCTGTCGGTAGCGGTGTACAACCATTACAAGCGGCTCAAGCACCTGTCGAAGAACGATGAGATCGAGCTGGCGAAGTCGAACATACTGTTGATCGGGCCCACCGGCTCCGGCAAGACCCTGCTCGCGCAGACGCTGGCGCGGTTGCTGAACGTGCCTTTCGTCATCGCCGACGCCACCACCCTGACGGAGGCGGGTTATGTCGGCGAGGACGTCGAGAACATCATCCAGAAGCTGCTGCAGAACTGCGACTACGACGTGGACAAGGCCAAGCGCGGCATCGTCTACATCGACGAGATCGACAAGATATCGCGCAAGTCGGACAACCCGTCGATCACCCGCGATGTCTCGGGCGAGGGCGTGCAGCAAGCGCTGCTGAAGCTGATCGAGGGCACCATTGCCTCGGTGCCGCCGCAGGGCGGCCGCAAGCACCCCAACCAGGATTTTGTGCAGGTGGACACGACCAATATCCTGTTCATCTGCGGCGGCGCTTTCGACGGCCTGGAGAAGATCATTCGCAACCGTTCGGAGAAGAGCGGCATCGGCTTCGGCGCGGAAGTGCGCAGCCTCAAGGACAGCAAGGATATCACCGCAGTGCTGCGCGCCGTGGAGCCCGAGGATCTGATCAAATTCGGCCTGATACCGGAGTTCGTCGGGCGCATGCCGGTGATCGCCACGCTGGAAGAGCTGGACGAGGCTGCATTGATTCAGATCCTCACCACGCCCAAGAACGCGCTGATCAAGCAGTACCAGCGCTTGTTCGGCATGGAAGGGGCGGAACTGGAAATACGCCCCCTGGGACTCTCGGCCATTGCGCACAAAGCGCTCGCGCGCAAGACCGGCGCTCGCGGTTTGCGCTCCATCCTCGAGCAGGTGCTGCTCGACACGATGTACGAGCTGCCGACCATGGAGAATGTCAGCAAGGTGGTCATCGACGAGCCGACCGTGCTCGGCGAAGGCAAGCCGCTGTTGATCTACTCCGACGCGCCCAAGGTCGCAGGTTCTCTTTCCTGAGAGCGCCAACGGGGTTGAACTAATCTCCCCCGCCCCAATCTATCAATGAATATCCCGCTGAGGTATAGCCATGTCCGCCACTGAATATTCCCCCGATCTGACCCAGTTTCCGCTGTTGCCGCTGCGCGACGTGGTGGTTTTCCCGCACATGGTGATTCCGCTGTTTGTCGGCCGTCCCAAATCGATCAAGGCGATGGAACTCGCCATGGAGGCGGGCAAGAGCATCATGCTGGCGGCGCAGAAATCCGCGGCCAAGGACGAGCCTGCCGCCGAGGACATGTACCGCATCGGCTGCATCGCAAACATATTGCAGATGCTGAAGCTGCCAGACGGGACGGTGAAGGTGCTGGTCGAAGGCAGCCAGCGCGCGGTGATCAAGGAAATCGAAGACCAGCGCAGCCATTATGTGGCCACGGCCCGACCCGTCCCGGCTGACGCGAGCGACAACAACGAGGTCGAGGCGATGCGACGGGCGCTGGTAACCCAGTTCGACCAGTATGTGAAGCTGAACAAGAAAATCCCGCCCGAGATTCTGACCTCGCTCGGCGGCATCGAGGAGGCCGGGCGTCTGGCCGATACCGTTGCCGCACACCTGCCGCTGAAACTGGAGCAGAAGCAGCAGGTGCTGGAGATGTTCGACGTCAAGGCGCGCCTGGAGCACCTGCTCGGGCAACTCGAGACCGAGATCGACATCCTGCAGGTGGAAAAGCGCATCCGCGGCCGGGTCAAGCGCCAGATGGAAAAAAGCCAGCGCGAGTATTACCTGAACGAACAGGTCAAGGCGATCCAGAAAGAACTGGGCGAGGGCGAGGACGGCGCGGATCTGGACGAGATGGAGAAGAAGATCAAGGCCGCGCGCATGCCCAAGGACGCGCGGGTCAAGGCCGAGGCCGAGCTGAAGAAGCTGCGCCTGATGTCGCCGATGTCGGCCGAGGCCACCGTGGTGCGCAACTACATCGACATACTGGTAGGGCTGCCGTGGAAGAAGCGCAGCAAGATCTCAAAGGACATCGCGGCCGCGGAGAAAAGCCTGGACTCCGATCACTACGGACTGGAGAAGGTCAAAGAGCGCATCGTCGAGTACCTGGCCGTGCAAAGCCGCGTGGACAAGGTGAAGGCTCCCATCCTGTGTCTGGTGGGCGCGCCCGGGGTGGGCAAAACGTCGCTGGGCCAATCCATCGCCCGCGCGACCAACCGCAAGTTCGTGCGCATGTCTTTGGGCGGCGTGCGCGACGAGGCGGAGATTCGCGGCCACCGCCGCACCTACATCGGTTCCATGCCGGGCAAGATCCTGCAGAACATGGCCAAGGTCGGCGTGCGTAACCCGCTGTTTCTGCTGGACGAAGTGGACAAGCTGGGGATGGACTTCCGCGGTGATCCGTCTTCGGCGCTGCTCGAAGTGCTGGATCCGGAGCAGAACCATACGTTCGTCGACCATTACGTCGAGGTCGAGTACGACCTGTCGGAAGTGATGTTCGTCGCCACCGCGAACACGCTCAATATCCCGCCGGCGCTGCTCGATCGCATGGAGGTCATCCGGCTCTCGGGCTACACCGAGGACGAGAAGGTGCACATCGCCACGCGCTACCTGTTGCCCAAGCAGCTCAAGAACAACGGGCTGAAGCTGGACGAGGTATCGATCGCGGAATCGGCCATACGCGACGTCATACGCTACTACAGCCGCGAGGCCGGTGTGCGCAGCCTGGAGCGTGAGATTTCCAAGATCTGCCGCAAAGTGGTGAAGACCCTGGTGACCAAGAGCCGCGACAGCAAAATCGTCGTTACGGCAAAGAACCTGGACAAATTTCTCGGCGTGCGCAAGTACGCCTTCGGCATCGCGGAAAAGAAAAACCAGGTTGGACAGGTCACCGGTCTCGCATGGACCGAGGTCGGCGGCGAACTGCTGACCATCGAAGCCGTAGTGATGCCGGGCAAAGGCAAGAGCATCACCACCGGCAAGCTGGGCGAGGTGATGCAGGAGTCGATCCAGGCAGCGCTCACCGTGGTGCGCAGCCGCTCGGCCAAGCTCGGTGTCGCCGAGGACTTCTACCAGAAGATCGATCTGCACATTCACCTGCCCGAGGGCGCGACGCCCAAGGACGGGCCCAGCGCCGGTATCGGCATCTGCACCGCGATGGTATCAATTCTCACCGGCATTCCGGTGCGCGCCGATGTGGCGATGACCGGCGAAATCACGCTGCGCGGGGAGGTGCTGCCCATAGGCGGGCTGAAGGAAAAGCTGCTCGCCGCTCACCGCGGCGGCATCAAGACGGTGCTGATTCCGGAGGAAAATGTGAAGGATCTCGCCGAGATTGCGGAAAACGTCAAGAACCGCCTCGAGATCGTGCCGGTCAAGTGGATAGACCAGGTGCTCGAACTGGCGCTGGAGCGCAGGCCCGAGGCCCTGAGCAAGAAAGACGATATCGCCCCGATTGCGCCGGCCTCCGAAGGTCAGCCGGTGAGCGGAGTCTTCACGCACTGAGCGTGCATCGATCGCTCCGGAAAAGCCCTTGACACGCGTGAATGGCGCTTGCTATAACGGTTCCATCGCAGTCGTCGATCGCCGCAAGATTCCGGTCGCACTCTCACCTTACAGCGCATTTACTCCAATCTTTGTTTTTCCATGGCCAAATTCAATAAGAGAACAGGGGGTTCAACGTGAATAAAACCGAAATGATCGATCAAATCGCCAAGTCCGCGGACGTGTCCAAGGCAGCTGCGGGTCGCGCCCTGGATGCAACCGTAACGGCGATCAAGACCGCGATGAAGAAAGGTGGCATGGTGACGCTGGTTGGATTCGGGACTTTCTACGTCGGCAAGCGCGCAGCGCGCAACGGGCGTAATCCGCGCACCGGCGCAAGCATCAAGATCAAGGCTGCGCGGGTGCCAAAATTCCGCGCTGGCAAAGCACTGAAAGATGCGTTAAACTAGCGCGCTTTTTGGACCAGAGCGCCCCGCGTTTCAGTCAGTCCAAGAGGGTGCTTAGCTCAGTTGGTAGAGCGTCGCCTTTACACGGCGAATGTCGGGAGTTCGAGCCTCTCAGCACCCACCAGGGTGTTCAGTATTGCTGGAGTGGTAGTTCAGTTGGTTAGAATGCTGCCCTGTCACGGCAGAGGTCGCGGGTTCGAGTCCCGTCCACTCCGCCAACAACGAAAGGCGAACCCAGACAGGGGTTCGCCTTTTTTATTTGAGAGATTAACGTCATGTTCGATCTAGTCCATAAGCACAAGTTGCTGGTGCAGTTGTTGCTGGCTCTGATAATTCTTCCGTTCGCATTCTGGGGCATAGACTCCTATCAACGCGGCGCGAGCACGGTGCAGGATATGGCCGAGGTCGCCGGGCAGAAAATCACCCTGCAGGAATTCAGCCAGGCGCAGCGCGACCAGCAGGATCGTCTGCGCGCGCTTCTCGGCCGCGATTTCGATCCAGCGCTGTTGGATTCGACGGAGCAGCGTGCCGAGCTTCTCGACCAGCTGATACAGCAGCGCCTGCTCGCCGTGCATGCGTTCAAGAGCAAACTGGTGGTGACCGACGAACAGCTGCGCGCGACAATCACCGGCCTGCCGGCATTCCAGGAAGACGGCCGGTTCTCCAAGTCGCGTTACGATGCGTTGTTGCGCGCGCAAGGCATGAGCGATGTGGTATTCGAAGCCCGGCTGCGCCGGGACCTCGAGCTGCAGCAGCTCAATAGCGCGTTGGCCGACTCCAGTCTAACAAGCAGGGCACAGGCGGCGCGGATGCTCGCGATTCTGGGGCAGCAAAGGGAAATATCCGAAGTGGTGCTGTCGTTCGAGCAGTTCACGGGCGAAGTCAAGCTTGCGCCGGACGCGGTCAAGGCCTATTACGACAGCCATCCAGGCGAGTTCGTGGTGCCGGAGCAGGTGCGAGCCGAATATGCGGTGCTCAATGCGGATGCGCTGGCCGCGCTGGAGACCGTGAGCGAGGCCGATATGCACAGCTGGTACGACAGTAACGTGCGCCCAAAATTCGAGGAGCGCGCGGCGGCGAACAAGAAAGCCGAGGAACTGCTGGCGCAATTGCGCGCCGCGCCGGAAAAATTCGCCGAGCTGGCCAAGCAGTATTCGCAAGACCCAGGCTCCAAGGACAATGGCGGCGACCTTGGCTACTTCGCGCGCGGCGCGATGGTCAAGCCTTTCGAGGACGCGGCATTCAAGCTGAAACAAGGGCAGTTGAGCGGCATCGTCGTGTCCAGCTTCGGCTTCCACGTCATCAAGCTGACCGGGATCAAGCCGGCCAAGGACGGCGAGCCCGAGCAGCGCCAGGCCAGCCATATCCTGATCACCGCACCGGCGGCCAAAGATTTCCAGGCGATGCGCGCCGAGATTGAAAAGGACCTGAAGAAACAGCGCCTGGGCAAGAAATTCGCCGAAGCCGCGGAAATCTTCAGCAATCTCGCCTATGAGCAGCCCGACACCCTGCAGCCGATAGCCGACAAGTTCAAGCTCAAGCTGCAGCAGTCCGGATGGCTCACGCGCGCACCCAACGCTGCGGCCGGCGCGCTCAACAACCAGAAGATCCTGGATGCGCTGTTTTCGCCCGATTCGATCAAGAACAAACACAACACGGAGGCGGTGGATGCCGGTGCCGACACGCTGCTGGTGGCGCGCGTGATCGGGCACAAACCCGCCGCGCCCAGACCGCTGGATGAAGTCCAGACCGAGATTGCGAAGAAGCTGATCGAGCAGGAAGCCATGGCATTGGCGATCAAGCGCGGCGCGGCCAAATACGCCGAGTTGCAGCAGGGAAAAGACGCAGGCCTCGCCTGGAGTGCGGCCAAGATGGTCGGCCGCCAGGGCAAGCCGGTGGTGCACCCGGACGCGCTGAAGGCGATTTTCCGCGCCGATACCAGCGAGCTGCCCGTCTACCTGGGGGTGGAACTGCGCGACCGCGGCTACGGCATGTACAAGATATCGCGCGTGGTCGACGCGCCGCCGGCGGAAGCAGCGCGCGCGAAGGAGATGCAGGAGCAACTGGCGCGGCAAGCCGCGCAGGAGGATTCCGCCGCCTATATCGCCAGCCTCAAGGCCGCGGCCAAGATAGAAATCAACAGGGCGAACCTGGAGAAAAAAGGCGGCTAGGTTGTTTCGGTGGTACTGAAACGACCCTTTATACTTCCGTCGTGCCCAGTGCAGTGGTGTTGAAGCCGCCGTCGACGTAGGTCACCTCGCCGGTGATGCCGCTGGCAAGGTCGCTGCACAGGAACGCAGCCGCGTTTCCCACTTCGTCGATAGTGACATTGCGCCGCAGCGGCGCCTGCTTGGCGTTGTAGGCGAGCAGTTTGCCGAAACTGGCGATGCCGGCAGCCGCCAGCGTCTTGATCGGCCCGGCGGAAACCGCATTGACGCGGATACCCTTCGGGCCCAGGCTCGCCGCCATGTAGCGCACCGCGGCCTCCAGGCTCGCCTTGGCCAGACCCATCACGTTGTAGTTCGGCATGGTGCGCACCGCGCCCAGGTAGGTGAGCGTCAGCAGCGCGGCGCGCCGGTCCCGCATCAGCGGCAGCGCCGCCTTGGCCAGCGCGGCGAAGCTGTAGCTCGATACGTCGTGCGCGATGCGGAAAGCCTCGCGCGAGATGCCTTCGAGGAAATCGCCGTCGATCGCCTCGCGCGGGGCGTAGGCGATGGAATGCACCAGGCCGTCCAGGCCGTCCCAGCTCTTGCCGAGCTCGGCGAACAGGTTCGTGATCTCCGCGTCGCTCGCCACGTCGCAGGCAAACACCAGGCGGCTGCCGAAATCGCCGGCCATGGTGGTGACGCGTTCCTTGAAGCGCTCGTTCTGATAGGTGAATGCGAGTTCGGCGCCTTCGCGATGGCAGGCCCTGGCGACGCCATAGGCGATAGATCGGTTGCTGAGCAAGCCGGTGATGAGAATACGCTTTCCTGTCAGAAAACCCATGGCGACTCCGGAGTACTGAGTGTCTGTAACAATACGAGGGGATATTCCCCGAGGGGACTTTCCCCTCAAGGGGGATCGAGACCTGCGGACGCCCCCCTCGTGCTCCCCTGAATTGGCCCGTAGCAAAATGACTTTTGCTACGGGTTCCATGCAAGTGAATTATACCGTGGTGACGCACCTTGCGGGTTCGGCTAAACTCGGGCGATGCGTTTTCCGACTGCGCTCGCTTGTCTGCTCCTGCTCGCCGGCTGCGGCGAGGCCTGGAACAATCCCTATCCAGCCTCCGAGCGCGGCAAGAACATCCTTTACAGCGCCTTCACCGAGCGCCCCAAGCACCTCGACCCGGTACAGTCCTATAGCGAGAATGAAGTCGAGTTCAACGCGCAGATCTACGAGGCGCCGCTGCAGTATCACTATCTGAAGCGACCCTACACGCTAATTCCGGCGACGGCCACCGAGGTGCCCAAGCCGGTTTATCTCGATGCGGCGGGCAGGCGCCTGCCGCAGGACGCGAACGACGTCGCATTCAGCCTGTACGAAATCCACATCAAGCCGGGCATCCTGTACCAGCCGCATCCTGCCTTCGCCCGCGACGGCGCCGGCAGGCCGCTTTACCAGAGTCTCAACCGTGCCGCGATCGCGCCGATGTGGAAACTCTCGGATTTCGGCAGCACCGGCACGCGCGAGCTTCGCGCCGAGGACTACGTCCATCAGATAAAGCGGCTCGCCCATCCGCGCCTGCATTCGCCGATCTTCGGCCTGATGAGCGAGTACATCGTCGGCCTGAAAGAACTGGCCGACACGCTGAAAAAGGCCAATCAGGAACTGCAACGGAACGGCGACAAGGATGCCTGGCTCGATCTCTCCAGGTATCCGCTGGCCGGCGTCGAGGCGGTGGACAGCTACACTTACCGAATCAAACTGAAGGGACGCTACCCCCAGTTCGCCTATTGGCTGGCGATGCCTTTTTTCGCGCCGGTGCCGATCGAGGTAGAGCGCTTTTTCTCCCAGCCCGGCATGGCGGAAAAGAACCTCAGCCTGGATTGGTACCCGGTCGGCACCGGTCCCTACATGCTGACGGAGAACAATCCGAATGCGCGCATGGTGCTCGAGCGCAATCCGAATTGGCGCGGCGAGGCCTATCCGGACGAAGGCGAAGCCGGGGACCTGCGCCGCGGCCTGCTGGCCGACCGCGGCAAGACCATGCCCTTTGTCGACCGTGTAGTGTTCAGCCGCGAAAAGGAAAGCATCCCTTACTGGAACAAATTCCTGCAAGGTTATTACGATTCGTCGGGAATATCTTCCGACAGCTTCGACCAGGCGGTAAGGATTTCGATCGAAGGTGACGCGGCCGTCAGCCCCGAGATGGAGGCGCGCGGCATCAGGCTCGAGACCTCGGTGGCAACCTCGACCAGTTATATGGCGTTCAACTGGAACGACCCGGTGGTGGGCGGTGGCGGCAACGAGAAACAGCGCGAACGGGCGAAAAAGCTGCGCCATGCGATCGCCATCGCGGTGGACTGGGAAGAACTCATCTCGATATTCGCCAACGGCCGCGGCATTTCCATGCAGGGGCCGCTTGCCCCGGGCATATTCGGCTATCGCGACGGCCGTGAAGGCGTCAACACCACGGTCTACGATTGGGTGGATGGCCGGCCCGCGCGCAAGCCGATCGAGGCGGCGAAAAAGCTGCTCGCCGAAGCCGGCTATCCCAACGGCCGCGATGCGAAGACCGGCCAGCCGCTGGTGCTTTACTATGACACCACCGGACGCGGTCCCGGCGACAAGCCGCGCCTGGACTGGTTTCGCAAACAGTTCGCCAAGCTGGAGATCCAGCTTGAGGTGCGCGACACGGACTACAACCGCTTCCAGGACAAGGTCAGGAAAGGCGCGGCACAGATTTTCACCTGGGGCTGGAACGCGGACTATCCCGACCCGGAAAATTTCCTGTTTCTGCTGCACGGAATGCAGAACAAGGTCAAGTATGACGGGGAGAATGCCGCAAACTACGTCAATCCCGAGTACGACCTGTTGTTCGAGAAAATGAAGAACATAGAAAACTCGGGCGAGCGGCAGGCCATCATCGACAGGATGATGGTGATCCTGCGCGAGGACATGCCCTGGGCCGGAGGCTATCATCCGAAGGACTATGCGCTCTACCACGCATGGTTGGGCAACAACAAGCCGAATCAGATGGCGCGCAACAAGCTCAAGTATTACCGCATCGATACCGAGCAGCGTGTGGCGCGGCGCGATGCGTGGAATCGACCGGTGCTGGTCCCCCTGGCTTTGGCGTTGGCGCTGCTCGCGCTGTCGGCGATCCCGGCGGTGCGCAGCTACCGTCGGCGCGAGCGCATGGCGGCAAGGCCGGACGTAGGTACGGCAGCGTGATCGGCTACATCATCCGCCGCGCGCTCTACGCGATCCCGATTCTGATCGGGGTGAACCTCCTCACCTTTGCTTTGTTCTTCGTCGTCAACAGCCCGGATGACATGGCGCGCATGCAGCTTGGCGTGAAACGGGTCACGCCCGAGGCTATCGTCAAGTGGAAGTCTGAGCGCGGCTATGACAAGCCCCTGGTCTACAACGGGCTGAAGCAAGGATTGGACAAGCTCACCGATACCATTTTTTTCGAGAAATCGGTGCGCCTGTTCGTTCTGGATTTCGGCGCGGCCGACGACAAGCGTGACATTGGCTACGAGATCAGAACCCGCATGGGGCCGAGCCTCGCTCTCGCGATTCCGGTATTCCTGCTCGGGTTGGCGGTCAACATCAGCTTTGCGCTGATGATGGCTTTTTTTCGCGCGAGCTATCTCGATTTCTGGGGCGTGGTGTTGTGCGTGGCGATGATGTCGATCTCGGGATTGTTCTACATCATCGGCGGGCAGTATCTGATTTCCAAGCTCTGGCATCTGGTGCCGATCTCCGGCTACCAGGGCGGGCTGGATGCGGCGAAGTTCGTCATCCTCCCGGTGATGATGGGCGTGATCAGCGGCATCGGCTCGGGCGCGCGCTGGTACCGTACCATCTTCCTGGAGGAGATCGGCAAGGACTATGTGCGCACGGCCCGTGCCAAGGGACTGTCGGAGGTGACCGTGCTGTTTGGCCACGTGCTCAGGAATGCGATGATTCCAATTCTGACCGGCGCGGTGGTGGTGATTCCGCTGCTGTTCATGGGCAGCTTGATATCGGAATCGTTTTTCGGCATCCCCGGTCTGGGCAGCTATACCATCGATGCGATTCAGGCGCAGGACTTCGCGGTGGTGCGCTCGATGGTGTTCATCGGTTCAGTGCTCTATATCCTGGGGCTGCTGCTGACCGACTTGTCCTATACCCTGGTCGATCCGCGGATACGCCTCGAATGATGCCGGCGCCGCTGTCGACGGATGTGCTGGTCTGGCTGCTGGTCGCGGCCGTCGCCGCGTATTTCCGGCATGTCCGCAAGCATCAGCATCTGGCCGCGCCGTGGCGGCGGGTGACACACAGCGCGAGTGGGATGGCGGGGCTGGTGGTGCTGCTGTTTTTTGTCGTTGTCGGCCTGCTCGATTCGCTGCATTTCCGGCCCCGGCTGGAAAGCAGGGACTCCAAGGCGCAGGCTGCCTACTCGAGCGAAGTGTTGTCGGTATTCGACGTGCTGGCGCAGTCCCTGCGCAACCGTCCGGAGAAGACTTATTCGGCGCCGCTGGCAACGCGCGCCTTCGCCAAGGAGCTGGTGGAACTTCCCGACGGCAAGCAGATGCGGGTGTTTCCCCGCCTGCGCTACGGTGGGGCCCATCTCAAAGACGAGGCGGATCGGGGCAGGGACCTGTTCGTCACCAGCCTGCGCGCGCTCGCCCTGGCGCTGGTGGCCTGGGCCGCGGTGTCCGCGCTGATCGTGCTGATCGTCACCCGCGGCGATGCCCAAGGGCCCGAGCCCCCATGGAGGAGAGTATGGCGCGGCGAGATGGCGGTCCCCTGGCGCACGGTGCTCGCCACCCTCGGATTGCTGTTCGCGGTTTGCTTCAGCGCGGCGGCGCTGTCGGCGAACTACCACGTGTTCGGCACCGACAAGGTCGGCCAGGACGTGCTTTATCTCGCGTTGAAGAGCATCCGTACCGGCCTGGTCATCGGCACGTTGACCACGCTCGTGACCTTGCCGCTGGGCGTGCTGCTCGGCATCGCGGCGGGTTATTTCAAGGGCTGGGTGGACGATGTCATTCAATATGTGTACACCACGCTCAATTCGATCCCGGGCGTGCTGCTGATCGCAGCAGCGGTGCTGATGATGCAGGTCTACGTCGATACCCACCCGGAGTTGTTCCCGACTTCGGCCCAGCGCGCCGATCTGCGCCTGCTGTTCCTGTGCGTCATCCTGGGACTGACCAATTGGACCGGGGTGGCGCGCCTGCTGCGCGGCGAGGCGCTGAAACTGCGCGAGCTCGAGTACATCCAGGCCGCGCGCGCCTTCGGCGTCGGGCATGTAAGCATCATTCTGCGCCATATCCTGCCCAACGTGATGCACATAGTGCTGATTTCCCTGGTCATGGATTTCTCCGGACTGGTGCTCGCCGAAGCGGTGCTGTCCTACGTCGGGGTGGGCGTCGATCCGTCGATGACCAGTTTCGGCACCATGATCAACTCCGCGCGGCTGGAGATGGCGCGCGAGCCCATGGTGTGGTGGGCCCTGGCGGCGGCATTCGTCTTTATGTTCCTGATGGTGCTCTCGGCCAATCTGTTCGCCGACGCGGTGCGCGATGCGTTCGACCCGCGCGTACGCACCGACTTCCGGCCATGGCGCCTGCGTGTTCCGAGGCAGGGCAAGGCATGAGCGCGCCGGGTCGTCCCAAGCGCGAATCCTTGGCGCGAAGCGACAAGGTAGCCTGATGAGCGCGTCGATTGCCGTCGATCAACTGGCCGCGCTGATCGAGCGCGACGGTCCGCCGGTGCGTCCGGTCGACGGCGTATCCTTCAGCATCGAGCCCGGCGAGACGTTCGCGATTGTGGGCGAGTCCGGTTGCGGCAAATCGATGACCGCGCTCGCCATGCTGCGGCTGTTGCCCGAAGCCGGACAGATCACCGCGGGCACGGTGTCGGTCGATGGCATCGATCTGATGCGCCTGCCGGAGGCGGCGATGCGCAAAGTGCGCGGCCGGCGCATTGCGATCATTTTTCAGGAGCCGGCGACCAGCCTGAACCCGGTGCTTACGGTCGGGCGTCAGGTTTGCGAGGTGCTCGAGCGCCATATGGGACTCGCGGGCGAAGCGGCAAGGCGGCGCGCGCTCGAGCTGCTCGATTCCGTCGGCATGCCCGATGCCGCGCGACGCCTGGACGAATACCCGTTTCAACTCTCCGGCGGGCTCAAGCAGCGGGTGATGATTGCCATCGCGCTCGCGGCCGAACCGGAGCTGCTGATCGCCGACGAGCCGACGACGGCGCTCGACGTGACCATCCAGGCGCAGGTGCTCGACCTGCTGAAGCGGCTGCAGCGGCAGAATCGCATGTCCATCCTGCTGATTACCCACGATCTGGGCGTGGTGGCACAGATGGCCGACCGGGTCGCGGTGATGTACGCCGGAAATCTGGTGGAGGTCGCCACGCGCGAGCAGTTCTTCCGCGCGCCGCAGCATCCGTATTCGCGCAAACTGTTTGAAAGCCTTCCGGGCGCCGCCAAGCGCGGCGGGGAACTGGCGGTGATCGAGGGCCAGGTCCCGCCGCTTGATGGCGAGTTCCGTGGCTGCCGCTTTGCCGATCGTTGCGTGCACGTGTGGGAGCGTTGCCGGGTGGAAATTCCCGCCTGGACCGTGCTTGCGGACGGGCAACGGGTTCGCTGCCATCTTAGAGAGCGGGAAGCGGCTGCGGATCTTGACCACAGCGTGGTTGCCGTGGCGCCGCAAGGGGCGCCCGCATCCATCGCTGAGCCTTTGCTCGCAGTGCGCAATCTGATGGTGTATTTTCCCATCAGGCGCGGCCTGTTCAAGCGCACGGTAGGCCACGTCAAGGCGGTGGACGGGTTGTCGCTGCAACTGTCTGCAGGACGCACGCTCGCGCTGGTCGGGGAGTCCGGCTGCGGCAAGACCACCGCGGGCAAGGCTATCCTGCAACTGCTGCCCGAGGCGCGCGGCGAAGTCAGCTTCGAGGGCACGAGACTCGATGCCTTGGGCGGGAATGCGCTGCGCCGCCGGCGTGCGGATTTCCAGATTGTGTTCCAGGATCCGTATGCGTCGCTAAACCCGCGCATGCGCGTATCGGATATTCTGGAGGAAGGCGTGCGTGCGCTCGATGCGGCCGGCGCGCAGCACGCCGATCGCATGCTGCGGTTGCTCGACCAGGTCGGACTGGCGCGCGCTGCGCGCCACAGCTATCCGCACGAATTCTCCGGCGGGCAGCGCCAACGCATCGCCATCGCGCGCGCGCTGGCGGTAAGGCCCAAGCTGATCATCTGCGACGAGCCCACCAGCGCGCTCGACGTTTCGGTGCAGGCGCAGATACTCAACCTGCTGAAACAGCTGCAGCGCGACCTCGGTCTCGCCTACCTGTTCATCACGCACAACATCGCGGTGGTCGAATATCTCGCACACGAAGTTGCGGTGATGTATCTGGGAAGGATCGTCGAACGCGGCACGGTGGACGCGGTGTTGCGCACGCCCAGGCATCCCTATACCCAGGCCCTGCTGTCGGCGGTGCCGACACTGGATCAGGCGGGCGAGCGCAAGATCATACGCCTGCGCGGCGAATTGCCGTCGCCGGCCGATCCGCCCTCGGGTTGTCATTTCCATCCGCGCTGCCCGCAGGCGATGGCCGGGTGCAAGCTGGATTATCCGGAGGCGATTCGGCTGAGCGAAGACCACGAAGTGAGCTGTTTGCTCTACCGCGGGCAGGGCCGCTGAACCGCGCGCCTATTTTCCTTTCCCGGCAGAGCGCTTCTTGCCGGCCGGTTTCGCGCCCTTTGCCGGGGTCGCCTGGCGCACCTCGATCACCAGGCGCTGGCCGGCCGTCAGGCGCCCGATTTTGTTCCACCTGCGCAGATCGTCCATGCTGACGTCATGGCGCTGGGCGATTTGGAATAGCGTGTCACCACGCTTCACTGTATAGCTTAGCTTGCGCACCGCAATACCGGCTCCCGCCGCGGCCGGCGGCTGAAACATGACCGGCAAGGGATCGAGCAAAGCGCCTTTCTTCGGCAGCAGCAGCTGATAGCCCGGCCCCACCTTGGTGCGCCGGCCGATGTCGTTTACCTGCTTGAGCTGCGCGAGCGAGATGCCGTGCGTGGAGGCGATATGCTCCAGCTTGTCGCCGCGCTTGAGCGTATACGCCTGCCAGGTAACCAGCGGCTGGTCGTGCACTTCCAGATTGGCGAGGAAGATTTTCGCCTTGTCCGTCGGCAGCACCAGGCCGGGGGTGCCTTTGGCGACGATCACCGGGCGGTTGTGGCCGGGATTGAGCGCGAGAAACTCTGCCAGCGGCATGTCTGCCAGCTTGGCGGCAAGGCGCACGTCGATGTCGCGGGTCTTTTCCACCGTGACGAAATACGGCGTGTTGGGCACAAGCTCCAGATCGACGCCGAAGGTGTGCGGACTCGCAACGATGTTCTTCAGCGCCTGCAGCTTGGGCACGTAATAGCGCGTTTCCGTGGGCATGCTCAGGCTGAGGTAATCGGTTGGCAGGCCCTTGGCCGCGTTTTTTTCGATGGCGCGGGCCACGGCATTCTCGCCCCAGTTGTAGGACGCGAGCGCGAGGTGCCAGTCGCCGTGCATTTCGTACAGGAACTGCAAATAATCCAGGGCCGCGCTGGTGGAGGCGACGATGTCGCGCCGGCCGTCGTACCACGAGTTCTGCTGCAAGTTGTAATTCTTGCCGGTGGAGGGGATGAACTGCCACAGGCCCGAGGCATGCGAGCGCGAATAGGCCATGGGATTGAATGCGCTTTCGACCATCGGCAGCAGCGCGAGCTCGGTCGGCATGCCGCGTTTCTCCAGCTCCTCCACGATGTAATAGAGGTAACGCTTGCTGCGCTCGACCATGCGCTTGACGTAGCTCGGCTGGCTCGCGTACCAGATCTGCCGGTCCTGCACCAGCGGGCTGGACAGATTGGGCATGGAAAAGCCGTTGCGGATGCGATCCCACAGATCGGGGGGCACCGCCGTCAGGTCGATAGTGGGAATGGCGCGCAGCCTGTCCTTGACTTCCCGCGCCGAGGGGCTGGGCAGCGCCTGGATCGGCAGTGGGCGCGCGGCCGCTGTCACTGCAGAGGGCGGGGTCATGGCGGATGCGGGATCGCCCCTCGCTTGTACGGCCGGCACGGAAGGCAGGTCAGGCGCAGACCTTTGCGCTGAGGATACGTCGGTCTGCACCGGCGTTACAGCGCAGCCGGAACTGAGTGCGGCAAAGACGATGGCCGCGATAAAGCGCATTACCGGCACTACGTCTCCTCCCTCGACTGATAACTCACGATGTTAGCGGAGAGAGCCGGCCAGGTCAAGGAAAAGCAAGGAAAAATAACATCTTAGAGCTCATTTGACAATGAAGGGATACATCCCCTCATACTCCCCTCAGTCGGGGGCCATTTCGGTAATTCTGAAATGGCCTGTTAGAGTGGATGTTCGAGTCCGGTCGCGGGCTGCGCTCAGAAGTTGTTCTTCCACTGGCGGATGGCGGCGAACACTTGCACCGGGTCGCTCGTGCGCGCGCCCAGATACTTGTTCGCCGATGCGATCACCGCGGGCTGCAGGCAGCGCAGAAAAGGATTGGTCTTCTTTTCACGGCCTATGGTGGAGGGCAGGGTAGGGTGATCGCGCTCGCGCTTTTGCGCGTCGCTCGCGGCGCGCGCCTTGAGCTCCTCGTTGTCCGGTTCAACCGCCCGAGCGAAGTCGATGTTGGCCAGGGTGTACTCATGGCCGCTATACACCAATGTTTCGTCTGGCAGGGCCGCAAGCTTGGAAAGCGATGCAGCCATTTGCTGCGCCGTGCCCTCGAACAGCCGCCCGCAGCCGCAGGCGAACAGCGTATCGCCGCAGAACAGGGAATTTGCGCCATAATAAGCAATATGCGCCCGGGTGTGCCCGGGTATGTCGAGTACGCTGAAGCGCAATCCCAGTTGAGGAATCTCGACCTCGTCGCCTTCGCCGACCGGGCGGGTCAGCGTGGGTATGGGCTCGCCGCGCGGACCGTATACCGGAACGGCGCGATGCACTAGCAGATCGGCGACGCCGCCGACGTGGTCGGGGTGATGGTGGGTGGCGAGTATTGCGCACAGTTCCAGGCGCTCGCGCTGCAGGTAGTCGAGCACGGGATCCGCGTCGCCCGGATCGACGACTGCCGCGTAATGGCCGTTCCTGAGCGTCCAGATGTAATTGTCCTCGAATGCGCGCAGCGGAACGACTTCGAAATTATTTTTATTGGACATAGACTTCTTATCAGTCAGGGTTGACAGAAATGGCAAAGATTTCGATACAAAGAGATAGCGAGCATGCGTCCGCGGGGGGATTTACGACCCGAAGGAAGTCCCCTCCGGGGACAAGGGGGGGTGCACCCCCCCTTGTTCGTGGGATAAGGGCTTTTCCCCCGTCGGAGGCACTTCGCTTGGTTCCTACTTCTCCGGCTTAAGCCTAGTTTTCGTGGAAGCGCAGAAAAAGTCAACCCTGTCGGACTGGTTCGCCACACCGAAGGGCGAGTACGTGCTGCGCTGGGAGCACGCCCAATTGGACAGCGCGGTGGAAGACGTGTTCGGTTTCAATGCGGTCCAGATAGGCCTGCCGCAATTCGATTTGCTGCGCCAGAACCGCATAGCGCTGCATACCCGCCTCGGTATCGATACCGCCAGCGACCTCGTTGCCGACTGTGGCGCCTTGCCTCTGGCCAGCGGCAGCATCGATCTGGTGGTGCTGCCGCATGTGCTTGAGTTCAGCGCGCATCCGCACCGGATACTGCGCGAGGCCGCGCGCGTGCTGACGCCCGACGGCCAGATCGTGATCTCCGGCTTCAACCCGCTCAGTCTTTGGGGCATGAAACGCGCCCTGGGCCTGGGCCGGCACGAATATCCCTGGTGCGGCCGCTTCATTGGTTTGCTGCGTCTGAAAGACTGGCTGCAGTTGCTCAGTTTCGAGCTGAACGGCGGCCGCTTTGGCTGCTACGCGCCGCCGTTTTCGCAGAAGAAATGGCTGGAGCGGGCAGCCTTCATGGAAAAGGCGGGCGATCGCTGGTGGCCGATCGCCGGCGGCGTCTACGTGGTGCGCGCGGTCAAACGCACCGTCGGCATGCGCCTGGTGATGCCGAGCTGGCGCAACCACGCGGCGCCGGCCAAGGCCCTGTCGCCTATAACCCAGACCAATCATCACCGTACCGGAACCGAAGCTTGAGCGCTGCGGCGAACGTGGCGCGGGTGCGCGTCTACACCGATGGCGCCTGCAAAGGCAATCCCGGTCCGGGCGGCTGGGGCGCGCTGCTGCAGTTCGATGAGCGCGAGAAGGAACTTTGCGGCGGCGAGCCGGACACCACCAACAATCGCATGGAACTCACCGCCGTGATTCGTGCGCTGCAAGCGCTGAAGCGGCCCTGCGAAATCGATGTTTACACCGACTCGCAGTATGTGCAAAAAGGCATCAGCGAGTGGGTCGCAGCGTGGAAGCGCCGCGGCTGGAAGACCGCCGACAAAAAGCCGGTCAAGAATGTCGATTTGTGGCTGGAGCTGAACAAGCTCGCCGGTGGCCACAACATCCGCTGGCACTGGGTGCGCGGGCATGCCGGGCATGCCGAGAACGAGCGCGCCGACCAGTTGGCCAATAAAGGCATCGACTCCCTGCATCGGGGTCGCTGACGGGAGCCTGGCGACAGGCACGTCGCGTCTCGCGCACTGTCGCGATTGGTTATAATCGTACGGCTTAAGCCGTACCATGCCCAGACTGGAATCCCCGCCCGATGCAGACACAAGCGATATTTTTTTTCAGCGAAATTGTTTTCGGCCTTCGAGCTGCAACTCGTCCCCATCGTTCAAGTTTAGTGCTGTCCTGCGTGTCCCTCGCGATCCTGATCTCGGGCTGCGGCCAGCAGCGTTCGGATAGCGCCCACGCTGTTATTCCTCCCGCCCCGGCACTGCCGGCCGCGGTGCTGCAAGTCGCGCCGCAGCGCGTGCCGATCGCACTCGAGGCCGTCGGCCAGGTCGAGGGCTCGAAAGAGGTCGAAGTCAGGGCACGTGTCTCGGGCATATTGCTAAAGCGCCTGTACAACGAAGGCGAGCTGGTGCGCACCGGCGCGCCCATGTTCAAGATCGATCCGGCACCGTTCGAAATCGCACTGGCGCAGGCGAAAGCGCAGCTGGCGCAGGAGCAGGCACGCAACGAACAGTCCCGGCGCGAATCCGGGCGGCTGAAGCAACTGGCGGCGGAAAAGGCGATCAGCCAGAAGGAATATGACGATGCGACTTCGAACCTGAAGCTCTCGGATGCGACGCTGCAGGCGGCCGAGGCCAGAGTAAGGGATGCGGAACTGAACCTGTCCTACACCAGCGTCATTGCGCCCGTTTCCGGCGTCAGCGGGCGCGCTGTGCGCTCCGAAGGCAGCCTGATCACGGCGGGCGCCGACAGCCTGCTCACCAGCATCAGCCAGGTGGATCCGATCTGGGTCCGCTTCAGCCTTGCCGGATCCGACCTGGCCAGGTTGCCGCAACGGCGGCTGGTCCGCGGCGCGCCAATCGAGGTCAGCCTGACGCTGCCGGACGGCACGCGCTATCCGGGCAAGGGGCGGCTCAACTTCGCGGCGACCCAGATCGATACCCGGCTCGGCACGCAGCAGTTGCGCGCCGAGTTCGACAACGCGAAAGGAGCGCTGCTGCCCGGGCAGTTCGTGCGCGTGCAATTGGTCGCCGGGGAGCGCGACAACGTGTTCCTGGTGCCGCAGACTGCGGTGATGCAGGCGGAGGCGGGCTACATGCTGTTCGTCCTGGACCAAGAGGGCAGGGCCGCGCTGCGGCCGGTGCAGATGGGGGACTGGATCGGCTCGGACTGGATGGTGCTCGGCGGTCTGGCGGCGGGCGATCGCGTCGTCGTCGACAACCTGCTCAAGCTGCGCCCGGGCGCGGCGGTGAGCCCCTTGGCGACCCCAGTGGCGCCTTCTTCGGTGCCCGGCCAGGGCAAGCCGGCCGGATCCGGCACGGCTGCGGCAAAGTAGGAGCCGAAGCGCATGCTGTCGCATTTTTTCATACTCCGGCCGATCTTTACCGGGGTCATCGCGATCATCATCATCATCGCCGGATTGATGGCATCGCAGGTGCTGCCGGTAGCGCAGTATCCGGAGATTGCCCCGCCCACGGTCGCCATCACCGCCGCCTATCCGGGCGCAAGCGCGGAGACACTGGCGAAGACCGTGGCGGCGCCGATCGAGGAGCAGCTCTCCGGCGTGGAGAACATGATCTATTTCGACTCGACCGCGTCGTCGACCGGAACCCTCAACATCACCGCCACGTTCGAGGTCGGCACCGACATCAACAACGCCGTCATCCAGGTCAACAATCGCGTGCAGATCGCGCTGCCGCGGCTGCCGGAAGAGGTGCGCCGCGGCGGCGTCGTGGTGCAAAAGCGCACCCGCGACATCCTGATGGTCGTTGCGGCGAGTTCCAACGATGCGCGTTACGACACGCTGTTTCTGAGCAATTTCCTCACCGTCAACGTGCTCGACCTGCTCAAGCGCGTGCCGGGCGTGGCGGACGCCATCATCTTCGGCGCGCGCGACTACTCGATGCGCGTTTGGTTGAAGCCGGACCGCATGGCGCAGCTCGGCGTCACCACCACCGACGTCGCCAACGCCATTCGCGCGCAGAACAATCAGTACGCTGCGGGCAAGATCGGCCAGGAGCCGGCGGTAGACGGCCAGCCCCTGGTGTACACGGTCACCGCCCGCGGCCGGCTGGTTGATCCCGACGACTTCGGCAACATCATCCTGCGCGCGAGCGGCCCTGGCGGCGTGCTGCGCATCAAGGACGTGGCCCGGCTCGAACTCGGCGCGCAGTCCTACGATCAGTTCACGACGGTGGACGGCAAACCGACCATAGGCATCGGCATCTTTCTGCAGTCGGGCGCCAATGCACTCAAGGTAGCCAATTCGGTGCGCGACACCATGGCCGAGCTGTCGAAAACGTTTCCGCAGGGTGTCAGCTACCTTTTTCCGTATGACACGACGCGCGTGGTCGACGCCTCGATCAAGGAGGTCATCCACACACTGCTCGAGGCGGCGGCGCTGGTGCTGATCGTCGTATTCGTGTTCCTGCAGAGCTGGCGCGCCGCGCTGATCCCGTTCATTGCGGTGCCGGTATCCCTGATCGGCGCCTTCGCCGGCCTCTACCTGTTCGGCTTTTCCATCAATACGCTGACGCTGTTCGCGATCGTGCTCGCCACCGGTATCGTCGTGGACGACGCCATCGTGGTGCTGGAGAACGTCGAGCGCCTGATGGCGGAGCGCGGCCTGACGCCGCGCGCGGCCGCGTTCGAATCGATGTCCGAGGTGACCACGGCGATCATCGCCATCGAGCTGGTGCTGCTCGCGGTATTCGTGCCGGTGGCGTTTCTCGGCGGGCTCGCCGGCCAGTTGTACAAGCAGTTTGCGGTTACGGTCGCCACCGCTGTAACCATATCGGGACTAATCGCGTTGACGCTGACCCCGGCCTTGTGCGCGCTCCTGCTCAAACCGACGCACAAGGAACCGCGCCTGTTCCATCCGTTCAACGTCGCGTTTGCGTGGATCACCGACTTGTACATCAAGGGCGTGCGCCTGGCGATTGCCCATGTGTGGCTTTCCCTGATCGCCTTTGCCATGGTGATTGCGGCGTCCGCCGTGCTGCTCAGGATAATCCCGGGCAGCCTGGTGCCGATCGAGGATGTGGGTTACTTCTACGGCGCGGTGGTCATGCCTGACGGTGCTTCGCTCGGCCGCACCGGCGCGGTCGGCGCTTCAATCCAGCGGAAATTGGTGGAACACCCCTCGGTCGATCACGTCTTCGTGGTGAACGGTTTCGACCTGATAGGCGGCGGCAACAAGACCAGCGCCGCGACCATGTTCATCACGCTCAAGCCCTGGGAGACCCGCCCCGAATCCGCAGCGGATATGGTCAAGTATGTGTCGACGCAGGGGGCGGCGTACCGCGAAGGCCTGGTGTTCGCTTTCAACGCGCCGCCGATCCGCGGCCTCGGCACCGCGGGCGGATTCGAGGCGTACATCCAGAACCGCGCGGATGCGGATCCGAAAAAACTGGAGACAGTGGTGCAGCAGTTCGTCGGCGAACTGCGCAAGCGCGAGGAACTGGTCGGCATCAACACCTTCTACCGCCCGAGCGTGCCGCAGCTGTTCGTGGAAGTCGATCGCGAGAGGGCGCTCGCGCTCGGCGTCCCGCTGGGCGATGTGTTCGATGCCCTGCAAAGCACCATGGGTGCGCTGTATGTCAACGACTTCAACAAATTCGGCCGCACCTACCGCGTGCAGATCCAGGCCGACGCGATCTATCGCGCGCGACCCGAAGACCTCGGCCGCGTCTATGTACGCTCGGCCGGCGGCGACATGGTGCCGGTCAAGGCGCTCATCAGCACCAAGGGCATCGTCGGCGCCGACCAGATGGACCGTTTCAACGGCTTCATCGCCGCGAAGGTTCTGGGTGGTTCCGCGCCGGGCGTGAGTTCGGGCGACGCCATCAAGGTGGTGGAAGAGGTCGCGGCGAAGGTGCTGCCGCAGGGCTATTACCTCGCCTGGACCGGCCAGGCGTTCCAGGAAAAGCGCACCGGCCAGGCTTCGACCATTGCGTTCATCTTTGCCCTGATCATGGTGTTCCTGATCCTCGCGGCGCATTACGAGCGCTGGTCGCTGCCGGTGGCGGTGCTGCTGGCGGTGCCGTTCGCGGTGCTCGGCGCGCTGCTCGCCGTGCTCGCGCTCGGCATGAGCAACGACATTTATTTTCAGATCGGCCTGGTCACGCTGATCGGCCTGGCGGCGAAGAACGCCATCCTGATCGTGGAGTTCGCCATGCAGAACGTGGATGAGGGCATGGAAGTGGTCCCTGCCGCCATCGAGGCGGCGCGCCAGCGCTTCCGCCCGATCGTGATGACTTCGCTCGCCTTCATGTTCGGCGTCCTGCCGCTTGCGCTTGCCACCGGAGCCGGCGCGGCCGCGCGCCGTTCGATGGGCACGGGCGTGTTCGGCGGCATGCTGCTCGCGACCTTCGTCGCCACCCTGTTCGTCCCGCTGTTCTTCACCCTGCTCGGCCGGCGCAGGTTGAAGCAGCATGAAGCCGCGGCGGCGGCAAAGAAAGAAGGGGAGGCGGCGGCATGAGCAGGGAGCAGGGGCCCCGCGTAGCGGGGATGCGACCGGCCGCGATTGCCGCCGACCGCCGACAGTGGCGCCGCTCGAAATACGACAATCGAACGGAGGCGGCGGCATGAGCAGGGAGCAGGGGCCCCGCGTAGCGGGGATGCGACCGGCCGCGATTGCCGCCGAACGCCGACAGGGCCTATGCTCGAACCAGGACGATGGATCGGAGGCGGCGGCGTGAAGCAGTCCATCCTCGCCACGCTCTGCGCCGCACTGCTGCTTGGCGGCTGCGCCGCGGTCGGTCCCGACTATGAGCGCCCCGTCATGGATCTGCCGGGCACCTTCCCCGATGCGCCGGCCGATGTTGCGCCAGCCGCGACGGTTCCCGCCGAATGGTGGAAGCTGTACGGCGATCAAGAGCTGGATGAGCTCGTCGCCAGCGCGCTGGCGCGCAATGCCGATATGCGCATCGCAGTCGCGCGCATCGAGGAGGCGGATGCCAACCTGCGCGAGGCGGGCGCGGCGTTCCTGCCCCAGTTCGATTTCGGCGCGACCTCGGCACGGTCGCGCATCAGCAATCAGACCGCGAATCCGATTCCTGCCAGCGTGCCACTGGTCCGGAACAATGTGCGCCTCGCGCTTTCGACTGCGTTCGAGCTCGATTTCTGGGGCAAGCTGCGCCGCGCGCTCGAGACCACCCGCGCGCTCGCGCTGGGCTCGCGCTACGCCAGGGAGGTGGTGACGCTTTCCCTCGCAGGATTGACGACCCAGGCGTATTTCTCGCTGCGTTCGCTCGACGCACAAGTCGCGCTCACGCGCTCGACGCTGGCGAGCCGCCAGGAGACCCTGGACATGGTGCGCCGCCGGGCACGAGGCGGCATTGCCTCGGATCTGGACATCAATCAGGCGGAATTTGCGCGTGCCGATGCCTCGGCGCAGCTAAAGGAGTTGCAGCGCCAGCGCGCGTTGGTCGAGCATCAGCTGGGCGCGCTCACCGGGCGGCTCGAGCTCACACTCGCGGCGGGGGAGCGGCTTGACCTGCCGCTGCCGCCGCTGCCCCCTGCCGGGTTGCCCTCCGCGCTGTTGCAACGCCGGCCGGACATCCTGCAGGCGGAGCAGCAGTTGATCGCCGCAAACGCCCAGATCGGCATCGCCAGGGCGGCGATGTTTCCGACCATTTCCCTGACGTCCTATTTGGGTTCGGAGAGCCGTGGCTTGTCCACCCTGCTGGGTGCCGGCGCCGGCATCTGGTCGCTCGGCTTCGGCCTGACGCTGCCGGTTTTCGATGCGGGACGCTACGCCGCGCGCACGCAGGCGGCCGAAGCGCGGCAGAAACAAGCCGTCGGCGGCTATCAGAAGGCGGTGGAGACCGGGTTCCGCGAGGTAGCCGATGCGCTCGCCACGGTGAGGCAGACCGCCGCGGCGGAAGCAGACCAGCAGGCGCGCGCGCAGGCGGCACGCAACGTGCTGCGCCTGGCGAGCTTGCGCTACGAGGCGGGCTATTCCGCCTATATCGAGGTTCTGGACGCGCAACGCACGGCGAACGAGGCGGAGCTTGCGCTCGTGCGCAACCGCCAATCGCGTCTGGTAGCGAGCGTGGACCTGATGAAGGCCCTGGGCGGCGGATGGTCCATGGATCAATTGCCGCTTGCCAACGCGGCGTTGCGGGACGCGGGCGGCAAATGACGCGCCAGATCGTGCTCGACACCGAGACCACCGGCTTGAACGCCAAGCTCGGCGACCGGGTGATCGAAATCGGCTGCCTCGAGCTGCTCAACCGCCGCCCCACCGGCAACCACTTCCATCACTACCTCAATCCCGAGCGCGCCAGCGAAGAGGGCGCGATGAAAGTGCACGGCATCAGCGACGAGTTCCTGCTCGACAAGCCCAGGTTCCGCGAGATCGCGTCCGAATTCGCCGAGTACATACGCGACGCCGAGCTAATCATCCACAACGCGCCGTTCGACGTCGAATTCCTGGAGCAGGAGCTGGCGCTGGCCAAGTTGCCGCCGCTGGCGCAGCACTGCGCCGGCGTGACCGACACGTTGAAGCTGGCGAAAGAACTGCATCCGGGCAAGAAGAATTCGCTCGACGCCTTATGCGAGCGCTACGGCGTGAACAACACGCACCGCACCCTGCACGGTGCGCTGCTCGACGCGGAGCTGCTGGCCGAGGTTTACCTCGCCATGACCCGCGGCCAGGAGAGCCTGGTGATGGAGCTGGAGGAGGCGCCGGCGGCGGAATCAGTTGGCGGCGTGGCGGTCGAGCGCGTCAGGCTGACGGTGCTTGCCGCTACCGAGGAGGAACTCGCCGAGCACGCCGGCGTGCTGCAGGACATCCGGAAGCAGAGCAAGGGCAAGTGCGTCTGGCTCGAACTCGAGGGTGAGACCGCGGGCGGAGATTGAGGCGCGGAGTCTGCGCGAGGGGTCGGAGACCGCTTGACAGTCCGCTTACGGGGTTGGGGTCGAATCCTTCTCAACGCGCCCTTCGACGTCGAATTCATCGAGCTGGAACTGGCGCTGGCAGGACATGCAGAAGCAGAGCAAGGGCAAGTGCGTCCGGCTCAGGCTCGGGGGGGCGATGCTCAGAGCACGCGTCCGGGGTTGAGGATGCCCTTCGGGTCCATCGCCTGCTTGAGTTTGCGCATCAGTGCAATCTCGGCCGGGCTGCGCGAGATCGGCAACCAGGCCTTCTTTTCCAGTCCGATGCCGTGCTCGGCGGAAATCGCCCCGCCCAGCCGTTGCAGCGGTGTGTAGACGATGCGCTCGATCGACGGCCGCGCGTCGGCGGGCAGCCCGTCGGGGCTGATGACCAGGTGCAGGTTGCCGTCGCCCATGTGCCCGAACACGAAGGCGCGTACGTTCGGCCAAGCCGCGCGCAGGTCGGCCTGCACGCGCCCGACGTAGGCCGGCATGTCGGCAATGGGCAGGGACACGTCGAACGCGAACGGCAGCCCCCAACGCGCGGTCTGCATCACGTCGTCACGCAGCGCCCAGATCGCCGCGACCTCGGCCCGCGACTGCGCCACCGCGGCGTCGGTGACCAGGCCGTTTTCCATCGCCTGCTCCAACGCCGACTGGAAGCGCCCGGCGTCGCCCGGCGAATCACCGCCCAGCGACTCGACCAGCACATAGAAGGGCGAGCCATGCGGCACCGGTGCGCGGCCCTTTGCGGGAGCCGTGGTGACCAACGCGTAGAACTCCGGCCACATCACCTCGAAGGCTGACAGCCCGCCGCCCAGCGAGCGGTCCGCGTGCTTGAGCAGCGCGACAAGCGCATCGAAGCCGGGCACCGCCGCGAAGGCCACGTCCTGCCGCCCGGGCTTCTCGCGCAGGCGCAGTACCAGCCGCGTGATCACGCCCAGCGTACCCTCGGAGCCGATGAACAACTGCTTCAGGTCATAGCCCGAGTTGTTTTTTATCAGCCGGTTCATTGCTGGGATCACCGTGCCGTCGGCAAGCACCGCCTCGAGACCCAGCACCATGTCGCGTGCCATGCCGAAGCGCAACACACGGTTGCCGCCCGCGTTGGTCGACGCGTTGCCTCCGAGCGTGGCGCTGCCGCGCGCGCCGAAGTCCAGCGGGAACGCCAGCCCCTGTTCGTCGGCAGCTTCTTGCAGCTGCTGCAGCGTAACCCCGGCCCCGGCCACTGCCACGCGCTGCACCGGATCGATCGACTCGATGGCGCGCATCCGTTCCAGCGACAACACCACGTCGGCCTGCGTCGTATCCGCGCCGTGCACGAGGCCGGTCAGTCCGCCGTGCGTAATCACCGGCTGGCCCGCGGCGTGGCACAGCGCCAGCGCGGCGGAAACTTCGGCTGTGCTGGTCGGACACAGCAACAGCGGCGCGCGCATCGGCTGTCTCCCCATCCAGTCTTCGGTCCGCGTCGCGAGGTCTGCACCGGTCATGATCGCCTCAGCCGGCAGCGCCGTCTGCAGTTGTGCCAGGAGCTTCGCGTCGATCATCCTGTTTCCCCTTGATCAGGTTCTCGCAGCCATGCGCTGTGACGCTGTTATTGTCTTGCGCGCTGGCGTGCAAAGGGCAGAGCGCGTCGGCTTGCGTCCCGGCGCAGGTTCTATGCCGGCGGCATCCCCGTGAACTGGGGCAACGGTCCGGTGATATCGAACCAGGGCGCCTTGTCGGCGACGAAGATGTGCGCCTGCGCGCGCATGCCCGGGTCGGTGTCGAGCGAACCGGCAGGAACGACGACGATGCCCCGATCGGGCGATGGCCGGGGCATCTTCGCGCCGCAGCGCGAGCAGAAGGCTACGGTGTGAAAGCGCGCATCGGCCACCTTGTACTCGGTCACCAGCGACGCGCCGCGCACCCAGCGGAACTGGTCGAGCTTGCAGAAGACATTCGTTGCGTGCGCCGCGGCGCGGCCGAGGCGGCAGCGGCTGCAGTGGCAGTTCATCATGCGCAGCGGCGCCCCGGTGAATTCGTAAGCGATTTCGCCGCACAGACAACTGCCCTCGGTAATCCCAGCGCGCGGCGTGACGACCGGGCGGGTCACGCCTTGCGCTTGGAATTCGGGCGGGTAGGCATCGTGCTGCGGCAGCGCGTCGGTGATCGCGTCCCACGGCGCCTTGGAGCCGACAAAAATGTGGTACTGGGGTTTGATGCCGAGCTCGCCTTCGAGGCACGCCGCCGGCGCGACGACGATGCCGTGTTCGGGCATCGTGGTGGGCCCTACCGAACCACACACGCTGCTGAAGCTGCGCACCCCGTTCGGCGAAGATCGATAGCGCACCAGCCGGTCTTCGCCGGAGATCCAGCGAAAGCCTGCGATCGGCGCGGCGACGAAGGTGGCGAAGCCGGTGCCGTGATGCTTGCGGCACATCGAGCAATGGCAGTGCATCATCGCGCTGAACGGGCCGTCCAGCTCGTAGCGCAGCGTACCGCACAGGCAACGTCCCTTGGCCATGGTCCTCTCCTCGCGCCCGGCGGGGGGCGGGCGCACCGCGCAAGGTTAATGCAGGTGCGCGCCGGTGTCGAGCCGGGAGCCCTGCTCCTTCGCCGGGGCGCACAGATCACCGAGCCTGCTACGGATTTCGTCGATGACCTCCTGAATTGCTCCATCATCTACGATCCCGGAGAAGCGATTCTCCAACACAGTTGCCGGGTCGCTATACCGAATACTCAATGGGTCGAGACTTCTGTAACACCTCATGCCGCCGTCCATCCACCGTCAACCATCAGTGTATGCCCTGTAACGTACGACGCGCTTGGCGACGCGAGAAAAATGGCGGCGCCCGCCACCTCGGATAGTTCACCGAAGCGGCCAAGCGGCGTTCTTGCCAGCAGTTTGGGGGCGATGTGGGGATGGTCAGTCATCCCCGACGTAAGGTCAGTCTTGATAAACCCGTATCCAATCGCGTTGACACGAATTCCATGTTCGGCCCAATCTATCGCCAGTGCACGAGTCAATTGTTCGACGCCGCCCTTGCTGGCGCAATAAGGTACTTGCCGCTTCAATGCGACTCGCCCGGCAACTGAACCGATGTTGATGATGGAACCGGCCTTGGCGGGGATCATCAAACCGCCTAAATGCTTGCAGCAGTAAAAAACGCCATTTAAATTTGTATCTAATACGTTTCTCCAATCCGCCACATCGGTATGCTCGAGCGGAGCGTAATGCGGATCAATTCCGGCGTTGTTTACGAGGATGTCGAGTCGGCCGAACTGCCTTTGGACCGTTTCGCGCAGCTCAATCACTGCCGACTCATCGGCCACATCGGTGACCGCCGTGACGACACTCCCGCCAATAGTGGCGCGCGCCTGATCGAGCGATACGGGGTTCCGGCCGCACAGAAGGATCTGTGCACCGCATTCCGCCATACCCTTAGCGATGCTCAATCCGATACCCCGACTGCCGCCCGTAATAAGGGCAACCTTACCGGTCAAATCGAAATAATTCGGAATCATGACGCCTCCTGCTTGCGCGCCAGCCTGTTTGCTATGGCCCATCGATGGACTTCGGAAGGGCCATCGTAGACGCGGAACGCGCGTATTTCCCGGAAAATACGTTCCACCTGCGTGTCATGAGTCAAACCCGCCCCCCCCATGGTCTGCATACAACGGTCCGCTACGCGAAATAGTGCTTCCGATACGAATACCTTCACCATGCTGGACTCATATCGCCCGTTCTGCCCCTGATCGAGCCGCCAGGCGGCATCCATGATGGCAAGCCGGCACATATGCAATTCGATTTCGTTATCCGCCAGCATGAATCCGATTCCTTCGTGGTGGAGCAAGCTCTTGCCGAATGCAGTCCGTTTTGCGGCATAGCGCTTGGCGATGTCGTGCGCGCGCATGGCGGCGCCCAACCAGCGCATGCAATGCGTCAGACGCGCCGGCGCCAGCCTAACTTGAGCGTAGCGCAAGCCCTGCCCTACTTCTCCGAGTACGTCATCGCGATGCACGCGGATTCCTTTGAGCGCGATCTGTGCATGCCCGCCGGTAAAACTGGAATCCATCGATCCCATGATCCTTGCAATGCGTACGCCTTTGGCCGGCAAGGGCACGAAAAACATCGTCGGGCCCAGATCTTGGTCGCCCTCGAACGCCCGGGCCATGATGATCATGAATGCGGCGCCATCCGCGCCGGTAATCAACCACTTTTCGCCATTGATTATGAAATGTTCTCCTTCGCGATCAGCCCGCGTTGCCAGTTGACCGGGATCCGAACCGGCGCCGGGGTGCGGCTCGGTCATCGCAAAGCAGGAGCGCACTCGGGCCTCGGCCAACGGCCGCAGAAACCGCTCTTTCTGCGCATCGTTTGCAACGACCTCCAGCATATGCATGTTTCCTTCATCCGGGGCGGCGCAATGCAGCGAGATCGGCCCCAAGGTGGAGTAGCCGGCAGCCTCGAATACCAACGAGCGTTGGATGTGCGTCAGCCCCAATCCGCCGTAACGCTTGGATACATGCGGCGACAGCAAGCCAGCCGAACGTGCCAGCGTATTCAATTCGATGCGAAGCTCATCGGTCGGGCCATGCGTGGTCAGCCTTGTGTCGTTCTCATATGGAATAACCTTTGTTTCAACAAACGCCCTGACCTTGTCACGAAGTGCTGCGTCATCCGGCGTAATCGAAAAATCAATCATAGAGTTTCCTCTGTCGGGTCCGGTATAGCGGGGCTTGAATCTGATGAACGCCAATACCGGCGGGGTTTTGGGGCCTGACTGTGTTTGGCGCCGATTTGAAACTGAATCGCATTTCTTGTGTTCTTTCCCGGAAGCACTATTCCCTCGGATAAGGCATGAATGTCGGAAAAAAGCTGTTTGCACAGGCACTGGGTTTGTTCCGTGTGCAAGTCTTGCTCGCATCGTGGACCGCTAGTCTGCCCACGCTGGGGGACGCCGCATGCACTGCGCCTAGAAGTATCGCGATATGAGATTTGCACATCTGACTTAGCGCCAAGACCCGCCCCAGCATCGAGGTCACGCTGGGAGCCAATTCCAATCCGTTTTCTCCGAATCGGGACGCCAGAGTCTTGTGTATCCCCGTGATCAACCCGGAGCATTGCCAGGGTCTGTCGCGGACCTGCGCAAACCTCCGTAACTCATCCAAGGCGTGGCGACCAGATAACCTGCATCGACCGGCAGATTGACTCCGGTAACTCCGGATGCGAGATCCGAAGCCAGAAAGCCCACTGCGGCGGCGATTTCTCCGGCGTCGACCAGACGCCCGAACGCAGAGCTCTGTACCATGTGATCGACGGCCAGCATTTTCTTTTCGACGCCTTTTTCCAGAGCCGGCGTCTGCGTAAACCCAGGAGACACAGTATTCACACGCACACCCACGGGCCCCCATTCAGCCGCAAGGCATTCCGTCAAACTGATCACGGCCGCCTTCGCGGGTCCATACGCATGCAATGGCCCAGAACGCATGCCCGCCACCGAAGCGATATTTACAATCGCGCCCTTGCGCTGCGCAGCCATGGCCGTGCCGAACAATGCGCAGCACAGGTATGTTCCTCTCAGGTCAATGTGGTTGACGAGGTCCCATTCCTTCATCGATAGCTGGTCCGGTGGCACGGTCCGTTGCAACACGCCGGCGCTGTTGACAAGTATAGAGACCGTTCCAAACGACCGGCCAATCTCCTCTACAGTCAAGCGCACCGCCGTTTCATCCGCAATGTCGAGTTGCACGGCATGCGCGCCGATTTCGTCTGCGACGCCTTGGGCAGCCACCCGATTTCGGTCGGCAATGATTACCTTGCCGCCACGTTGAACGATAAAACGAGCGCATGCGGCGCCGATACCGCTTGCCCCCCCTGTTACGACTGCCAGCTTGCCTTCAAAATTCACAGGTATTCCTTCTAAGACAGTTCCGCAGGTCTGCGGCAAAACACGTCCGGCACGGTCAGCTGTGGTGTACCCGATAATTGTTCTCCGCATTCATTTTGCCGTCAACAGAGGATATAGGCGGCAGCGCGCGTTCCAGCCCATGGCGCGCGAATTCCGGATATGTGTGAACCACCGAACCGGGCAATCTGTTCTCCAGCTCCGGACCGAACACATTGCGCATCGCCAGGCACAAGACAGTCGCGCTTGCCCGCGGCTTGTCCACCATAGAAGCGCTTGCGCCGAGGTTGCTCATCGGACGCGAGCTCGATGGCGATCGACTTGGACCTCGGTTGACGGCGCCCTTGCTGACGCTGTACCGTGGTCAAGCGCGGGCTCGGCCATGAATGAATGCTGGCGGTCGAACCGATTTTGAGGATCACGCCACCCGTCTTGGCAAGCAGGACCGGCAAGACGGCGCGCGTAATGTAGAAAATCAACTTCACGTTGATCGCGAGCACACGGTCGAGCATGGCGTCGTCGACTCCGAGCAGTCTTGTCGCCTCTTAAGTAGCCAATCGCAATTTAGTAGCCTCAAGCGGCGCTCGGCCGCGTATCATGTCCGCGGCCTTCTCTCCGATCATCATCGTTGCCGCGCATATATTGGCTGAAGGAATGCTCGGTATGACAGACGAGTCTGCGATGCGTAGCCCCTGCAGTCCGTGTACGCGAAGCTGGTCGTCGACCACCGCAGTCGGGTCGCCAATGGGCCCCATATGGGCAGTTCCGTTCGGGTGGTATGAAGAGACGCCATAACGGCGGGCGAAATCGAGCAGGTCGGCATCGCTGACTATCGCGGAACCCGGAAGTGTCTCCGAATCCACGAATTGCGCCAGCTCAGGCGTTCGCAAAAGACGTCGCGCCAAGTGTATGCCGTCCAGCAATCCCTGCTGGTCGCGCGGGTCTTGCAGGTAGTTGGGCTGGATCACGGGATCCTCAAACACATCGCGTGACCGTAGTCGAACAAACCCGCGACTTTCGGGACGATGCCGCCACACGCCGCAGGTCATGCCCGGATAATTGTCGAGCATGCCAACATAGCCTTCCTTGTAGCTGGCAGGCGTAAATACACCCTGCAGATCCGGTGCCGACAAGCCATCCCTGGATTTACAGAAGAAATACACCAGCGACGGGCTCAGCGCCAAAACGCTGGGCATGCCGAGAACCCAGCGTGCAATCTGACCACCGAGGTTGATTCCTGTGGCGATCTCATTGAGCGTGCGGATATTCTTGGCGCGAGCAACAATGCGCACGGAAAAATGATCGCTCAGGTTTTCGCCGACCCCTGGCAGATCATGCACTACCGGCACACCAAGATCCTGCAAGAATTTGCCGGGACCAATTCCTGAAAGCTGCAATAGCTTAGGTGTGTTGAACGCGCCGCAGCAGATGATGACCTCGCGGCGCGCATGCACCTCCTGCATGGCTCCCGTTTCGCGGTTCCGCGTATATTGCACACCCCTCGCGCGTTTGCCGTCAAGGAGAATAGCGGTCGCGTGTGCGTTGGTCCGGATTGCCAGATTCGATCGCGATTGCGCCGGTCGCAGAAACGTCCGGGCGGTGCTCATGCGCCAGCGGCCATGGATCGTGCGTTGGAAGAACCCGACGCCTTCCTGTGTTTCGCCGTTATAGTCAGGATTGCGCGGAATACCCATGCCTATCGCACCGGCGATAAAGGCATCCATTATTGGGTGCTTCCATTCAATGTCGCTAAGCGGAAGTTCCCCCGACCGGCCGCGAAAGGTATCGTCGCCACCTATCCAGCGTTCCGTTTTCTTGAAATAGGGCAGGATTTCGGCATAGCTCCAGCCACGATTGCCCAGTGCTGCCCAATGGTCGTAGTCGCTACGCTGGCCACGATTGTAGATAAGGCCATTTATCGACGTGGAGCCGCCAAGAACGCGTCCCTGAGGCAGTGGAATGCGGCGCCCCCTGGTCAATTCGTTCGGCTCCGAGTGGAACTGCCAGGCAAAAGCGGGGTTGAACACCGCCTTGATAAAACCCGCAGGAATGTGAAGGTATGGGTGCCAGTCAGTCGGTCCGGATTCAAGCAGGCAGACCGTGGCACTGCCATCTTCAGTCAGGCGATTTGCCAGTACGGCCCCGGCGGCGCCTGAGCCGACTATGACGTAGTCGAATTGGTTCGTAGCGTTATCGTTAGACATGGGTGCGCTGGATTCTCGTCTCTAAGGAGCCTTAGCAGCAGCGCCCGCCGTCCACTTCCAGGCAGGTGCCGTTGATGAAAGCGGCTTCTTCCGAGGCGAAGAACAGGGTTGCATTGGCAATATCGCGCACGGTCGATAGTCGTCCCATTGGCACCGTCGCGCGAAATTTGGCCTGCACCTCGGGGGTGTTCTGGCCACCTGCGAATTCGACGGAAAGTCCTGTATCCGGGCAGAACACCGGATTGACGCAATTTACGCGAATCTGGTCCGGACCGAATTCGGCCGCCATGGATTTGCTCATCAGGATGACTGCGCCCTTGCTGCTGTTATAGACCGTCAGGCCGGGACGCGGGCGCACCCCCGCGGTCGAAGCGATGTTGACAAAACAACCTCTGCCTTGTGCTCTGAACACCGGCACCACATGCCGTGCCGAGAGATAGATGCTTTTTACATTGGTGGAGTAGACCTTGTCGTAATCGTCTTCAGTCACTTCCATGAACGGCCTATTGCGGTGGGTCCAGCCGGCGTTGTTGACGACAATATCGAGACCGCCGAACTTGGCCTGCGCTGCCGCAACGAGCGTCGCCCAATCAGCGCCGAGCGTCACGTCCGCCTTCACGAACTGTGCCGCACCGCCGGTCTTTCTGATCTCCTCCGCGACGCGTTCACCGCCAGCGACATTGATGTCGTCAACGATAACCTTCGCGCCTTCGGCGGCGAAACGCTTCGCAATGGCTTCGCCGAAACCGGATGCGGCGCCGGTGACGATTGCTACCTTGTCCTTGAGCTGCATGTCTACTCCTTCCTAGGGTGTCGGGCACGACGGGATAATCGAGAATGCGCTGTCTGTTGTCTAATTGCAGATCAAGCGAGCGCGGTATTTGTCCGCGGTAGCAGCGCGAACGCCTGAAGCAGGTCGACGATGCTCCCGTGCGGCAGCCCGGCGACAAAGGCTTCGAGTCTGTCATAGGCAGCCTCGGGTACTGCCTGTTCGCGGCCAATGCGACGAATGAGAGCCGATACGCCGGCGCGGTCGAACGAATAATCGGCGAAGCTCATGCGTTGATCCTGCTCAATCGTTCGGCCGTCCGCGGTTTCGACCTCGATCTTGCAGCACAGCGTAGGCACTGCCGCGTCGCTGATCAGCTTGATGCCTGATATTAAATTGTTCACCAAGGGATCGTCGTAGGTAAGCATGCGGCTCATGTCGGGAACGCCGTACAGCAGGGTGGCCGCGATGCAGAACGGGATGCTCATCAGCGTGCCGGAGACGGAATTGAACGGGCCGACGGCGTCCATGCCGGCATAGCCCGTTTCGTAGGGATTCATGCGAACACGCACGGCTTTGATCGGTGAGCCGGCGAGTCTATCGCGCAGAATCAACGCAGCAGTGACCGGTGTCTGGTTGAAGGCGCACACGGGGTAGGGCTTGAACGTGACGCGCATTACCGCCCAGTCCCGACCCAGGCCGGCGGCCAGTGCTACGTTGTCGCATTCGGTCCTGGCAAAACTGCGCACCAGCCCGGCCGGCCCTTCAAAGGCATGCGGCGCCGAGACAGACCCGGCGCGGGCGAGTTCCGCCGCGACCAGTCCGAGGCGTGCAGCCACGCCCACTTGATAGCGCCACTCGTCGGTGCCGTCGGTGAACGATTGCAGGATGCCACCGGAAAACGCCGCTGCATTGGCGAGCGCGGCCGCAAGCTGGGATTCCGAAAGCTCCAGCAACTTACCTGCCGCCGCGGCCGCTGCGATGGTCCCGTAGAGCGGCGATGCACGAAAACCGCCAGGTGTGGTTTTGGCTGCGTAGGCGCGCTCGAGCAGGCCGCCGGCCTCGTAGCCGCAGAGGAGCGCAGGCATCAGTCGCGCAAGTGGATAGCCGCGCGACTCGATCAGGGCGGTTAGGAGGGGAATCATGATCGTGCCCAAGTGCGCGGCGCCACAGGTGTCTTCCTGCCCGCGTCCGTGAAACAGGGCTGAATTTGCAAGGCAGGCGGCGGCGATGCTGGTTTTGCGTCCGTCGCCGAGTAGCGTTGCACCGGTCGCAATCTCGCCGTCCATGGCGATGGCGGCACGGCGAGCCACCGGAGCGAACGGGGTGTCGTGGCAGCCCAAGCCAATGCCAAAACCGTTCAGCAGGCAAACACGGGTTTTTTCGGCCACTTCGGGCGGCACCCGGTCGATGTCGAGCGTGTGGACAAAGCGGGCGATGGCTTGCGAAACGGTCATGGTGCGGGTCTCCTTCTTTCAGCCTGCGCTCAGAGCGCCAAATAACGTTGCTTGACTTCGGTATTGGTCCGCAGAGCGGCTATAGTGTCGCGATAGACAATCTGGCCCTTGTCGATCACGGCCGCTTCGGTGGCGATTCCCAGGCAAAAATGCATGTTCTGCTCTGCCAGGAGCACGGTGATGCCCATGTCTCGCAGCGTGCGCAGGAGTTCTCCGATGCGCTGCACGATGAGTGGCGCCAGGCCTTCGCTCGGCTCGTCGAGCAAGAGGCCGCTAGGGTTACCCATCAGCGTGCGCGCAATGGTGAGCATCTGCTGCTCGCCGCCGGAAAGCCGGCCGCCCATGCGCTGTTTGAGCGGCTCCAGAAGTGGAAACATGGAGTAGACGCGCTTCAGGTTCCAGTAATCCTCGCCGTTGCGTCCCTTTTTGGCGCCAAGCATGAGGTTGTCCTCGACCGTATGCTCCGGAAATATCTGGCGATCCTCAGGCACGAACCCGACACCGGCGCGAGCGATGGCGTGTGGCCGGCGTTTCTGCATTTCGATTCCCAGTACCTTGACCCGGCCGGTGCGCGGCGCGACCAGGCCTGCGATCGCTTTCAGCGTCGTGCTCTTCCCCGCGCCATTGCGGCCAAGCAATGCGACAGTCTGCCCCTCGTTCACCGAAAGCGAGACGCCGAACAGGATCTGACTGGTGCCGTAGAAGACGTCGATTTCCTCGACCTCGATGATCGGTTTGGCGCTCACGTCCGTGCTTCCATGTTCGTGCCAAGGTACGCCTCGATCACTGCAGGGTTGGCCCGGATTTCCTCGGGGGTTCCTACCGCCAGCACTGCGCCGTAGCACAGCACGCGAATGGATTGCGCTATCTTGAAAACGATGTCCATATCGTGCTCGATAAACACGAGCGTCATCTTTTCGCTTTCCCACAGGCGATAGACCTTGTCGATCATTTGCCAGCGTTCCTCAGGGCCCATGCCTGCGGTTGGTTCGTCCAGCAGCAGTACGCGCGGTTGCAGCGCCAAGGCGAGCGCGATGTCGAGCAGCTTCTGATCTCCGTGGGACAGATTGCATGAGAGCGTCTTCGCTTTGGCCCCGAGTCCGAGCATCTCCATGACTTCGCGCGCGCGCACCTGTGTCCCCGGTATCGGAAAGCGCCAGCGGACGACTGCGCTTTGCTCGCGGTGCGCGTGCAGCGCACCCATCAACGCTTCCTCGACTGTCAGCGATGGAAAAATGCTCGCCACCTGGAACGCGCGACCGATGCCACGGCGCACAATGCCGGAGCGCGATATCCCCGCAATGTCCTCACCGTCGAGCAGGATGCGTCCGGAATCGGGACGAAACGCGCCCGAAATCAGATTGAAAAAGGTGGTCTTGCCTGCACCATTTGGGCCGATTACCGCGCTCAAGCTGCCAGGCAGAAAATGCAGGCTGACGTCGTTGCTAGCAGCGAGGCCACCGAAAGACTTGCACAGATGCTCGATCTTCAGCATGCCTTAGCCCCGCTTCCCGGGAAGTCCTTTGTAGGTATGCCAGGATGTCGCCACCAACCAACCAGCATCAACGGGCAAGTTAACGCCGGTGATGGCCGCCGCATCGCCGCAGGCCAGGAAGGCGACCGCTTTGGCGATTTCCTCTGGCTCGACCATGCGCCCCAGGGCGGAATTGTTCTCTAGCGAAGTCACATCGCGCTGGCCCCGGTTTATCGCCGCCTGCAGTGCGGGAGTGCGCGTATAGCCCGGCGACACCGTGTTCACCCGGACCCCCGACCGTCCCCACTCCGCGGCAAGGCATTCGGTCATCGAGATGACCGCGGCCTTTGCCGGCGCGTATGCGTGCAACGGCATCGAGCGCATTCCCGCGATCGACGCAATGTTGACAATGGCGCCTCGACCCCGAGCCGCCATACGCCGGCCGAAGGCGAGGCAGGCGACATAGGTGCCGCGCTGATCGACGCGCACGACCTGATCCCAGGACGACAGCGACAACGTCTCGGGCGAGAGCGGGACCTGGATCACTCCCGCGCTGTTGACGAGGGTATCCACCGGCCCGAGGGCACGCTCGACGCGCTCGGCCAGATCTTCGGCGCTGGCCTCATCGGCAACGTCGACTGCGAAGGCTGCGCCGCCAATCTCGGCCGCGACGCGGGCTGCTGCTGCCGCGTCGATATCGGCGACCGCCACCTTGTGGCCGAGCCGCGCTAGCTCGCGGCAGCAGGCGGCGCCGATGCCGCTGGCCCCGCCGGTAACAACCGCGACTGACTTGCTCTGCTTCATGGTTGGTTCTCTCCGAAACGGCGGCGCACCGCCTCCAGTACGAAATCTGCTACGCCTTTGCGGAACACGAGCGCAAACAGCAGAATCACCACCCCGAGCGTCAGCCCGTAATACTCGGTGAACTTGGTAATGACGTCGTTGAGCAGGAGCAGCATTATGGTGCCCACTGTCGGCCCGAGAAACGCGCTGGTGCCTCCGAGCATGAGCATGAAAATGGCTTCACCCGATATCGTCCAATAGGCGAATTCCGGGTAGGCGCCGGAAACGAGCAGGCACATGATGATGCCGCCCACGCTGGCGAACGTTCCGGCCAGTACAAACGCGGCGAGCCGCATGCGCCATACCCGGATGCCAATGTACTGGGCGCGTTCCGCGTTGTCCCGGATCATGCGCAGCGTGTAGCCAAATGGCGACTGCATCAGGTGGCGCATGATGAGGAGGGAGACGATTAGCGTCGTGCAGGCGAACAGGTACAGGTGCGACTGGTCCGCGAGGTTGATGCCGAGAAAGGGCGGGCGCGGAATTCCCCCCATCAGGCCCTGGTCTCCGCCGGTCAGTTGCTGCCAGGAAATGATCAGGCTGTGCAGCAGCATCTGAAACGCCAGCGTAAGGAAGGCAAAATAGATCTCCTTGAGGCGAACGCAAATTGCGCCCACCACTGCGGCCAGGGCTGCCGAGAGCAGCACCGAGAGGAAGAACGCGGTCGGAATCGAAATTCCAGTTTTTTGCATCAGCAGCCCGAATGAATATGCACCGGATGCGAAGAACATACCGTGGCCGAAGGATACCAGGCCGGTATAGCCGACCAGGATATTCAACGAACTGGCGAAGATGCCGAACGCTGCGACGCGGATGGCGAAATCGACCAACGCCTTCGATGGAAACAGCAGCGGCAGGATCACCAATACAGCTAAAGCAACGGTCGCAATTCCCAACTCGAACGCAAAGCCGCGCCGGTTCATTTGTTCATATATCCTTGCCGAACAAGCCGCTGGGCTTGATTACGAGGACCATGGCCATAAATAGGAACATAATGCCCTCGGTGAACAGCGGGAAGCCGATCGACCCGAAAGAGCGGATCAGTCCGATCAACAGTGATCCGGCCAGTGCGCCACCGATCGAGCCCATGCCGCCGATCACTGTCACGATGAACGACTCGATCAGAATGGATACCCCCATTCCCGGGGCCATCGAGCGCACCGGGGCCGCCAGTCCGCCGGCAAGGCCGGCTAACATGCCACCGGCCGCAAACACTGCCGCGTAGATCATGCCGGTGTTGATTCCGAGCGCGGACGTCATGACGGGATTGTGCGCGGCTGCGCGCACAATTTTGCCCAAGCGCGTGCGGGTAATGACCAGCCAAAGGACGGCGCCGATGGCCAAAGCGATCGCGATCAGAAACAGGTAGAACGCAGGCACGACGCCACCGGCGAGAAGGATCGGAGGCTTTTGAAATGCCGTGGGCATGCCCATGGACTTGAACTCGGCGCCCCAGATCAGCTTGACCGCGTCATCCATCATGAGAATGAATGCGTAGCAAACCAGTAGCTGCATCAACACATTCGAGCCATATACGCGGCTCATGAACAGGCGTTCGAACACTAAGCCAAAAAGGGCCACGCCGGCTCCAGCGCACACCACCGCCAGCGTGAAGCTATCGGATATCTTGTAGACACTGAGAGCCAGGTAGGCCCCGAGCATGTAGAACGATCCGTGCGTGAAATTGACGACCTTGAGCACGCCGAAAATCAGCGTGAGCCCAGCGGCGACCAGGAATAGCAGCATGCCGATGATCAGGCCACTGGTGACCTGCGTCACAACGCAAGAAGTTGTCTTCAGGCACTCCGCCAGCGCAGTTGGATCCACGGCCGATGCTCGGTTAGGTGAAAAACAGAAAAAACTGCGGCAGCCGGACGCAAGTGGTTTGCGCCGGCCGTCGCGCCTACCGCATCAGAGGTACTTGTTGCGCTTCTTCCAGTCGAGCTCGAGCTCGAGGATCTGCTTCCAGTCGCCCGCCTTGACCTCGGGGATGTAGGGTTCCTTGGAAATGGTGGTGCCCCAGCCGATGGCGTAACCGATGATGGTTTGATCCTCGGCGCGCATGGTGATGGTGCCGTCGGTGCCGAACGGCGAGTCGATTTTCATGCCGCGCAATGCCTCGGCCAGTTTCTTCCCATCCGCGCTGTTGGTCTTTTTCAGCGCGGAAATCAGGAAATTGGCGGTGGTCGCTGATTCCCACGCCCAATTGGTCGGGTACTCGCCGTACTTGGCTCGATAGGCGTCGCCCCAGGCGGCGTTGGCCGGCGTCCGCGGGAAGGTCTTGATATAGCGATTGCCGGAGTGGATGCCGACAGGCAGGTTCTTGACCACTGTCAGCGCGGTGTAGTCGGCCATGTTGACCGCGAAGAACTGGGTCGCGGCGAACAGCGCGTAGATACTGCCCTGGTCGATATAAGAGGTGAGGTCTCCGCCCCACAGGCAGGAGTAGAGAGCTTGTGGCTTGGCCTGCAGGATTTTTGTAATGACCTCGGTATAGTCCGGCTGGAACAGTTTGGGCCAGGCTTCGCCGACGATCTCGGCCTGCGGATAGAACATCTTGAGGTACTCGACGAATTGCGCTGTCGTGTCGCGGCCGTAGGCGTAGTCCGGCGAGCAGGTCATCCACTTGCGCAGACCCTTGGCTTTGGCCTCCGCCGCGGCATAGCTGCCGCCGACGATCGAGTCGTGCACCCCCTGGCGCGCGGTGCGGAAAGCGTTCGGGATGCGGATTTTCGGGTCCGCCGTCAGCGAGGAAGTTTCCGAATTGATGTGGAAGCACAACACGCCTAAATCGCGGGCAACCTCGTGCACGGCGAAGGCGCCGGAGGATGCTTCCGCGTCGAACAGGATTTCACAGCCTTCGCTGTTGACCAGTTCGCGCGATACCCGGGCGGCCTCCTGCGGCTGGCCCTTGGAGTCGCGTACTACCATTTCGATCTTGCGCCCCCCCAGTCCGCCGGCGGCATTGAACTTGTCAATCTCTAGCATGACTGCATTGCGCGAGGAGGTGCCGAGCTGGGCGACGCGGCCCGATAGGATGGTAGGCATACCCACCCTGATCGTTTTCGCCTGAGCGCGCGAAATCATCGGAAAACCCAATACTGCGGCTCCGCCGAGTGCGGTTGCGTTTTTCAGGAAGCGGCGACGTGTAACGCGATTGGGCTTCTCATTCTTGGACATATACTTCCTCCGTTTTGGTGGGATGCGGGGCTGGCATTCTTTTCGTGCCGTGAGGTGCCCCGGGTTGAACTACGACTACGCTGCAGTGTTTCCCCTCGTTGCTGCAATTACCCTGTTAATCGAACCGTGGATTCGTGCTTTAGAAACGCGCAGCGACGAAATGACGAGGGGTGAATCACTATTCATTATTTAAATCTAAACTCCTCGATTCCCTTTGTCAAGCGCCGTCTTTGCGGGCTGAGCAAACCCGCGGGCCTGCCAGCGCGCGGCGCAAAAGAACGCACAATTCGAACGGCAGTCGATACTAACGCTTGGTCTTCCCTTTCCTGGCGGTCGCCGGTGTTGGCGACGCCGGCGGCACGCCTTCCAATCCATAGCGGACAAACTTCATGTATGTCCCGGCGACCCAATCCGGCAAATCGTCGTTCTGCTCCCTTCCGTAAACATAACGCAAAGCCAGGTAGCTTCTGGCCGCCATCAGCACAAACACGATTACCTCGAGTTCATCTTCCGTGTAAGCCGGAAATTCACCGTCGCGCTTCAGACGCTGGAAAAGATGGAGGTATTTTCTTGCAACATTCTCAAAATGCCGCTTATGGCCGCCGGGCGCGAAACTCTCTGCTTCATTTAAAATACGGAAGAAATGCGGCGTTTCTTTGAGAAAGGAAAAAAACCCGCGAAACCCGCCGTTTTCAATTTCCGCGAAACCCGCCCCGTCGCGCGCACATTTCCTAATATGGGCAAGCATCTTGTCGCCTAAGGTGGGAAGCAGTGCGTCGAGAATATCCTGACGGGAATCGAAATAATTGTAAAAGGTCCCTTGCGCCACGCCAGCCTTTGCCGTGATCAGCGCGATCGAGGCATTTGCGTAGCCAACTTCGCCAACCACGGCCGCGGCAGCCTGAAGCAGGGCATCGCGCAGCAACTCCGAATTCTCTAAACGGCTCCCGCGCCGCCAGCTCTTCGCTACAGGCGCGATTCGATCCGCCTTGGGCTTACGCAGGCTGGCGGCGCCCGCCGCTTCCTTCTTATGCGAAGTCATGTCGATCAACTTTCATGGGTAGTTCGTGAACCCGTACTGCGGCACTGATCGAAGTCGAATTTCCGACCGCGTATTGTCCGAAATCGGCGGCTCAGGTTTTATTGGTAACATGCTGTTCCAAGTTGTGATTGATCAACTATCGTCAGCGAAACACGGCCGGCGCCAGAATTACCAGGGGCGCGTTAGCTAAAAGCGGCCCCTCCATTTACATCCACGATTGCGCCATGCATGTAACTTGCAGCAGGGCTTGCCAGCAGGGAGACGACACGCGCAATCTCGATCGGGTCTGCTAGTCGCCCCAGAGGAATTTTCTTGACATCGACGTGTCGCGTGGCAAGCATCGGCGTTGCGGTTGCGCCCGGCGCCACTGCATTCACCGGTATCCCGTGCGGAGCGGCGCGCAACGCCAGCCAACGCACGAATGCGTGCAGCGCGCCTTTGCTCGCGGCATATTGCGCACCGGAGAGCAGTCCGCCATTTCGTCCCGCGATCGAACCTATAATCACAATCCGGCCTGTCGATCGCGAGATCATGTCGGCCAGCACCAGTTGCGCCAGCATCATGGGGCCGCGGACGTTAATGTCAAATACACTGGCGAAACTCTCTTCCCACTCGCTCGTGCCAGGCAGCATATCGGCTTCCTCGGGCAGGATCCCGCTGGCAATGATTAAACCGTCGATGTTCTTGGCGCTTGCGCACAAGGTCCTTATGCTGTCGCTGCTCCCGATATCAACCGCATAGGCGGAAGTTTGTGCGCCGTATTTTGCCTTCATCGCCGAAGCAATGGCCGTAGGGGCGCGCAGATCAGCGAGGACCAGCTCCGCGCCGCACTGGGCGCATATCTCGGCGGTTGGGGCACCGATCCCACCGACGCCGACAATCAAGATCCGCTGGCCATGCATTTGCATGCCGTTTAGCGCCAGCATAGAAACCTCAAGCGGCTAGGAAGCATTTTCGCTGGATTGAATGCCATTATCGCGTGATGTGAAAATGCCGTTGTTTTATAAGGATAAGTCCGAATCGCGCGGTGGATCGTAGACACAACCACGAGTAGTGACCCACCATTCATTTATCTAATTTGGGCTTCTGGAAAGCCTTTGTCAAGCGCGGTTTTCGGGGCGCTGCCTCGCGCTTGACATGTAAATTGAAATAAATTACCGTGATCCATGAATTATGAATCATCCCTCATTGATGGTCCAATTATTTCTGCGGTCAGCGACCCTAAAGCCCAGGATTGAGGTTTACGACTTTGACATACCCATCAATTCAATCGACGCGCCGCGAGCGGATTTTATGAGCATTGCCGGGATCGCTCGACGGCGGGCGGCTTGATGTCGGCCGAATCTACAGGCGCAGGCGAAACGGCAGTCGGACTCTTCGAGCCGCTGGCCCTTCGCGGAATTACGCTGAAGAACCGCGTTGTGGTTTCCCCGATGTCCATGTACAGCTCGCACGAGGGTTTCAGCGACGATTTTCATCTCGTCCATTTGGGGCGCTTCGCGCTGGGCGACGCAGGACTGGTGATAACGGAGGCGACCGCGGTGAGCCGCGATGGACGTATCACACATGGCTGCAACGGGATATGGCTGGACGCGCATGTGCCGAACCTAAGGAGGGTCGCCGATTTCCTGCACCGATTCGGGTCGGCCGCCGGAATTCAGCTCGGGCACAGCGGTCCCAAAGGAGCGGGGCAGCGTCCTTGGCATGGTAACGGCCCCCTGGGACCTGAGGACGCGGCAAAGAGGGGGGAACATCCATGGCCCATAGTTTCGTCGTCGCCGGTGCCTTTCGATGAGGGCTGGTCGACGCCGCGAGGCCTGACAGCAGTCGACATGGATGAACTGATTCTTGACTACCGCAGCGCGACGAGGCGCGCGCGCGCGGCGGGATTCGACGTGCTTGAATTGCATTGCGCGCACGGATATCTCCTGCACGCGTTCCTGACGCCCCTGCTGAACAAGCGCGACGACGAATATGGGGGCAGCCTGGAGAACCGCATGCGGCTGCCGTTGCGCATCGCTGCAGCGGTTCGAGCCGAATGGCCGGATGATCGCCCGGTTTTCGTGCGTATCTCAGCAGTCGACGGAGTCGGCGTCGGCTGGTCGATTGAGGATTCGATCGTCTTTACCAAGGCGCTTGCTGCACGGGGAATTGACGCTGTCGCCTGTTCCACGGGAGGCGCAAAGCTGCCGCGCGGGCAGGTGCTGGTTTCGCGCGAGCGTGGCTTCCAAGTGCCTTTCGCCGCCCATATCCGCCGCGCGACGGGCGTGCCCACGATTGCCGTCGGCATGATACTTGAGCCGCAGCAGGCCGAGAACGTAGTTCGCGCTGGCGACGCCGATCTCATCGCGCTTGGACGAGAGATGCTGTTCAATCCAAATTGGGCTGCGCAGGCGGCGGTGGCGCTTCGGCAGGGTGCCGCTTGGAAGGATTGGCCGGACCAATACGGGTGGTGGCTGGAGCGCCGTGCCCGGCAACTAGCGCCGCGGGGCGCCTCGTGAAGCGGCAGAACCGGATCGGCGGCGGTTCGCGAATTTGGCTTGTCCGCGTCATGAGCGCGTATCGCGGGGATGCAAGCTTTCCAGTGGAGACCAGCTATGTTTAAGCTCATCGAGCTTCTTAAACGCAAGCCGGGGATGTCCGTCGAGGATTTTCAGTACCACTGGAGATACCGACATGGGCCGCTCGTGGCTGGTCGTGCAGAGGTCCGCAGGCAAGTACAATCCCACGCCCTATTGCAAGGCTATCGTAAGGGCGAGTTGCTGTTTGACGGTATCAGCGAGATTTGGTTCGACTCCGCCGATGCCTGCGATGCCTACCGCCACGACCCCGCATCGTCTGCTATTTTGGCTGATCAGGCGAACTTTCTTGACCGGTCTCGCACCGTATTGATGTCCGTCGACGTCCATGTCATCAAGGACGGCGCCTTTTCCAAAGATGCAGTCAAGAATATTGAGTTCGTGAACCGCCGGCCGGGCATGGCATTGGCGCCGTTCTGCGAATACTGGCGAAACGTGCACGGACCGATTGCCTCCCGGATTTCCGTGATCCAGCGATATGAGCAGAATCACCTGAAGCCAAGCGTCTACGAGTCCGAGGCTGCACCGCCCTATGACGGGCTCGCAATTACCTGGTTTGCCAGCACCGCTGATATGAAAAAGGGGACGACGACGCCGGAGTATGCGGTCACCCGGGCCGACGAACCCCATTTCCTTCCGGACGGCCATCTGCCTATCATCATTACGCGTGAACACGTGATCGTCGGCTAGAGAGATGCCGCCACGGGTGCAATGACGACATGAGGAAGTGATGCAAACTGAATTGAACCAACGGGATCTGCTCTCTTTATACGAGACCATGGTGCTGATCAGACGCTCGGAGGAGCGCCTGTCGCGGCTGTTTGCCGATGGCGAAGTGCCCGGTTTCCTGCACCTGTCGATCGGGCAGGAAGCGGTTCCGGTCGGAATCTGCGCCGCGCTTCAGGCGGCCGATACGGTGGCCTCGACCCACCGTGGCCACGGCCACGCTCTCGCGAAAGGAGTCGATTTACGCGGATTTTTTGCCGAACTCCTGGGTCGGGAGGAAGGGCTATGTCGCGGGCGCGGCGGTTCGATCCACGTCGCCGACCTGCGCGTCGGAATGCTCGGCGCGAATGGCATCGTCGGCGGCGGCCTGCCGATTGCGCTCGGAAGCGCACTGGCGCATCAGGTGCGCCGCAGCGGGGGCGTGTCGGTGGCTTTCTTCGGCGACGGCGCCATGGCCGAAGGCGTGTTGCATGAATGCCTCAATCTCGCCTCCTTGTGGAAACTGCCTCTCATATTCGCATGCGAGAACAACGGTTGGTCCGAATTCTCGCCACTGAACCGGCAGTTCGCGGCGCAGATCGGCGCACTCGGCAATGCATTCGGAATTGCGACGGTGCAGGTCGATGGCAGCGACGTCGAGGCGGTGCGCGCGGCGGCAAACCGTATCGTCGCGTTGGCGCGCGGCGGCGACGGTCCGCAGATCCTCGAATGCCTGACCCATCGCTGGCGCGGCCATTACGAGGGCGACCCGCAGAAGTACCGCGACGCAGGTGATCTCGCCGATGCGCGCAGCCGCGATCCTTTGTTGGTAAGTCGGGTCAAACTCGACGCGATGGGAATTTCATCTGATCACGTACTAACGCTCGAACGCTCGGTCGACGCGAGGATCGAGGCCGCGGTTGAGGCGGCGCGCCTGGGCCGGGAGCCGGACTATGCGGCCGCAGCCGCCGATGTATATACCCCCGCTTTGGGAGGCGCGCATGGCTGAGACCCGTTACGGCATGGCGATCAACCGGGCGCTCGCCGACGCCATGCAGGCGGACCCTTCGGTTGTCCTTTTCGGTGAGGATGTCGCGGTTCCGGGCGGCCCGTTCGCAGTGACGCGTGGTCTGCTGTCGAAGTTCGGACCCGAGAGGGTACGCGATACCCCGATCTCCGAGGCAACGATAGCCGGGGCGGCGGTGGGCGCCGCTATGGGCGGACTAAAGCCCGTTGTCGAAATCATGTTCATGGATTTCGTCACGCTCGCGATGGATGCGCTCGTCAACCAGGCTGCGAAAGCGCATTTCATGTTTGGCGGCCAATGCAGCATTCCAATGGTGGTGCGCACGCCGCATGGCGGCGGACTGAATGCCGGACCGCAGCACTCGCAATGCCTGGAAGCATGGTTCGCGCACGTACCCGGACTGAAGGTGGTCGTACCGAGCAATCCCGCCGATGCCTACGCGCTACTCCGCGCCGCCATTGCAGATCCAGATCCGGTGGTCTTCATCGAAAACAAAACGCTGTACTCGATGAAAGGCGAACTCGCCGACGCGCCGCCGCCGGTCGCAATAGGCAGTGCGCGCATCGCACAGAGCGGGTCTGATGCGACGATCGTCACCTACGGCGCGACCGTCGCCGCCGCGTTGAAGGCAGCGGGATCCCTGGCCGCCGAGGGCGTCACTGCAGAAGTGATTGACTTGCGTTCAGTCCAGCCTTGGGACGAGCGCATGGTGCTCGAATCTGTGGCGAAGACGCGACGGCTCATAGTCGTCCACGAAGCGGTAACGCCATTCGGCGTGGGCGCGGAAATTGCGGCGCGTATCTCGGAACTCGCGTTCGACGGGCTCGCGGCGCCCGTGATCAGGGTAGGCGCGGATTTCATGCCGGTCCCGTTTGCGCGCTCCCTCGAGCTTGGCTACTTGCCGCGCGACACGGATATTGCGGCAGCGGTGCGCCGCTCTCTTAACTGGAAATCCAATACGAGGATCAAACCATGACTGCCATACTTATGGAACGGCGCGGAGCCGTCGCGATACTTACCATCAACCGGCCCGAGACGCTCAACGCGCTCGATGTCCCCACGCTAATCGAGTTCGAGACTGCCTTCGTCGCTCTCGAAGCAGATGCTTCAGTGCACGTGATCGTCGTGACCGGCGCCGGCGAACGGGCCTTTGTCGCCGGCGGCGATATCGCCGACCTGGATTCACGTCAGGGGCTGCCACACTACGTTGAGTTCGCCGAAGTGATACACCGCGTATTCGCTCGCGTCGAAAACTGCGACAAGCCGACGATAGGCGCAGTCAATGGCTGGGCGCTTGGCGGCGGCACTGAACTGGTGCTCGCGCTTGATCTACGCATCGCGGCCGACACTGCGCGGCTGGGACTACCGGAGATAACGCTGGGCCTGTTCCCAGGTGCAGGCGGAACGCAGCGCATCGTACGGCAGTTGCCGCTTTGCCGGGCCAAGGAAATAATGTTCACCGGCGAACACATCACCGCGCAGGAAGCAGCAGCGATTGGATTGGTGAACAAAGTAGTTCCGAAGTCGGAAGTCTTAAGCACTGCGCTGGCGCTGGCCGATAAGATCGCAGCGAAATCTCCGCTGGTGCTGAAGCTCCTGAAACGCACGCTACGGCATGGAGCGGATATGCCCCTTACCGCGGCGCTTCCCTTCGAACAGGCAATGATCGGCTTGGTACTCGACAGTCGCGACGCTCACGAAGGTTGCAGCGCTTTCTTGCAGAAGCGCACGCCGAGCTTCAAGGGAGATTAGAGGCATGGCCGTGCAGCAATTACTGATGCCCAAGCTCGGACTCACCATGACCGAGGGAACCGTCGTCGAATGGCCAATCGAGGTGGGCAAGACTTTCGCTCGCGGCGCGGTCTGCGTCGTCGTGGAGACCGACAAGGTCGCAAACGAGATTGAAGCGCAGCAGGCTGGCCGCCTGCTGAAGATTCTGGTGCCGGAAGGTGAGACCGTGCCGGTCGGCAGCGTGCTTGCTGAATGGGAAGCCGATGCGGGACAGATCGGGGCCTCCCCCAGTGCGGAGGCTGTCGCCGCGCCGGCCGCCGCGCGGGCCGAGCCAGTTCGCCGCAAAGCCGGCGCCATCGAGATTGCCGCGGCGCGCCGGTTGACGGCAGCGAAGCAAAATATTCCGCACTTTTACCTGAACACCGAGATCGAGGTGAGCGCGCTCCAGGCACTGCGCGCGCAATGGAATTCAGACGCGACCCGCCCGAAGCTCACGCTGAGTCATCTGTTTCTCGCCGCGCTTGCGCGCACGCTGGCGGGTAATCCGGAGCTCAATCGCGTCTGGGAGGATGAATACCTGGTTGATTTGCCCAGCGTCGACATCGGCATCGCCGTTGACACCGATCGCGGGCTCATCGTGCCAGTGCTGCGCAACGCCGACCGGATGAATCTCGGTGAACTGGCGCAGACGTCGGCCGGTCTGATAGCGCGCGCGCGCCACGGCAAACTGTCCCCGGACGAGGTCGGCGGGGGCGCGATCACGCTGTCGAACGCGGGAATGTTCGACGTGACCTATATGGGCTCGATCATCAATCCGGGACAAGCGGCTATCCTCGGTGTCGGCAGCGAGCGCAGCCGGTTCCGCCCCGACGCGAGCGGCGCGCCGCAGTTGGCGCGCGAGATCGGCGTGGTCCTGTCCTGCGACCACCGGGTGCTTGACGGCGTGCGCGGACTCAAACTGTTGAATGGCGTACGCGAGCGGCTCGAGGTGCCTGTGCCGCTGTTCGCATAATCTTCTGGGAGAAAAACAATGGATTTCCGTCTGACCGGAGAACAGAACATGATGGCCAAGACCGCACGCCAGATCGGTGAGCGCTTCGGCCTGGATTACTGGCGCCGTCAGGATGAAGCGAAGGCGTTTCCGCTCGAATTCTGGAAGGTGGTGTGCGACGCCGGCCTGTGCGGCGTCGCGTTGCCCGAGGAACACGGCGGCGCCGGCCTGGGCATGCTGGAGATGGCGCTGATCATCGAGAACCTCGCCGCGGGCGGGGGCGGCTCGACGATCGGGCAGCTTTTCATGGTCAATCCGATTTTCGGCGGTGTCTCGATCTCACGCTTCGGCACGCCGGCAATGAAGGCCGAACTGCTTCCGAAGATCATATCCGGCGAAATTAACTGCTGCATGGCGCTGACCGAGCCGGACGCGGGGTCGAACACGCTCGAGATCAAGTCATTTGCGCGCGCCGATGGCAAGGGATGGCGCCTGAACGGCAATAAGATCTGGATCACGGCCGTTACCGACGCGACGAAAATGCTGGTGGTCGCGCGCACCACCAAACTTGCCGAGGGCGGGCGGCGCACCTCCGGTCTGACGATGTTCATGATCGACGTCGACAGAGCCGGGCTTAGCCACCAGTCGATCGATAAGCTGGGCACGAACACGCTCGCATCGAGCAACGTGTTTTTTGACAACGTGCGCATCGAGCCCGAAGAGCTGGTCGGCACGCTGGACGGTGGTTGGAAAGAGCTGCTCGACGTGCTCAATACCGAGCGCATTGTCACAACGGCCGGTCTGGTAGGTACGGGCGAGCTCGCGTTGCGGCTTGCCGTGGATTACGCGAATCAGCGCAAGGTATTCGGCAGCACCCCGATCAGCGCCTATCAGGGGCTGCAGTTTCCGCTGGCGCAATGCCACGCGGAGATCGAAAGCGCGCGGCTGATGAACTACAAGGCAGCGGCAAACTTCGATGCCGGCCTGCCCTACGGCAGTGAGGCGAACGTCGCCAAGCTGCTGGCAGCACAAGCGGTCTCCCGTGCCACCGAACGCTCGATGCAAACCATGGGCGGGATGGGTTTCGCCAAGGAGAGCCATGTGGAGCGGCTGTGGCGCGATTGCCGCCTGTTCCGCTTTGCACCGATTTCCGAGGAAATGGTCCTCAACTACATCGCTGTGCATGACCTCGGCATGCCGCGCTCGTACTAAAGCGGAGGAATTATGGTCGCGCTGAGTGCTGCAGTCGGGCATCACGCCCGGGTCAACTCCCAGCGACTCGCCTTGATCTACGACCGCGAACGAGTCAGCTACGGGGCGCTGGTCGAGCGCCTGCAAGCGGCGGCGGGGCTGCTCTCGGCGCGCGGCATCGTTAAAGGCGACGTTGTCGCGGTGCTGATGAAGAACAGCGCCGCTTTCATCGAGCTTGCGCTCGCGGCAAGTCACATCGGCGCGGTGCTGCTGCCAATCAACTTCAGGCTCGCGGCGGAAGAGGTGGAATACATCCTTGAACACGCAGGGGCGAAGCTCCTGTTTGTGGACGAGGAACTACTTGCTTCGGCCGGCAGTTTTGTCGCAAAAATTAGCGTCGATGTCGCTGCGCAGTCCGATAGCCGGTTGCTTGCAGGGGAAGCTAGGCCCGTAACCCACGGTGCGGCGCTTGTTCCGGGCGACCTATTCCGCCTGATGTATACCTCGGGTACCACCGACCGCCCGAAAGGCGTAATTCACAGCTACGAGAACTATTACTGGAAATGCCTCGACCATATCGTCACGCTCGGGCTGAGTGCCTCCGACCGGCTGCTTGTCGTCGGGCCGCTCTACCATGTTGGCGCCTTCGATCTGCCGGGCCTCGCGCTGCTGCTCGTCGGAGGAACCCTGTGCGTGTTACGCGACTTCGAGCCCGATGCAGCGCTGGGACTGATTCAGGCCGAGCGCATCAGCGGTGCCTGGATGGCGCCGGTGATGCTGAACCGCCTGCTCGCCTTGCCCGGACGCGAGCGCTATGACCTGTCCAGTTTGCGCTGGGTTATCGGCGGCGGAGAGCGCACGCCGGAAGAGCGCATTCACGAATTTTCCAGTCTGTTTCGCAACGGTCGCTATATCGACGCCTATGGGCTGACCGAGGGATGCGCCGCCGACACATTCATGGAGGCCGGCATGGAAATCGCGAAAATCGGCTCGACCGGGCGCCCGGTGCCGCACGTCCAAATCCAAATCTGCGACGACGCTGGTCGCGTGCTTGCGCCAGGCGAGTCGGGCGAAATCTGTCTCCGCGGGCCGAAAATCACCAAAGGCTATTGGCGCGACCCGCAGAAGACCGCCGCGAGTTTTTTCGGAGACTGGTTCCGCACCGGCGATATCGGCTATCTTGATCAGGATGGGTTCCTGTTTCTCACCGATCGCAAGAAGGACATGATCATCAGCGGTGGCGAGAACGTCGCATCGTCCGAGGTGGAGCGCGTGATCTATCGTCTGGCACAGGTGAGCGAAGTCGCGGTGGTAGCTCTGCCGGATGCGCGATGGGGCGAGCGCGTCGTTGCCGTAGTCGTATTGAAAGAAGGGGCGCAACTCACGCGCGCGGAGCTGGAGCGGCATTGTCGTGAGCACCTTGCCGGCTTCAAGGTACCGCGGCAGCTCGTTGTGCGGGAAAGCCTGCCGCGGAACCCATCTGGCAAGATTCTGAAACGGGTACTACGCGAGGAATTAAACGCGGCGGGCAACCAATGAACAAGCATATTTCCGGGAAATGGGCATGTCGGGCAATATAGGCGGCCCACCTTACGACTGGCCCCAACTCGTGGACGGGTTGAACCAGTTGTTGCGTCTAAAGACGACGCCCGTCGGTATGAAGCTGTTCGAGCGCGTCGAAGACATGCAAGCCATTCCCAAACTACGCCGCCCGGTCGCCATCCATACAACCGACCAGATCGTGGCGCAGGCAGCCCGACTGGGCTTCACCATTGGCATTACTCGCGAAGACCTGGTTGCAGAGCAATGCGGCGCAGTAATCGGCTTGCACCCTCAGGATGAGGAATGGCTCTCAGGCAAGCACATGGCCGGCGTGTGGTTTGCAACCGTAGCCGATGCCTCCGAGCACCAGCGCGCCATGGACGTGGTGCCCCACGGAAAATATAAAGCAATGGCCGTGTCGCCGCTTGCAACCGGAAGACTCGCCCTGCCCGACATCTGCCTCGTATACGCCTCTCCGGGGCAGATGATTGTCCTAATCAACGGTCTACAATGGTCGGGCTACAAAAAACTAAGTTGGGGCGTGGTGGGCGAATCGGCATGCGCCGATTCGTGGGGCCGCGCGCTCGCCACCGGGGAACCCAGTCTGTCCATTCCCTGCTATGCCGAGCGACGCTACGGCGGCGTGCTCGACGACGAAATGCTCATGGCACTGCCGCCGCATTTCTTGCCTAAGGCGATAGAGGGCATGCGGGCGCTGGCGGCAAACGGCCTCAGATATCCGATTCCGCAGTATGGTATCCAAGCTGACGCGCGTGCGGGAATGGGCGCGAGCTACCCTTCGCGCAATTAATTGACAATTATCAGCAAGCGCTGTTTGCCAGTCGTTGAGGCATGGACACAATGGCGCGTTTCGCAGTTTTCGCATTGAACTATTCGCACTCTTGATCTAATCGTTTCGAATGTGCAAAGTTTTCTTGAACAAAGGAGATTGCGAGATGGCGAACACCGACCCGCAGGATGAGCAGGAAATCATCAGCAGGGCATATTCTCTCGCTTACGAAAATGAGCAGAAGTATGGCGGCTGTCCGCAATGCGTCTTGGCAGCGATCCAGGACGTGCTGGGAATCGTGGACGACGCGACCTTCAAGGCGTCCCATGGTCTTGCCGCTGGCGGTGGTCTTTCAGCGGGTGGAACATGTGGTGCGCTAGCGGGAGGTATGCTTGCGTTAAGCGCAAAGTGCGGGCGGGACCGGGCGCACTTTGGCAATGGGCGCTTTTTGCAGTCATACGAACTCGCGAAGCAGCTCTACGACCGGTTTGTGGCGGAGTTCGGGAGCCCCATTTGCGCCGATGTGCAAACAAGATTGCTAGGCAGGCGGTTCAATATGTGGGATACAAAGGACTTCAAGGCCTTTGAGGAAGCGGGTGGGCATCGGGACAAATGCCCCAAGGTAGCTGGCAAAGTAGCTGGTTGGACGACCGAGATGTTAATTAATGTAGCAGAACAGGCTCGGCATTAGGGTGTACGCTGGCTTAAAGATAGCATTTGCCACGAAGACCTAGGCAAATCAAGGAGCGAGTCGGGATAGTTGTCGCTCCAATCATGCGGACAACGGCAGAATGTGGTTTCTTATCGGATGGATTGCGTTCTCGGCCTCTGATTCGAGTAGAGAACCATGTGCGTGCAACGGAAGAGCGCAAGGATCTTTCCGGACTCCCGGTGCGTGACTTCTGCATCCCACACCTGGGTGGTCTTGCCAATATGCATTGGTTTGGCGGTGCATTCGATAGCGCCTTCACGAGCCGTACCCAGGTGATTGGCTTTGAGCTCTATAGTGGTGAACCCGCTTGCGTCTTCCGGGAGATTGACCGCGCAGCCGTATCCCGCGCAGGTGTCCGCAAGGGAAACAACGCTTCCGGCATGCAGGAAGCCAGTCGGTGCCATGAGTGAGTTCGTCACTAGAAGCTCGCCTCTCACTTCTGAAGCGCTCACGTATGTGATGACGATGCCGAGGTGGCCCGGCAGATTATCCGCGCCGCGCTTGTTCAATTCGTTCGGGGTAAGCATAGGGCTCCTTGGGATCAGTTAGAAAAGATCCATTTTGCTGGATAGCGGCGATGCGATTACTTGTCCGATCATCGGCCTTATGTGGAGCTCCACATAAGGCCGATTTCCAGCCCGGCACCGCGCCTCCGGTCGGCAGGTCGTCGGCCTTGTGCAAAGCTTTGCATAAGGCCGAACGGGAGTCATTCGGTTTACTCAGCCCTGTCCCGTGTTGTCGGCAAAATAGCAGACACGTTTGCGCGGGCTCAGGTAGTCGTGAATTGCCGGCGGCAGCGTCGACGGGCGCAGCGTGCGATCGACGGCATCGTCCAGGTCGCGGCGCAGATTGACGATGGCGGCTTCCTCCTTGGGAACCGCCTGATCGTAGAGCATCAAACTGGGGTAGAGCAGGTCGGCCGAATCGACCGACATGACGATCCCGACCCTGCCGCTCTTGAGCAGGACGATGGTGCCCGGCGGATAGACGCCCAGAGCCTTCACGAACGCCGACAGTGCCTCCTTGTCGTACTTGGCCAGTTCGAATTTGTACATGTACGCCAAGGCTTCCGACGGGATCCTCGAGCGCGCGGCGACGCGCTGGTTGCACAGGTTGTCGTAGGCGTTGGCGATGCTTACGATGCGCACCACCTGGCTGATGGCATCGCCTTTCAGGCCCTTCGGAAAACCGCTGCCGTCGATCATCTCGTGATGAAACGCAATGATCTCGCGCACCCGGGGCGAGAGCGACTCGACCGATCGCAGGACCTCGACCCCGTAGGCCGGATGCATGTTCAGCAGCTTGGTCTCGGCCTGCGTCAGCGCATCATCCTTGAGGAGTACCTGGCTGGCGATCATCACTTTGCCGACGTCGTGCAGCACGGCGCCCTGCGCTATTTCGCGAATGATTTCGGGGTCGTCGATCCCCAGGGCGCGCGCCAGGGTCAGCGAAAGCACCGACACATTGACGTTGTGAAAATATATGCCGCTTTCGTCAGCCACGCTGTCGCCCATCAGGTGGAGGTAGGTGTGCTGCTCCGACAGGAAGATCTCGACCAGTTCAAGCGCGATTTCCTTGGCCTGCGCTGCCGCCTGACTCGGCTTTTCGGCGGCAATGCGCATGACGTTCTTGGCCGCGTTGGCCGTTTGGGCGTATTTCTTCTCCGCCGTACGGATGCGCGCGCGCGCCTTGTGCAGCTTGTCGATGTGCTCCTTTTTCTCCTTCATCAACTGGCTCAGCGTGGCGGCGGCTTCGGACTCTGCCGGCGTTGGCGCTGGCGCGGAGGCCGCCGCTGGTTCGGCCGGCTTGGTGTCGCTGCTGTGCGGAAGGTACTCTATCTCGGTCAACCCCATCGATCTGAGAGCGTCGATCTGATCCTGGCTCTTGATCTTGAAATTGCTGAACAGGAACGGATGCCCGAGCCAGCTGTCGAGCTTGACGTGCAGTCCGATGCAGAGCTGATCCATACGGACGGTGTGCCGTTTTCCTTGCTGGTCGCTCATGCTGTTTCGCTCTTGACGCTGGAAGAGGTGATTCTGCCACGAATGTGCACGGATCTTCATCCATGAGCAGTGGCTGTGGCAAACATTGTAGCAAACGGCATGCCGGCCGACAGCGTGAAGCGTGGCTACTTGAATGGCAGTCAAGGTAAACTGGACATGGACAAACCATCGCTGACCAATTCGACTCCATCGAACCACCATTGAGCGTGCGACTTCGCTTCCTCGACTCCCGTCCCCGCAATGGCGCGCCGCGCCTGATCGGCGTGTGGCTCGTGCTGCTGCTCTTCGCGCTGCCGCCGGCGGCGGCCGCAGCGCTACCATCCTTGATCCTGCCGCTCGCCTGTACGCCCGACAACGATCGCCGGATCGCCAATCATGTCGACCCGGATCCCGGCCCGGACGTGGCCTGCGACCCAGGAGCGGCCTGCGACCCGGCGGCGCGCGCGGTTTGGTATGGCGTCGAGTTGTGGTAGATTGATCCGTACGCCTTAGACCAAGCCGGGATGTCCATGGACCGCGCCAACGCCTTCGAAACCGATCTCGACCGCAATCCGGCCAATCACGCGCCGCTGACGCCGCTCAGCTTCATCGAGCGCGCGGCCTCGGTCTATCCCGGGCGGGCCGCCGTGGTGCACGGCGCGCGCCGCTACACCTGGAGCGAAACTTATGCGCGCTGCCGGCGCCTGGCCTCGGCGCTGGCGCAGCGCGGCATAGGCACAGGCGACACCGTTGCGGTGATGGCGGCCAACACGCCGGAGATGTACGAATGCCATTTCGGCGTGCCGATGCTGGGCGCGGTGCTGAACACGCTCAACACGCGCCTCGATGCGGACGCGATCGCGTTCATGCTGAACCATGGTGGCGCCAAGGCGCTGATCGCCGACCGGGAATTTTCCGCGACCGTGGCGCAGGCACTGGCGCAAGTCGAGCCGCGCCCGCTGGTGATCGACATCGACGATCCGGAGTACGACGGCCCGGGCGAGCGCCTGGGCGAAATGGACTACGAGGCGCTGCTCGCCGCGGGCGATCCGGAATTCGCCTGGCAGCCGCCCGCCGACGAATGGAATGCGATCTCGCTCAATTACACTTCCGGCACCACCGGCAATCCCAAGGGCGTCGTGTATCACCATCGCGGCGCCTATCTGAATGGCATTTGCAATATCGTCACCTGGAGCATGCCGCAGCATTCGGTGTACCTGTGGACGCTGCCGATGTTCCACTGCAACGGCTGGTGCTTTCCCTGGACCATGGCGGCCAATGCCGGCGTCAACGTCTGCCTGCGCCGCGTCGATCCGGTGCAGATCTTCAGGCTGATCAAGGCGCACGGGGTCACGCATTATTGCGGCGCGCCCATCGTGCATACCGGGCTGATCAACGCCGATCCGGCACTGCGCTCGGGCATCGCGCACAAGGTGTCGGCGATGGTCGCGGGCGCGGCGCCGCCGGCGGCGATGATCGAGGGCATGGAGAAAATCGGCTTCGACCTGACCCACGTCTACGGCCTCACCGAGACCTACGGGCCGGCGACGGTGTGCGCCAAGCACGAGGAGTGGGGCGCCCTGGACATCGGCAGGCGCGCCGAGCGCAACGGCCGCCAGGGCGTGCGCTACCTGATGCAGGAAGGGCTGGCGGTGATGGATGGCGGGAGCATGCAGCCGGTGCCCGCCGACGGCGAGACCATGGGCGAGATCATGTTCCGCGGCAACATCACCATGAAGGGCTATCTGAAAAACGCCAAGGCGACTAACGAAGCGTTCGCCGGCGGCTGGTTCCATTCCGGGGACCTGGCGGTGATGCAGCCCGACGGCTATGTCAAGATCAAGGACCGGTCCAAGGACATCATCATTTCCGGCGGCGAGAATATTTCCTCGCTCGAAATCGAGGAAGCGCTCTACCGCCATCCGGCGGTGCTCGCCGCGGCGGCGGTGGCGCGGCCCGATCCCAAATGGGGGGAAACCCCCTGCGTGTTCGTCGAGCTGAAGGCGGGGGCGCAGGTGACGGCGCAGGAAATCATCGAGCATTGCCGCGGCCATCTGGCGCGCTTCAAGGTACCGCGCGCCGTGGTGTTCGGCGAGCTGCCCAAGACCTCGACCGGCAAGATCCAGAAGTTCGTGCTGCGTCAGCAGGCGAAATCGGCGCAGGCGATCGAATAGGCGCCGCCGCGGAAGCGGCGGCGCGCGACGTTCCCCTCTCCTTCAGGCAGAGGGGTGAGGGTGGGTCGAAACACAGGAGTTGATAGCATGAATGTGAATACCCAGGCAGTGGCGGCAGAACCCCTATTGTTGCGTCAGGACGACGGCGGCGTGGTGACGCTCACGCTGAACCGGCCGGCGCAGTTCAATTCGCTGTCGCAGGCGCTGATGCGCGAACTGCAGGTGGAACTGGACCGCATCGCCGCCGATGCCGGCGTGCGTGTGGTGATCATGGCCGGCGCCGGCAAGGCGTTCTGCGCCGGGCACGATCTCAAGGAAATGCGCTCCGACGCGTCGAAGGCATTCCAGCAGGCGCTGTTCCGCCAGTGCAGCCAGCTCATGCTCACGCTGGTGCGCCTGCCGCAGCCGGTGATCGCGCGCGTGCACGGCATCGCCACCGCGGCCGGCTGCCAGCTGGTTTCGATGTGCGACCTCGCCGTGGCCTCGGACAATGCGCGCTTCGCCGTGTCGGGCGTGAACCTGGGCCTGTTCTGCTCGACGCCGTCTGTCGGGCTGTCGCGCAACCTCGGACGCAAGCAGGCGCTGGAAATGCTGCTTACCGGCGAGTTCATCGACGCGCAGACGGCGCTTGCGCGCGGTTTGCTCAACCGCGTCGCGCCGCCGGAGCAACTCGACGCCGAGATCAAAAAGCTGACCGACTCCATCCTCGCCAAGACGCCGGTCGCGATCAAGGCCGGCAAGCAGGCGTTCTACCGCCAGCTGGAGATGGGCCTGGATGATGCCTACGCGCTCGCGAGCGAGGTGATGGCCTGCAACATGATGGCCGAAGACGCGCAGGAAGGCATAGACGCCTTCGTCGCCAAGCGCAAGCCGCAGTGGAAAGGTCGCTGACAGGCTGTTGAAATTCGCTTCCCGGGTGGGGAATCGTATGGGTGCGAGCCTGCCTCAGAGGGAAGCGAATTTCGGCAGCCGCCGAATCGGGGGATATAAAAGGGGGCGTGCCCCCTTTTTCAATACCAAGCTAACTACTCGAACGGGTGGTGCTTCCCACGGGTGCGCGGCTATAATGCCTGATCCGGAGACAATCGGGCACCGGCGGGGAACTCGGGGTTGCCGGTAAATCCAAAGGCAGGAGGAGAGCGGCCGGTCGCATTGCACCGCGCCGCTGAGCATGGACGATTACATACTCGAAACCAAGAGCCTGACCAAGGAATTCAAGGGCTTTGTCGCGGTAAACGACGTCAACCTCAAAGTCAGGCGCGGGCATATTCACGCCCTCATCGGCCCCAATGGCGCGGGCAAGACGACCTGTTTCAACCTGCTCACGCATTTCCTCGTGCCTACCCACGGGCGCATCCTCTACAACGGCCGCGACATCACCGGATCGAATCCGGCGGCGATCGCGCGCCTTGGCATGGTGCGCTCGTTCCAGATTTCAGCGGTGTTCCCGCACTTGAGTGTTCTGGAAAACGTGCGCGTGGCCCTGCAGCGCAAGCGCGGTCACTCGTTCGACTTCTGGAACTCGGGAACGGTGCTCGATCAGTCGAACGGCCGCGCGCGCGAGCTGATCGACGCGGTGGGCCTGTCGGCGTTCGAAAGCACGGTCGCGGTCGAGCTTCCCTACGGGCGCAAGCGCGCGCTGGAAATCGCGACGACGCTGGCGCTGGAACCGGAAATGATGCTGCTCGATGAACCGACGGCGGGAATGACGCACGAGGATGTGGAGCGCATCGCGGCGCTGATCAAGCGCGTAGCCGTAAATCGCACCGTGCTCATGGTCGAGCACAACTTGAGCGTGGTGCAGAACCTCTCCGACTACATCACGGTGCTCGCGCGCGGGGAGGTGCTCGCCGAAGGGAATTACGCCTCGGTGTCGAAAGACGCGCAGGTGATGAGCGCTTACCTGGGGACGGAAGATGCCTGAGGCGGCACCAAGCGCGGTCGCGACGGGAGCTGCGGCGCTGATGGCGGTGAGCGCGCTCAACGCCTGGTACGGCGAGTCGCATATCCTGCACGGCGTCGATTTCGACATTGCCGAAGGCGAAGTGGTGACGCTGCTCGGGCGCAACGGCGCCGGCAAGACGACGACGCTGAAGTCGATCATGGGCATGGTCGAGCGCCGCCAGGGATCGATCCGGTTTTGCGGCACCGAGATCGTCGGCCTGTCCTCGAACCGCATCGCGCGCTCGGGCATCGCGTTCTGTCCGGAGGAGCGCGGCATCTTCGCCAGTCTCAACGTGAAGGAGAACCTGCTGCTGCCGCCGCAGGTGCGCGCCGGGGGCTTGAGCGTGGAACAGATCTTCGAGCTGTTCCCGAACCTGAAAGAGCGCCAGGGGAGCCAGGGGACAAAACTCTCAGGCGGCGAGCAACAGATGCTCGCGATCGCCCGCATTCTGCGCACCGGCGCGCGGCTGCTGCTGCTGGACGAGCCGACCGAGGGCCTGGCGCCGGTCGTCGTGCAGCAAATACGCCGCACCATCGAGCGCATCAAGGCGCAGGGCTTTACAATCCTGCTGGTCGAGCAGAATTTTCATTTTGCCGCCAAGGTGGCGGATCGTCATTACGTGATGGAGAACGGACGCGTGGTGGATATGATTCCCAACGCCGAGCTTCAGCACAACATGCAGAAGATGCACGACTACCTGGGGGTATGAAGCGATTGATTTCAAAGTGTGACAACCATGAAGAGGAGAAACCAATAATGAAAATGTTGCTCAAGCTGGGTATGGCCGCGGCTGTGTCGCTCGCATTCGGTGCGGCGCAGGCGCAGATCTCCGACGGCGTGATCAAGATCGGCGTCATGAACGACCAATCGGGCACCTACGCGGACCTCGCCGGCCCGGGGTCGGTGGTGGCTGCGCGCATGGCGATCGAGGATTTCGGCGCCGCCAAGAAAGGCATGAAGGTGGAGGTGCTGGTCGGCGACCACCAGAACAAGCCGGACGTGGGCTCCGGCATCGCGCGCCAGTGGTACGACGTCGACAAGGTCGACATGATCATGGACGTTCCGACCTCTTCGGTGGTCCTCGCGGTCAATCAGATCACCAAGGAAAAGAACAAGGCAATGATCGTTTCCACCGGCGCCACATCGGACTTGAGCGGCAAGGCGTGCACGCCGAACTCGATCCACTGGACCTACGACACCTGGGCGCTCGCGAACGGCACCGCGTCGGCGATCGTCAAGACCGGCGGCAAGAACTGGTTTTTCCTGACGGCGGACTACGCCTTCGGCCATGCGCTCGAGCGCGACGCCGAGGCGGTCGTGATCAAGAACGGCGGCAAGGTGCTGGGCAAGGTGCGCCATCCGTTCCCGAGCGCGGATTTCTCGTCCTTCCTGCTGCAGGCGCAGGCGTCCAAGGCGCAGATCATCGGCCTCTCCAACGCGGGCGCGGACACGACCAACGCGATCAAGCAGGGCGCCGAATTCGGCATCGTGAAGGGCGGGCAGCAGTTCGCCGGTTTGCTCGTGTTCCTGACCGATGTGCATGCGCTCGGCCTGGAAAAGGCGCAGGGGTTGCTGCTCACCGAGGCGTTCTACTGGGACCGCACGCCGCAAACGCGCGCCTGGTCGGAGCGCTTCGGCAAGCTGCATAAGGGCGCGATGCCGACGATGGCGCAGGCGGGCGTGTACTCGGCGACGCTGCATTACCTGAAGGCGGTCGAGGCGATCAAGTCCGACGACGGCCCGAAGGTGATCGCGCAGATGAAGAAGATGCCGAGCGACGACCAGGCGTTTGGCAAGGGCAGCGTGCGCCAGGACGGACGGCACATCCACGACATGTACCTGTTCGAGGTGAAGAAGCCGGGCGAGTCGAAAGGACCCTGGGATTACTACAAGGTGCGCGCGACCATCCCGGCCGACCAGGCGTTCCGGCCGATGGGCGAGGGGAACTGCCCGCTGGTGGCGAAGTAATTGTTTGATCCGGCCCGTGGGCCGGATCGGTATCGCGGGATGAAGCGGCTGCGCCGCCGCTAGTCCCGCGCCTCGCACCAGGGACTCCAAGGCTGCGGCCGCGATGGACACGATTTTCGGCATACCTACCCAGGCACTGTTTGGCCAGCTCCTCATCGGGCTGATCAACGGCTCGTTCTATGCGCTGCTGTCGCTCGGCCTGGCGGTGATTTTCGGCCTGCTCAACATCATCAACTTCACCCATGGCGCCCAGTACATGATGGGCGCGTTCTGCGCCTGGTTTCTGCTCACCAAGCTCGGAATCGGCTACTGGTGGTCGCTCCTCCTGGTGCCCGTCATCGTCGGTCTTGTCGGCATGCTGATCGAGCGCACCATGTTGAAGCAACTCTACAAGCTCGATCATCTGTACGGACTGCTGCTGACTTTCGGGCTGGCGCTGATCATTCAAGGTTTGTTCCGGCATGAATTCGGCTCCTCCGGGCTGCCTTATCAAATCCCGGAGGCGCTGTCGGGCGGGCAGAATCTGGGCTTCATGTTCCTGCCCAATTACCGCGCCTGGGTCATCGTGGCATCGATTATCGTATGCTTTGCCACCTGGTTCGTGATCGAGCGCACCAAACTGGGTGCGTATCTGCGCGCGGCGACCGAAAATCCGGCGCTGGTCCAGGCTTTCGGCATCAACGTGCCGCGCATGATCACCCTGACCTACGGCTTTGGCGTCGGGCTGGCGGGGCTGGCCGGCGTGATGGCGGCGCCCATTTACCAGGTCAATCCCCTCATGGGCGCCGACCTGATCATCGTGGTGTTCGCGGTGGTCGTGATCGGCGGCATGGGGTCGATCATGGGCTCGATCGTGACCGGTTTTGCGCTGGGGGTGATCGAGGGCCTGACCAAGGTGTTCTATCCCGAGGCTTCGAACACGGTGATATTCATCATTATGGCGATCGTGTTGCTGTTCCGGCCGGCCGGCCTGTTCGGCACGCAGCGCTGAGGCGGACATAATGGCAGAGCAAAAAGCGGCGGTCGGCGCGGCGAACGGGGTGGCGCAACACCAGCGTATCGCCTTTGCGGTGATGGTGACGCTGTTCGTGCTGGCCCCGTTCGCGGTCTATCCGGTGTTCCTGATGAAGGCGCTTACCTTCGCGCTGTTCGCCTGCGCCTTCAACCTGCTGATCGGATTCGGCGGCTTGCTCTCGTTCGGTCACGCGATGTTCCTCGGCAGCGCGGGATACGCCTCCGCGCATGCCGCCAAGGTGTGGGGCTTCAATCCGGAATTCGCGATCCTGTTCGGAACCGCGGCCGCGGCGCTGCTGGGCATCGTGACCGGCCTGCTTGCGATCCGGCGCCAGGGTATCTATTTCGCCATGATCACGCTGGCGCTGGCGCAGATGATCTTCTTTTTCTCGATGCAGGCGCCGTTCACCGGCGGCGAGGACGGCATCCAGGCGGTTCCGCGCGGCATGCTGTTCGGGCTGATCGACCTGTCGAACGTGCTGACGATGTACTTCTTCGTGCTCGCCATCTTTCTGGCGGGGTTCCTGGCCATCTTCCGCATCATTCACTCGCCCTTCGGCCAGGTGCTCAAGGCGATCCGGGAGAATGAACCACGCGCGATCTCCCTCGGCTACCGCACCGATCAGTACAAGCTGCTCGCCTTCGTGCTGTCGGGGACGCTCGCCGGAATGGCCGGCGCGACCAAGGCGCTCGTGTTCCAGCTTGCGTCGCTGACCGACGTGCACTGGACCATGTCGGGGGAGGTGGTGCTGATGACCCTGCTCGGCGGACTGGGCACCGTGTTCGGCCCGGTTGTCGGCGCGTTCATTATCATCACGATGGAGAACTATCTCGCGGGGATGGGGCAGTGGGTCACGATCATCCAGGGCTCGATCTTCGTCGCGTGCGTTCTCGCGTTCCGCCGCGGCATCATCGGCGAATTGGGTCACTGGCTGAAGAAGCCGCTGTAAGGCGCCTCTGCGTCGGTCATTGGCGCGAAAGCGGGGAGGCCGGCATTCACAACGCGGGCGCTGGAATCTCCTCGATGCGCCGGTGCTTGAACTCGCGCCAATTGCGACAGAGCAGGGCGCGCATGAATCAGCTCGCCTGGATCACGAGACCTGCGCGCTCCAGTGCAGCGATGTCCTCCGCGCCATAGCCGAATTCGGCCAGTATTTCGCGGCTGTGCTCGCCGCTCTTGGGCGCCGCGGGCAGTACACCGCTGCGCCGGGTGCCGGGGACGTGCGGCATGGGCAGTTTGCCGTAAGGCGCCTGCTCGGTCTCGCCGAAGTAGCCCATGTGGCGCATCTGCTGGTCGTCGCGCAACGCCTGGTAATTTTGCACCGGCGCGAACAGCACATCGTGCTGCTCGAGCAGCGGCGCCCATTCCCGCGTGTCGCGGCCGCGCATGATGTTCGCCACTGCGCCGTTGATTTCTTCGGCACATTGCCCGCGCAGGGCGCCCGTGGCATAGCGCGGCTCGGCTAGCCAATTCTCGCGCGCGAGCGCGCGGCACAAGCCCTGCCACATCGCCTCGCGCAGCACCGCCAGCACCACGTGGCCGTCGCGCGTCGCGAACACGCCCGCCGGTACCGTGATCGGCGGCTTGTACTGGCCGGCGAAGAGGAAGTCGTCGAGAATGGGGCCGGCCTGGAACGCGGCGCAGCACTCGGCCAGCGACAGGCGTATGTGCCTGCCGCGGCCGCCGCGATGCGCTTGCGCGTCGCGCGCGTACAGCGCCGCGCCCACGCACTGGGCCGCATACAGCGCGGTGGCGGTGTCCGGCACCATCAGGCCGAAGCGCCGCGGCTGGCCGGCGCCATCCTTGTTGACCATGGCCATGCCGCTCATGGCCTGCAGCACCGAATCGGTGGCGGGCTTGTGCACGTAGGGTCCGGTATCGCCGAAGCCGCTGATCGAGAGATAAACAAGGCGTGGATTGATCGCGGCGAGCGCCGCGTAGTCCAGTCCGAGCCTGGCCATCACGCCGGGACGGAAATTCTCCACCAGCACGTCGGCGCGCTGCGCCATTTTCAGAATCGGCGCGCGTCCTTGCGGCTGCGTGGCGTCGATGCAGACCGAGCGCTTGCCCAGGTTGTTGACGATGGCGAGCGCGCTCATGCCCTCTTTGCCTCCGCCCAGGACCCGGATCCAGTCGCCCGCCGGCGGTTCGACCTTGATCACGTTCGCTCCATGCTGTGCGAGCAGGGCGGCGCAATAAGGCCCGGCGATGCCCTGGCTCAGGTCGAGCACGCTCAACCCGGCGTAGGGGCTCGTCTCTGCTTCATCCATAGTTTAGACAATGCCTTTCGCCGCGAGCGCCTCCACCGCCTGCCGGTCCATGCCGAGCAGGTCCTGCAGGATTTCCTGCGTGTGCTGGCCCAGTGTCGGCGGCGGCACGCTGTATTCCACCGGCGTTTCGGAAAAGCGCATCGGGCTCGCCACCGTAGGGCAGGGCACGCCCGCGGGGGTCGGGATCTCGACCCGCAGTCCGCGGTGTTGCACCTGCGCATCCTCGAACACCTGCTGCATATTGTTGATCGGGCCGCAGGGGACGTTGGCGGCTTCCAGCACCACTATCCACTCGTGCATGCCGCGCGTCTTCATGATCGCGGCGATCAGCGGAATCAGCGCATCGCGGTTGACGATGCGCCCGGACATCTGGCGGAAGCGCTCGTCCTCGGCCAGTTCGGGGCGGCCGGCCACCTTGCACAGGCTGGCGAACTGGCTGTCGTTGCCCACCGCGAGGATGATGTGTCCGTCCTTGCACGGGAACACCTGGTAGGGCACTACGTTGGGGTGGGCGTTGCCGTAGCGCCTGGGGATGTTGCCCGAGACGAGGTAGCCGCTGATCTGGTTGGCGTTGAACGCGACCATGCAATCGAGCAGCGCCATATCGATATACTGGCCGCCACCGCCGCGCTCGCAGTGGGCGATGGCTGCAGTGATCGCCAGGCTCGCGTACATGCCGGTGAGTATGTCGGTGATGGCGATGCCGACTTTCATCGGGCCGCCGCCGGGCAGGTCGTCGCGCTCGCCAGTGATGCTCATCAGTCCGCCCATGCCCTGGAACACGAAGTCGTAGCCGGGACGGGGCGCGTACGGGCCCGACTGGCCGAAACCGGTGATGGAGCAGTAGATCAGGCGTGGGTTGATTGCGCGCAGCGCTTCGTAGGCGAGGCCATAGCGCGCCAGCGTGCCGACTTTGTAGTTCTCGATCAGGACGTCGCACTTCGCCGCGAGCCCGCGCACGATTTGCTGGCCCTCGGGCTTGGAGATATCCAGGGTGATGGATTTCTTGCCGCGGTTGCAGGAGAGGTAATAGGACGACTCGCGCGTGTCCTTGCCCTCCTTGTCCTTGAACCAGGGCGGTCCCCAGCCGCGCGTGTCGTCGCCGGCGCCGGGTCGCTCGACCTTGATCACCTCGGCGCCGAGGTCGGCCAGATTCTGCGAGGCCCAGGGGCCGGCGAGGACGCGGGACAGATCGAGCACACGGATATGCGAAAGCGGGCGCGGCATTGCTACTCCTTGATGCGGTGGCAGGATTGATGGACCGGATTCGGCATGGCAGGGCCGGCCCCGGCATTGGAACCGCCCGCGGCGGGTTTGGCGCTCGCGGGCGGTCGTTCTAATCGATGCGGGCGCCTGAGGCCTTGACCACCTTGGTCCAGCGTTCCACTTCGCTGCGTATGTGGGTGCCGAACTGCTCCGGCGTGCTGCCGATGATGTCGTAGCCCGAGGCCATGATGCGCTCGCGCGTATCGGGATTCTGCATGGCACGGGCTATATCCGCGCTCATCTTGTTGACGATCGCCGGCGGCGTGCCGGCCGGGGCGAGGATGCCGTACCAGCCGTCGACGACGAAATTCGGCAGGCCGGATTCGGCTACCGTCGGCAGCTGCGGCATCACGTGCGAGCGCTTGCTGCTGGTGACGGCCAGCGCCTTCAATTTGCCCGCCTTGATCTGCGGCAGCGAGGATGAAATGCTGTCGAACATCAGTTGCACTTCGCCGCCGAGCAGGGCGATGAGAGACGGGCCGCTGCCCTTGTAGGGTACGTGCACCATGTCGACCCCGGCAATGTTCTTGAACAACTCGCCCGCGAGGTGGCTGGTGTTGCCGTTGCCGGCCGAGGCGAAATTGAGGCTGCCCGGCTTGGCCTTGGCCAGGGCGATCAACTCCTTGATCGAGTTCGCCGGCACCGAAGGCGGGGTGACGACGATCAGCGGCAGGCTCGCCGCCAACGTCACCGGAGTGAAATCGCGCAAAGTGTCGTAGGGCAGCTTGGCGTACAGGCTGTGATTGATCGCATGCGCCGCGAGCACCATGATGATGGTATGGCCGTCGGGGGCGGATTTGGCGGCGATATCCGAGGCGATGGTGCCGCCGGCGCCGGGACGGAAATCCAGCACCACCGGCTGGCCCCACAGCTCGGTGAGTTTCTGCGCGATCGGGCGTGCCAGGATTTCCGCGCTGCCGCCGGGCGGATAGGGAATGAGCAGGCGCACCGGCTTGGCCGGCCATTGCTGCGCAGGGCAGGTACGTTCAGGAAGGCGAGCAGTGCCAGGACGAGCAACGCGCGGGTCAGTTTCATGGTGTCAGCCTTTCAGTTTGTGATGAATTCGTGGACGTTCTCTCGCCCGATTGGCTCCGCCTCAGCAAGGCCAGGACGATTTCCGTTTCGTTTGGTTTCCTAGCCTGGCAGATTCAGCACCTGCCGCGCGAGAATGTTGCGCTGGATTTCATTGCTGCCGCCGTAGATGGAGGTAGGGCGCGCTTTGTAAAACGGCGCCAGCAATTCGATGCGCTCGCCGCCCATTTCCACCACGCCGGCCTGGCCGCCGCAGTCGCCCGCGGTTTCGATGATCAGGTCGGCGATACGCTGGAAAGTTTCGGTGGCCCATATTTTCAGCAGCGACACCTCGGGCCCGAGCGGCTCGCCGCGGCCGACTATTGCCGCGAAGTGGCCGTAGATGTCGCCCAGGTGGGCCACGTCGAGCTGCAGCTGCGCCAGGCGGTCGCGGAACAGCGGATCGCGCTCTACGCCGCGCGCGCGCGCCACCGACAGCAGCACCTGCAGGCCGTATTCGGGCAGCTTGGGGCTGCCGATGTGGATGCGCTCGAAGCCGAGCAGGGACTTGGCCACGGCCCAGCCCTGGTTCAGTTCGCCCACCAGATTGGATGCCGGCGTGCGCACGTTGTCGAAAAACACTTCGCAGAATTCCTCGTGCCCGGCGAGATCGCGGATAGTGCGCACGCTCACACCGGGCGCTTTGAGGTCGAGCAGCAGGAAGCTGATGCCCGCCTGTTTCTTCGCCGTCTTGTCGGTGCGCGCGAGCACGAATATGTGGCTGGCATCGTGCGCCAGCGTGGTCCAGGTCTTTTGCCCGTTGATGATGAAGTCCTCTCCTTCGAGCCGCGCCTCGGTGTGCAGGTTGGCGAGGTCGGAGCCGGCGTTGGGTTCGGAATAGCCCTGGCACCAGATTTCCTCGCAGGCGAGGATCGGCGGCAGATAACGGCGGCGCTGCGCTTCGGTGCCGAAGCGCATCAGTATCGGCCCGACCATGAGTATGCCGTGATCCTGGAAGCGCGCGATGCCCCAGCGTTCCATCTCTTCGAGGAAGATCAGCAGCTTCGTTGGCGCGAGGCCCATGCCGCCGTATTCGCGCGGCCAGCCGGGTGCAATCCAGCCCTTCGCCGCCATGCGCAGGTACCAGGACTTGTTCTCGGCCCAGCGCAGGCGCCGCGGCGGGTAGCGCAGCTCGGCCGGGTGGTGGGCTTCGACTTCGGCGCGCACGATCGCGCGAAACGCCTCGTCCGGGAGCGCGTTCCAGTCCTGCTCCTGTTCCACACCGTATTTCATGGTAGTCATGGCAGAGCCGCCACGCTGGCATAGCGCGCGCGATGAGCGCCGGCGTTGCCCAGCCAGGCGGAGAGGACCAAGGCGCGGTTGAAATACAGGCCGAGCTCGTATTCGTCGGTGTAGCCGATCGCGCCGTGCATTTGCAGCGCTTCCTTGCAGATCGCGAGTGCGGCGTGCGCGGCGCGCGCCTTGGCGCTCGATACCGCCGCCGCGCGCCGTTCGGGCGCGCAGCCTGGATCATCCAGGATCACGACCGCGGCGCCCAGGGTGGCGCGCGTCAATTCCTTCTGGATGTACATATCGACGGCGCGATGCTGCAGCGCCTGGTAGCTGCCTATGGGTTTGCCGAACTGCACCCGCGTGCGCAGGTATTCCAGTGTCATGTCCAGCGCGCAGTCCATCAGGCCCAGCAACTCGGCGCTCGCCGCCAGCATGGCGTGGTCGAGGGCAAGCTGCAGTGCCGCGCGCGCAGCCGCGGCCGAGGCGACGCGCGCGTGTGCCGGTGCTGCGACCGCGTCGAGTCTGACGCGCGCGCTCATGCTGCCGTCGGCACGCAGCTCCGGCTCGCACACGAGGCCTGCGGCAGTGCGCTCTATCCAATGCAGTTCCAGTCCTTCGGCCGAGCGCGCCGCGACGATGTAGCCGTCGGCGCCCGCCGTGGCGACGAAGCGGCTGGTGCCATCGAGCACCCGAGCGCCGCCCTGCTCGCGCAGCTTGACTGCGCACTGGTCGAGATCCAGCCCGCCGCGCTCGTCCTGCCAGGCAAGGCTGGCGATGATTTCTCCTGCCGCGAGCTGCGGCAACCGGCGTTGTTTCAGCCCGGCGTTGTCGCCGTGCAGCAGGGCCAGTGTCGCCGCTACCGCCGAGGCGGAGTAGGGCTCGGGATAGAGGGCGCGTCCCAGTTGTTCGGCGATGATGGCGCTCGCCCGCAGGTCGAGGCCGAGCCCGCCCAGTTCCTCCGGGATCAGGACGCCGAGCCAGCCCATGTCCGCCATCTCGCGCCACATGCTGCGCTCGAAGCCGGGATCGGTGCCGCGCAGGCGGCGCACGCGCGCCGCGTCGAGGGTGGCGAAATCGGCTGCGCTGTCGCGCAGCATCCTGAGGGTGTCGTCGCTCATCCGCGCTCAGGCGATAGTGGCCACGCCGTTGTTGAGCACCACGACGTTGCGCTCGAGCACGCGGGAGCGGAACAGAATGCTGGCGCCGCGGTTCCACATTTCGGTGCGTATGGTTTCGCCCGGAAATACCGGCGCGGAGAAGCGCAGCGACAGCCCGGTCAGCTTCGCCGGTTCGTAGCCGCAGAACGTCTTCAGGATCGCATGGCCGGCGACGCCGTAGCTGCACAGCCCGTGCAGAATCGGGCGCGGAAAGCCGGCGGCCTTGGCCACCGCCGGCTCGGCGTGCAGCGGGTTGTTGTCCGCGCACAGGCGATAGATCAGCGCCGCCTGCGGCAGGGTAGGCAGGTCGCAGCTCGCATCCGGGGGACCCTCGGGCACGGGCGGTGGTGGCGGCGGCGCCGCGTCGCCCTTGCCGAAACCGCCGTCGCCGCGGCAGAAGGTGGTGTGGTCCAGCGTCGCCAGCAAGGCGCCGCTCGCCTTGTCGACGATGCTGCGCTCCTGAATCAGCAGCGCGCCCTTGTCCTTGCCTTTGTCGACCAGGGCCTTGATGCGGGTGCGGCCAATGATGGTGCCGGCCGCGGGAATGGGCCGGTGAATCACGAGCGACTGTTCGCCGTGGACGATTTTCACCCAGTCGATGCCGCTCGCCGGATCCTTGACCCAGAAGCCGGGATAACCCAGCACCACCGGCATGGTTGGCGCCGCCTTCAGGTTTTTCTCGTAGACGAACTGCAGTTGCGCCTCGTCCATGGGATCGTGGCCGTAGCCCACGCCCAATGCATAGAGGATGCTGTCCTTCTCGGTGTAGGTCTGCTCGACCTCGGGAAAGGGCCAGTTCTTTATCTTGTCGTAATCGATGGACATGGTTTTTCCGATGCAGACGGTAGGTGACGAATCTCCAACGCCCAGCCCTTAAACCGGATCCCAGCTGAACACGTCCTGGGAGCGGTCCAGGCCGTAGAAACCCGCGCGCATCGCCGGGATCGCGTGCTCGGCGATGCTCTGTGCGGTCCAGCCGCCGTCGCGATGCACCGAGCGCAAGGGACGCGGTTGGCTCATGAGGAAGATTTCGTTGGCGCGCACCGCGAACACCTGGCCGCTGACATCCTTGGCCGCATCGCTGCCGAGGTACACCGCCAGGGGCGCGATTTTCGACGCTTCCATGGTCTTGAGCTTGTCCACGCGCGTCTTGGCTTCGGGCGTGTCGGCGGGGATGGAGCCGATCATGCGGCTCCAGGCGAAGGGCGCGATGCAGTTGGAACGCACGTGGTAGCGCGCCATGTCCATGGCGATCATTTTCGACAGGGCGGTGATGCCGAGTTTGGCTGCGCCGTAATTCGCCTGGCCGATGTTGCCTATCAGACCGGAGGTGGAGGTCATGTGCACATAGGCGCCGGACTCCTGTTCTTTGAAATACGTTGCCGCGGCGCGGCTGACAAAGAACGTGCCGTTCAGGTGCACGTCGATCACCGCGCCCCATTCCTCCGGGTTCATTTTGAAGAACATGCGGTCGCGCAGGATGCCGGCGTTGTTGACCACGCAGTCGATACGGCCGAAATTGTCGATCGCCGCCTTGATGATGGCGTTGGCGCCCATCCAGGTGGAGACGCTGTCGGTGTTGGCCACCGCCTGGCCGCCTTTGGCGCGGATCTCGTCCACGACCTGCTGCGCCGGACCCGCGTCCTTGCCTTCGCCGCTTACGGAGGCGCCGATGTCGTTCACCACCACCTTGGCGCCCTCGGCCGCCATCAGCAACGCGAATTCCCGGCCGATGCCGCCGCCGGAGCCGGTTACCACCACCACCTTGTCCTGCATCATCTGTGTCATGTTGCTTGCCTCGACGTTTGAATGTTGGAAATGCCGCCCCGTTTGCCCGGTGGCGCGCCACAAGTACGCACTATATGCCCACCGCGGCGGGGCGGAAACTGAAACTTGGAATTTTCACATGGGTGAAAAACATTTATCGTATGTGAAAAAGTGGACTCTACCTGAAATGCCGTCTTCCCTCCAGACTGCCGACGCGGCCGCTGGATTGGCCCGTAGCAAGATTCATTCTGGAGCGGGTTCTAAGTTATAATTTCGCCTACACCCTTTTCATTCCCTTCGGAGCAAGTCGATGAAAGTCCTAGTGCCCATCAAGCGGGTGGTCGATTACAACGTCAAGGTGCGCGTCAAGGCCGACGGCTCGGGCGTCGAGACCGCGAACGTCAAGATGTCGATGAATCCCTTCGATGAAATCGCCGTGGAAGAAGCGGTGCGCCTGAAAGAGGCCGGCGTGGTCAAGGAAATCCTGGTCGTATCCGTAGGCACCGCTGCGAGCCAGGAGACGCTGCGCACGGCCCTCGCGCTCGGCGCCGACCGCGCGATCCTGGTCGAAGCCGACGCCGAACTGCAGCCGCTCGCCGTGGCGAAGCTGCTGAAGGCGGTGGTGGAGAAGGAAAATCCGGATTTCGCCATACTCGGCAAACAGGCGATCGACGACGACTGCAATCAGACCGGGCAGATGTTGTCCGCGCTGCTGGGCTGGTCGCAGGCCACGTTCGCCTCCAAAGTGAAAATCGCGGACGGCAAAGCCGAGGTCACGCGTGAAGTCGACGGTGGCCTGGAAACGATTTCGATCAAGCTGCCGGCGGTGATCACCGCCGACCTGCGCCTGAACGAGCCGCGCTACGTTACCTTGCCCAACATCATGAAAGCGAAGAAAAAGCCGCTGGAGACGCTCAAGGCCGATGCGCTCGGCGTCGATGTCAGCCCGCGCCTCGCCACGCTCAAGGTGGAAGAGCCGCCCAAGCGCAAGGCCGGCGTCAAAGTCCCGGACGCGAAGACTTTGGTCGAAAAACTCCGCAACGAAGCCAAGGTGATCTAAATGCCCATACTCGTACTAGCCGATCACGACAATCAAACCATCCGGGGCGCTACGCTCAACACCGTCGCCGCTGCCGCGAAAATCGGCGGTGACATCGTGCTGCTGGTCGCAGGCGGCGGCTGTGCCGCCGCCGCCCAGGCCGGAGCGCAGATCGCCGGGGTGAGCAAAGTGCTGGTGGCCGATGCGCCGCAGTACAAAGACGAACTCGCCGAGAGCCTCGCCGCGCTGGTCGTGTCGATTGCTTCGGGCTACAGCCATATCCTGATTCCGGCTACCAGCTTCGGCAAGAACGTGGCCCCGCGCGTCGCCGCCTTGCTCGACGTGGCACAGATCTCGGAGATCATTGCGGTCAATTCGCCGGACACCTTCGTGCGTCCCATCTACGCCGGTACCGCGCTGGCGACGGTGCAGTCCAAGGATGCGCTGAAAGTCATCACCGTGCGCGCCACCGGGTTCGATGCGGTCGCGTCCAGCGGCGGCTCGGCTGCGGTGGAAGCGCTGGCCGCGGTGGCCGATGCAGGCTTGTCCAGCCTGGTCGGGCGGGAACTGGTCAAATCGGAACGGCCCGAACTGACCGCCGCCAAAATCATCGTTTCCGGCGGCCGCGGCATGGGGTCGGCGGAAAACTTCAAGCTGCTCGAGCCGCTCGCGGACAAGCTGGGCGCGGCCATGGGCGCTTCGCGTGCCGCGGTGGACGCGGGTTTCGTCCCCAACGACTGGCAGGTGGGCCAGACCGGCAAAATCGTCGCCCCGGAACTCTATATCGCGGTCGGCATCTCCGGCGCGATCCAGCACATGGCGGGCATGAAGGACAGCCGCGTCATCGTCGCCATCAACAAGGACGAAGAAGCGCCCATTTTCCAGGCCGCGGATTACGGCATCGTCGGCGACCTGTTCAAGGTGGTGCCGGAGCTGGTGAAGGAATTAGGGTAGGCCACAGCTTGTTGCAAAGCTGCGATTTGGCGCGGACGAAAAGCTGTCCGCGCGGATCGCCGCTAGTGCGCGGAGGTAAAGCATGTCCGCGCACCAGCGGCGATCTTGTACAAGAAAAAGCCCAAGCCGCGAGGGTTTCAACCATAACCGCGTTTTCCGCGCGGACACGCTTTACCTCCGCGCGGAAAACACGGTTGGCGCGCGCAGCGCGCAATATTGCTCGTCACATGCACGGTATCTGAGACGTATATAATTTCCACTTTCGTATCCAGGGCAATTCATCATGAGTGACTATGTCGCGCCGCTGAAAGACATGCAGTTCGTGCTGAAGGAACTCGCCGGACTGGATCAGGTCGCCAAGCTCCCCGGCTGCGAAGACGTCAGCGTCGAACTGATCGACCAGATACTGGAGGAGAGCGGCAAATTTTGCGCCGAAGTGCTGGCGCCGCTGAACCAGTCGGGCGACGCCGAGGGCGCGAAATGGGACCAAGGCAGGGTCACCACCCCCAAGGGCTTTATCGCGGCGTATAAGCAATTTGTCGAAGGCGGCTGGAACGCGCTGCAGTTCCCGCCGGAATTCGGCGGCCAGGGCCTGCCCAAGCTGGTGGCGACGCCGGTGATGGAAATGTGGAAGTCGGCGAATCTGTCGTTCTCCCTGTGCCCGCTGCTCACCGGCGGCGCCATCGAAGCGCTGCTGCTGCGCGGCGCCGCTGAGCTGAAGCAAACCTTCCTGCCGAAAATGGTCGAAGGCACGTGGACCGGCACCATGAATCTGACCGAACCGCAGGCGGGCTCGGATCTGGCGCTGGTCAAGTCGAAAGCGGTACCCGAGGGCAAGCACTATCGCATTTACGGGCAGAAGATATTCATCACCTACGGCGAGCACGACCTGGCCGAGAATATCGTGCACCTGGTGCTCGCGCGCACGCCCGATGCGCCCGAAGGGGTGAAAGGCATATCGCTATTCATCGTGCCCAAGTTCCTGGTCAACGCCGACGGCAGTCTGGGCAAGAGAAACGACGTGCACTGCGCTTCGATCGAGCACAAGCTCGGCATCCACGCGAGCCCCACCGCGGTGCTGATCTTCGGCGAAAAGGAAGGCGCGACAGGCTATCTCGTCGGCCAGGAAAACCGCGGCCTCGAATACATGTTCATCATGATGAACGCGGCGCGCTTCGCCGTCGGTCTGGAGGGCGTCGCGATTTCCGACCGCGCCTACCAGCTTGCGCTCGCCTACGCCAAGGAACGCGTGCAAAGCCGCGACCTCGCCGGCGGCGCCAAGGCGGTGCCCATCATCCGCCACCCTGACGTGCGCCGCATGCTGATGAGCATGAAGGCGCAGACCGAGGCGATGCGCGCGCTGGCATACGTGACCGCGGCTGCAATGGACATCGCCCATCGCGATCCCGACAGCAATCTGCGCGCCAAGCATCAGGCTTTTGCCGACATGATGATCCCGGTGGTGAAGGGCTGGAGCACCGAGACCTGCATCGAAGTGGCGTCCACCGGGATCCAGGTGCACGGCGGTATGGGCTACGTCGAGGAAACCGGAGCGGCGCAACTCATGCGCGACGCGCGCATTACCACCATTTACGAAGGCACCACCGCGATCCAAGCGAACGATCTGGTCGGGCGCAAGATGGCGCGCGAAGGCGGCGCGACAGCGAAATTGGTGATTGGGGCGATGCGCGTGGTCGAGGGCGAACTCGCGCAGGCGCAGGGCGAGGACATGGCGGCGATACGCGCCGCTCTTGCCGCCGGCATCAAGGCGGTGGAGGAATGCGTCACCTGGATCGTCGCCACTTACGCCGCAGACATAAAGGCGGTACACGCCGGCTCGGTGCCGTTTCTCAAACTGATGGGCATCGTCTGCGGCGGCTGGCAAATGGCGCGCGCCGCGCTGGTGGCGCACAAACGGCTGGCGGCCAAGGACGGCGACGCCGCGTTCTACCAGGCGAAGATCGCGACCGCGCGCTTTTACGCCGACCACGTCCTGGCGCAGGCGCCGGGCTTGCGCAATACCGTCGTGCGCGGCGCCGCGGGCGTGATGGCGCTTACTGAAGAGCAGTTCTAAGAGAGGTAACACATGGCAATGCACGAATCAAGGCTCAGCAGATTCCTCGGCGAATTCAAGCCGCAAAGGTACGAATCCGAGTTTACAAAGTTCATGCGCGAGTTGAAGCAGCAAAGGCCCGAGCTCGAGGCGGAGCAGCGAAAAAGCCGCTCCATCTGGTGGGACCATAAGCAGGACCTGGAGACGCAAAAACGCGAAACGGAATCCCGCGTCAAACAGCAGGCCTATGTGTACCAGAACAAAGTCTGAGCTTTCTTGACGCATAGATTGCTCAACCGGGCAGGCGTCATCGCCTGCCTTGTTGTTTGCGCGGCTTGCGCGCAGGTCGCCCTGATGTCGGTGACGCCGGTGATCGCCGCGCTCGCAAGCCATCTCGACCAGCGCAGCGCGAGCGAAATCCTCGATTTGGAGAAAAAGCAGGACTGGTCCGGCATGCTCGGTCTGGCGCGGGTCCAGCTGCAGCGCGAGCCGGTCCGCGCCGAGTGGTGGTTCCTGCAGGGCTACGCGCTTGCCCGGCAGGGGCAGCACGCCGCGGCCGTCGAATCGTATCGGCAGGCGGTGCGCATCAGCCCGGAAGACGAGGCGTCCTGGCTGTCTCTCGGCCAGAGCCAGAGTGCGCTGGGTCAGGTGGAGCGTGCCATCCAGGCGTATCGGCAGGCGCTGCGCTATCGCCCCGAATCGGCACAGGCTTATCGGGCCCTGGCCGACCTTTACCAGGGGCAGGGACGGCCGGATCTCGCCATTGCCAATTATCGCGAAAGCGTGCGCTATGACCCGGATTCGGCGCAAGGCTGGTACGGACTGGCCGCCGCCTATCAGCAAACCGGCGAACGCGAACGCAGGGACGCGGCGTTGCAGGGGCTGCGCAAGCTCGATCCCGCCGCCGCGGATCAATTCGAAAAACAGTATCCGCTGAAATAAGCCGGGCCGGCGTCTGGCCTGCCGCCAGCCCGTCATCGGCGGTGATGACCGCGCCATTGATGAAATTGGACTGCGCGGAGGCGAGCAGCAGCACCAGCCCGTCGAGGTCCTCGGGCTGGCCGACGCGCCGGCGCGGCAGCATGCTCACCAGCTTCTTCCACCCTCGGTTTGCCAGTAGTCGCGGCTTGTCCCGGTTTCGATATAGCCGGGGCAGATGGCGTTGACGTTGATGTTGTAGTGCCCCCACTCGTGCGCCAGCGCCTTGGTCACCTGGATCACCGCGGCGCGCACGCTTGCCACGTCGGTTACATCCATCCTCACGGCGCAGGCCTTGCCGCCGGTCTGCTCGATTTCCTGTTTGAGCTGCTCCAGCTTGTCGGTGTTGCGCGCCGCCAGCGCGACCCTGGCGCCGGCCTGGGCCAGAAGCTCGGCAAAACGCCAGCCGAGCCCGCTGGAGGCGCCGGTGACGAGCGCGGTCTAGCCGTCAAGGCGAATGTTCTGCTGCATGTGGTTTCCTTTCTGTGGGGGTTTTCTTCGGGGGCCACGGTAGCGCGTTCCGTCTGCGGCGGCGGGCACTCGGTTGCTGGTAGACTTGGAGCACTTAACGAAACGAGGGGACACGTCCCCTCGTGCTCCCCTACGTCAGCCGCCTAACGCAATTGGTCAGGCGCTCATAGGCTTGAGCACCCATCATCACCGCAAGAGGATAGCGTGACCTGGCAACCGGAGATCGACGAACTGCGCAAGCGCGAGGCGCTCGGGCGCAGGATGGGCGGGCCTGACAAGATCAAGCGCCACCATGACGGCGGCAAGCTGACGGTGCGCGAGCGCGTCGCCGGCATACTCGACGCGGGTTCGTTCCACGAGATCGGCGCGATCACCGGCAAGGCGCGTTACGACGAGGCAGGCGAGCTGATCGACATGGTGCCGACCAACCTGGTCATGGGCCGCGGCAGGATAGAGGGCCGGCCGGTGGTGGTCACCGGCGACGATTTCACCGTGCGCGGCGGCGCCAACGACGGCGGCCTGCGCGAGAAGCTCGAGCGCGCCGAGATGATGGCCTGGGAACTGCGCCTGCCGATGGTGCGCCTGGTCGATGGCACCGGCGGCGGCGGTTCGGTGAAGAATATCGAGCAGGACGGCCGGACCCAGATTCCCACGATCGCGATCTGGGAACAGGTGGTGAAGAACATGTCGGTAGTGCCGGTGGTTTCCCTCGCCTTGGGCTCGGTAGCGGGGCTGGGTTCGGCGCGTGTGGCGGCGAGCCACTACTCGGTCATGGTGAAGGACACCTCGCAGTTGTTCGTCGCCGGTCCGCCGGTGGTGGCGCGGGTGGAGAAGAGTTACGGGAAAAACGAGCTCGGCGGCAGCGCTATCCACACCCGCAACGGCGCGGTGGACGACGAGGCGGAGAGCGAAGCCGACGCGTTCGCGCGCGCGCGGCGCTTCCTCGCGTACCTGCCAAGTTCGGTGTATGAATTGCCGCCGCGGGCGGCGTGCGACGACGACCCCGCGCGCAGCGACCCCTGGCTGATCGAGGCCGTGCCCAAGGATGCGCGCAAGGTCTATAAGATGCGCGGCATCGTCGAGTCGCTGGTCGATCGCGGCTCGTTTTTCGAAATCGGAAAATTGTGGGGACGTTCGGTGATCACCGGCTTCGCGCGCCTGAACGGCTGGCCGGTCGCGCTCATGGCGAGCGACCCGTATTTTTACGGCGGCGCGTGGACGGCGCAGGCGTCGGAGAAGCTCACGCGCTTCGTCGATCTGGCCGAGACCTTTCATCTGCCGGTGGTGCACCTGGTGGACATCCCGGGCTTTATCATCGGTCTCGAGGCCGAGCGCAGTGCGACCATACGCTACGGCGTGCGCGCGATGGCCGCGGTGTGTCAGGCGAGCGTGCCCTGGTGCTCGATCATCGTGCGCAAGGTGTTCGGCGTCGCCGGCGCAGCGCACCAGAATTCTGGGCGTTACAACGTTCGCTACGTCTGGCCTTCGGGCGAGTGGGGCTCCCTGCCGATCGCGGGCGGCGTGGAAGCGGCGTACAAGGCCGACATCGAGGCCGCCGCCGATCCGGCGGCGAGAATGGCCGAGATTGAGACGCGCCTGAAGGCGCTGACCTCGCCGTTTCGCAGCGCCGAGTCCTTCATCGTCGAAGAGATCATCGACCCGCGCGACACGCGGCGGCTGTTGTGCGAATTTGCCGATCTCGCGGCGCCGCTGCGCACGCCGGGCAGGAGCGCGTTCGGGATGCGGCCGTAGCTGCGAACGCGTCAGGGCAAATCCATATACGGCGTTTCAGTGTATCGTCCACTGCCACAAACATCCTTGCGCGCTGCGCGCGCCAGCCGTGATTTCCGTACGGATGAAAAGCACATCCGTACGGAAATCACGGTTATGGCTAAAACGAAACAGGGCATTGGGGTCCCATACAGGATCGTCGATTGCGTGCGGATGTGATTTTCATCCGCACGCAATCGATGATCCGCGCGGACGGGACGCCGTCCGCGCAAGCTCAATCGCGGCAGCTCGATGTGTCCGCGCGCGTTCAATGCACGCAGACCGCCCATTTTTCGCGCAGCATCACTTTCACATATGCTAAAATATTTTCATGAATGTGAAAACAGCCGGCCGCACCCTCGACCTGTTCGAGGCTTTCGCGCGCGCAGGCAAGCCTTTGTCGCTGTCGCAGCTGGCGCGCGCCATCGACGCGCCGGTGTCCTCCTGTTTCGGCATCGTGCGCACGCTGGAGGCGCGCGGCTACTTGTATGAGGTCAAAGCGCGGGCCGGCTACTATCCGACCAAACTGCTGTTCGAGCACGCCCGCGCCATCGCCAGCCACGATCCTCTGGCGGAGCGTTTCGTGCCGTTGCTGGAAAAGCTGCGCGATCAGACCGGCGAGACGGTGCTGCTCGCCAAGCGCCTGGACCGGCAGGCGGTATACCTGTCGGTGCTCGACGGCCTACACAGCATTCGCTACAGCCCGAAGGTGGGGGAGTTCAGGCCGCTGCACGCGAGCGCGAGCGGCAAGGCGCTGCTGGGCAGTCTCGCGCCCGCGCTGCGCAACGAACTGCTCGGCGGCATGAAGCTGCCGCGCGTGACCTCGCGCACGATCACCTCGCGCGCGGCGCTGGAGGCCGATCTGGAGCAGGGGCGCACGCGCGGCTGGTACGTTACGCACGGCGAAACCGTGGCCGACCTGATGGCGGTGGCGGTGCCGGTGGAGCTGAATGGCGAAACCTACAGCGTCGCCCTGGCCGGTCCGATGCAGCGCATGGAAGGCGCGTTGAAGCGTCACGCGAAACTGCTGCTCGAGCTGCGCGCGATGCTGGAGGGGGCGGCATGAGCTGGTTGCCGCTCGCGGGCATCAAGGTTGCGGATTTCTCCGCGCTTATACCCGGACCTTTCACTACAGCTATCCTGGCCGACCTGGGCGCAGATGTGATCAAAGTCGAGCCGCCCAGGGGTGACCCGGCCAGAAGCCTGCTGCCGGCGGTATTCCACGCGGCCAACCGCAACAAACGCTCGATCGCGCTCGATCTGAAACACGCGGATGCCAATCCGGTGATCGAAGCGCTGGCGCGCTGGGCCGATATCGTGATCGAATCCAACCGTCCCGGCGTGAGCACACGCCTGGGCATCGATTACACCAGTCTGTCGGCTCTGAATCCCAGACTGATCTACTGCTCGCTTTCGGGTTTCGGGCAGAACGGTCCCTGGCGCGACAAGCCCGGGCACGATATCGGCTATGTGGGCGCGAGCGGCGGACTCTCCTATCCCGGTTCCTGGCTGGGCAAGCCGGCGCGCTCGAGCATACCGATAGCCGACATGCAGGGCGGCAGCTTCGGCGCCATCGCCATACTGGCGGCGCTGCATGAGCGCGACCGCAGCGGCAGCGGTGTCGAACTTGACCTCAGTCTGTACGAGGCGGCCTTGTTCTGCGCGGCGTTGCGCCATGGCATCGCCGGGCATACCGATCCGCGCGCGCATATCTGGCCGGTGAACGATCTGTTCGAAACCGCCGACGGCAGCGTGCTCATCCTCGGCATCGTGGAGCAGCATTTCTGGGAAAATTTTCGCGCCGCGGTGAGGGACCTGGAGCCCGCGGTGATGGATTCGAAGTTCGATTCCGATCCCAGCCGGCGCAAGCACGGCGATGCGCTGTCGCGCCTGCTGAAGAAACTGTTCCTGCAAAAGACCGCGCAGCAATGGCATGACCTGCTCGAGCCGCTGGACGTTCCGGCCGAACTGCCGCTGACGCCGGCCGAGGCGAGCCGCACCGCCTATGCCGCGGCGCGCGGGGACGTGGTCGAGCTCGGCGGTGAGCGCCATGTCCTGTTTCCGCTCTGGGCCAATGGCCGGCGCGGCGGCGAACTCAGGCGCGGCACGCCGGCGCTCAACGCCGACGGCGCAGCGGTGCTGCAGGAGCTGGGGTTCGCACAGGAAGAAATTCAGCGCATCCTCGGCTGCGCCGCCGCGGGCGGCGCAGCCGGAGTAAAGAGGTAAGAATGGACTTCTCCCTGTCCGAAGAGCAGCAGGCGATACGCGAGGCGATTGGCAGGATTTGTGCGCAATTCAGCGACGACTACTGGCTGGAAAAAGACCGGGCGCACGCGTTCCCGCACGAGCTGCACCAGGCGTTGGCGCGCGACGGCTGGCTCGGCATCGCGATGCCGCAGGAATACGGCGGCGCGGGGCTGGGCATCACCGAGGCAGCGGTGATGCTGCAGACGATTGCCGAGTCGGGCGCAGGCTTCTCCGGCGCTTCCGCCGTGCACATGAACATCTTCGGCCTCAATCCGGTGGTGGTGTTCGGCAGCGAAGCGCAGAAGCGGCGCATGCTGCCGCCGCTGATCGCGGGCAAGGAGAAAGCCTGTTTCGCCGTGACCGAGCCCAACACCGGCCTGGACACCACCCGGCTCAAGACCCGTGCCGTGCGCGACGGCGGACGCTATATCCTGTCCGGGCAGAAGGTGTGGATTTCCACCGCCCAGGTGGCGGAGAAAATGCTGATCCTGGCGCGCACCACGCCGATCGAGGAATGCCGCAAACCCGCCGAGGGCCTGACGCTGTTCTATACCGACCTCGACCGGCGCTATATCGAAGTGCAGGAGATCGACAAGATGGGCCGCGCCGCGGTCGACTCCAACCAGGTGTTCATCGACGCGCTGCCGGTGCCGGCGGAAGACCGTCTGGGCGAGGAAGGCAGGGGCTTCGACTGCATCCTGCACGGCATGAATCCGGAACGTATTCTGATCGCCTCCGAGTCGGTCGGGCTCGGGCGCGCGGCGCTCGCACGCGCGACCCGGTACGCGAAGGAGCGTATCGTGTTCGACCGGCCCATAGGCCAGAACCAGGGCATACAGCATCCGCTGGCCGCGTGCTGGATGGAGCTGGAAGCGGCCAACCTGATGGTGTTCAAGGCGGCGAGCCTGTACGACCGCGGCCAGCCCTGCGGCGCCGAAGCCAATGCGGCCAAGTACCTTGCGGGCGAAGCCTGCTTCAACACCTGCCAGCAGGCGTTGATGACCCATGGCGGCTTCGGCTACGCCAAGGAATACCACGTCGAGCGCTATCTGCGTGAAAGCCTGGTCGGGCGCATTGCGCCGATCACGCCGCAGCTGATCCTGTGTTTCATCGCCGAGAAGGTCCTCGGTCTGCCGAAGTCGTATTGAAATTCGGGGCGCAATGGCCGCGCCGCGCGACGAACTGCGCCTTCGCGCCACCTGACGCTGCTGTTGCGTTCCCGCTTCTTGAGGATTGATTTTGTCACCACGATCGACACACACCCGCACCGCGCTGACAGTACTGGGCATTTGCGTGGTGCTGAACATGATCGGGCGCGGCACCGCCGAGAGTTATGTCGTGTTCCTGTTGCCGCTGGAGCGCGACCTGGGCTGGACGCGTTCGGAGATGACCAGCGTGTATTCGATTTACCTGCTGGTCAACGGCTTGAGTTCACCTTTCGTCGGCATGCTGTTCGACCGCTGGGGTCCGCGCGCGCTCTATACCTGCGGCATGGCCTCGCTCGCCGGCGCGTATCTGCTCGCGCCGCAGGTGCACACGCTGTGGCAGTTCTATGCCACGATCGGCGCAATGACGGGGATTGCGGCCGCCTCTCTGGGCATGGTGCCTTCATCCAGCCTGATCAGCCGCTGGTTTCGCGAGCGCTTGTCCACGGGGATTTCGGTGGCTTTCGCCGGATTCGGCCTGGGCGCGCTGCTCATCGTGCCGGCTGCACAGTTCCTGCTGCAGACCCATAGCTGGCGCGAAAGCTACCAGATCATGGGCGGCGTGCTCCTCGCCTTCGTTCCGCTGGTATTTTTCCTGCCGTGGAAACGCTACGCCGAAGGCCACCCGGATTACCTGCAGCTAAAACGCAGCAGCACCGCGCCCGAGCGCGACTGGACCGTGCGCGAGGCGATGCGAACGCGCACTTTCTGGGGTCTGGTATGGGTGTTTTTTTTCACCGCGATGGGCATGTTTACCATCATGGTGCAGACGGTGGTTTACCTGGTGGAGCGCGGCTTTTCCCCGATCGTCGCCGCCACCGCGTTCGGCTTTTCGTCCATGCTGTCGGTCATCGGCGTGCTCGGCACCGGTGCCATTGCCGACCGCATCGGCCCGCGCCGCATCGTCAGCCTGACTTTCGTCGGCAGCATCATCGGCGTGGGCATCCTGCTGCTGATGACCTGGTTTCCCGTGCGCGGCCTGCTCATCGCCTTCGTGCTCGTATTCGGCATTTGTCAGGGCGCGCGCGGTCCCATCGTGTCGTCGATCAGCACGCGCCTGTTTGCAGGAAGCCATGTGGCCGGCATCTACGGTCTGATTTTTGCCAGCAACGCCGTGGGCGCCGGGCTGGGCTCCCTGATGGCGGGACTGCTGCACGACCTCTCCGGCAGCTACCGTCCGAGTTTCGTGTTTTCGGTGTGCGCGCTGTTCATCGCGGGGCTGCCGTTCTGGCGTGTGCCGGAACTGCGCGATTTCCGCATGCGCCCGACTTCGCGCCGATAGCGTCACGGCGCGAGTGAAGGGATTGCGCTAAGATTCGCAGCGATCGAGAGGGTGGAAAACGGAGAGCATCATGCAGAAATATCAAATGTACATAGGCGGCAACTACACGGATTCCGCCTCGGGCAAGTGGTTCGACAGCTATAACCCATATACTGGCGAGCCCTGGGCGCAGATCGCGCAGGGCAACGCCGAGGATGCCGGGCGCGCTGTGCGCGCCGCGCACCAGGCGTTCACCGAAGGACCGTGGCCCCAGCTGACGGCGAGCCAGCGCGGCCTGCTGCTGCACAGACTGGGCGAGCTGGTGGCGCGCGACGCGAAAAAGCTGGCAGAGACCGAGGTGCGCGACAACGGCAAGCTGATCGCCGAAATGCAGGGCCAGCTCAACTATATTCCGCAGTGGTATTACTACTTCGGCGGCCTCGCCGACAAGATCCAGGGCGCGGTGATCCCGCTCGACAAGAAGGGCTTTTTCAATTTCACCCGGTACGAGCCGCTCGGGGTGGTGGCGGCGATCACGCCCTGGAATTCGCCGCTGCTGCTGACCGCGTGGAAGCTCGCACCGGCGCTGGCCGCCGGCAACACGGTGGTGATCAAGCCGTCCGAGTTCACTTCCGCCTCCACTCTGGAATTCGTCAAGCTGGTCGAGGAAGCGGGCTTTCCGCCCGGCGTGGTCAACGTGGTCACGGGTTTCGGCAAGGAGGTGGGCATGCCTCTGGTTGAGCACCCGCTGGTGAAAAAGATTACGTTCACCGGCTCGGATGCGACCGGCCGCGTGATCAACGAGTGCGCGGCGAGGACGTTCAAGCGCGTGAGTCTGGAGCTGGGCGGGAAGTCGCCGAACATCGTGTTTGCCGACGCCAACCTGGAAGACGCGGTCAATGGCGCGGTATCGGGCATATTCGCCGCCACCGGCCAGACCTGCATCGCCGGTTCGCGTCTGTTGCTGCAGGAGAGCGTCCACGACGCTTTCGTGGAGAAGTTGCTGGCTCTGGCGCAGACCGCGCGCATGGGCGACCCGATGCGCCTGGACACCCAGGTCGGTCCGGTGACCACGCGGCCGCAGTACGAGAAGGTGCTCGGCTACATCGACATCGCCAAGAAGGAAGGCGCGAAGCTGCTGCTCGGCGGTGGGGCGGCAACGCGGCCCGAATGCGGCAAGGGCTGGTTCGTGGAGCCGACCGTGTTCTCCGGCGTGAACAACAAAATGCGCATCGCGCAGGAAGAAGTGTTCGGGCCGGTGCTGTCGGTGATCAAGTTCAAGGACGAAGCGGAAGCGCTGGCCATCGCCAACGACGTGCGCTTCGGCCTGGGTTCGGGTGTATGGACCAGCGACATCGGCTGCGCCATGCGCATGTCCGAGCGCATCCAGGCCGGCACCGTCTGGGTCAATACCTACCGCGCGGTGAGCTACCTGTCGCCCTTCGGCGGCTACAAGGATTCCGGCCTCGGGCGCGAGAACGGCAGCGATGCGGTGCGCGAATACCTGCAGGTAAAAAGCGTCTGGATCAACACCGGGGCGGTAACCGGCAACCCGTTCGTGATGCGATGAGCATGATTGCGCGCCCCGCTGCGACCCTGATCCTGGTACGCGACGCCAGTGCCGGCATGGAGGTGTTCATGATCCGGCGCACGCAGTCGGCCGTGTTCATGGGTGGCGCCCATGTGTTTCCGGGAGGCGGGGTCGACGCGAGCGACGCATCGGCCGAACTGGCGGCGCATTGCGAGGGCCTGGACGATATCGAGGCGAGCCGCCTGCTCGGCCTGGAGCGCGGCGGCCTCACCTATTGGACCGCCGCCCTGCGCGAGTGCTTCGAGGAAGCCGGGCTGCTGCTCGCACACGATGCGGACGGCCGCTATGCCGATCTGAACGACACGCAGCACCTGCATGTATTCGAACAATGGCGCGAGTCGATTCGCGCCGGAAAAGCGACGCTGGCCGACCTGTGCCGCGAACACGGCTTGCGTCTGGCGGCGGAGCGCCTCGCCTATTACAGCCATTGGATCACCCAGCCGGGGCGTCCGCGCCGCTACGACACGCGCTTTTTCGTGGCGGAAGCGCCTTCGGCGCAGACCGCCTCGCACGACAACAGCGAAACCGTGGACAATCTCTGGATCCGACCCGCCGCGGCGCTGGAGCGGCATAGTCGCGGGGAAATGCACCTGGTGTTCCCGACGATCAAGACGCTGGAGAGCATCGCCGGGTTCGAAAATGCCGCGGCACTGATGCAGTATGCGCGTTCGCCGCGCAAGATGCCCACCATGGCGCCGCGCACGGCGAGCAGCCGCGAGGGCGCGAAATTGCTGGTGCCCGGGGATTACGCCTACGCCGAAGTCGGCAGGCTGGATCCGCAGTGCAACGGCACCGCGGCCTGCGAAATCGTTCCCGGCACCATGGTGCAGTTGTCGCCGAAGGTGCGGCGCATCACGGCACCCAACCCGGGTTTCATGACCGGCCCGGGCACGAATACCTATCTCCTCGGCACGGGCGAGGACATCGCCGTGATCGATCCGGGCCCGGCCCTCGATGCCCACGTCGAAGCGGTGCTCGCCGCCGCGGCCGGCGCGCGCATACGCTGGATTCTGGTCACGCATACCCACCTGGACCATTCGCCGGCGGCGGCGCTGCTCAAGCAGAAGACTGGCGCGCAGCTCATGGGCATGCCGCCGCCGCCGTTCGAGCGTCAGGACCAGAGTTTTCGCCCCGACCGCGTGCTCGCCCACGGCGAGCGCATCGAAGTGGCTGGTTGCACGCTGCGCATGATCCATGCGCCGGGGCACGCATCGAACCAACTATGCTATCTGCTCGAGGAAGAGAAGCTGCTGTTCACCGGCGACCACGTCATGCAGGGCTCCACCGTGGTCATCAACCCGCCCGACGGCGACATGCGCGTCTATCTCGACTCGCTGCGCCAGTTGCAGGGCGAGGACCTCGAATGGTTCGCGCCGGGGCATGGATTCCTCATGGACCAGCCGCAGGAAGCGCTCGAGCGCCTGCTGATTCACCGCCTGACGCGGGAGAACAAGGTGCTGAATGCGGTGCGCGCGGCCGGCACGGCCACGCTGGAGCGGCTCCTGCCCGCGGTATACGACGATGTGCACGCACGCTTGTACCCGGTGGCGAGCCGGTCCTTGCTGGCGCACCTGATCAAACTGAAAGCCGACGGCAGGCTGGAGGAGACGCCGGCCGGGTGGCGTCTGACATGAGCCGGAGGACTGGTTTTGGCCGACCACTGAATTCCGATTGAGTTCAGGAACGGCTGCAGGTGAAAAAACTGCCAGGGCCATGGAGGCTCTTGATTTAAATCAAAGGTACACGCGATTACGCCGATACCATTTGGCCAGGAGCAGCGTGCCGCGGGGAAAACCGCTTACTGATCGGAGCGAGATGCGCATGAACAATACGAACACATACAATTACACGGTGGTCAGGCAGTTTGCGCTGATGACGGTGGTGTGGGGCATAGTCGGCATGCTGGTGGGCGTGCTGATCGCGGCGCAATTGCGCTGGCCCGAACTCAATTTCGATATACCCTGGCTCAGCTACGGGCGGCTGCGGCCGCTGCATACCAACGCCGTGATTTTTGCATTCGGCGGTTCGGGATTGTTCGCCGCCTCGTATTACGTGGTGCAGCGCACCTGCCACGTGCGGCTGTTTGCCGAGAGGCTTGCGGCCTTCACCTTCTGGGGCTGGCAGGCGGTGATCGTGCTTGCGGCGGTGACGCTGCCTCTGGGTATGACCTCGGGCAAGGAATACGCCGAGCTGGAATGGCCGATCGACGTTCTGATCACCCTGGTCTGGGTCGCCTACGCCGTCGTATTCTTCGGCACCATCGCCAAACGCAAGACGCCGCACATATACGTGGCGAACTGGTTCTTCGGCGCCTACATCCTCACCATCGCGCTGTTGCACCTTGTAAACAGCGCCGCGGTGCCGGTCTCGTTCTGGAAGTCCTACTCGGCTTACGCCGGCGTGCAGGACGCCATGGTGCAATGGTGGTACGGGCACAACGCCGTGGGCTTCTTCCTCACCGCCGGTTTCCTCGGCATGATGTACTACTTCATTCCCAAGCAGGCCAACCGCCCGGTGTATTCCTACCGCCTGTCGGTGGTGCATTTCTGGGCGCTGATTTTCACTTACATGTGGGCCGGGCCCCACCATCTGCACTACACCGCGCTGCCGGACTGGGCGCAGTCGCTCGGCATGGTGTTCTCGCTCATTTTGCTGGCGCCCTCATGGGGCGGCATGATCAACGGCATGATGACCCTGTCCGGCGCCTGGCACAAACTGCGCCAGGATCCCATCCTCAAGTTCCTGATCGTGTCGCTGTCCTTCTACGGCATGTCGACCTTCGAAGGGCCGATGATGTCGATCAAGACGGTCAATGCGCTGTCACACTACACCGACTGGACCATCGGTCACGTGCATTCCGGCGCGCTCGGCTGGGTCGGGCTGGTGACCATGGGATCGATCTATTACCTGATTCCGCGCTTGTGGGGGCGCACGACAATGTATAGCGTGCCCTTGATCAACATGCATTTCTGGATGGCCACGATAGGCATCGTGCTCTATATCGCGGCGATGTGGATTGCGGGCGTGATGCAAGGCCTGCTGTGGCGCGCGGTGAGCACGGACGGCACGCTCACCTATACCTTCGTCGAAGTGGTCAAATATACCTATCCCTTCTACAGCATACGGCTGCTCGGCGGCCTGCTGTATCTCGCCGGCATGTTCGTGATGGCCTACAACGTGTGGAAGACGGTGGCCGGTCAAAATGCGGTGGACGCCCCGATCCCGGCGGTTGCCGCGGCTCACGCCTGAGCGGAGAGACAAATCATGAATTTCAGTCACGAAATGATCGAAAAGAACAACGCCCTGATGATCGTCCTGATCATCCTGGTGGTGGCAGTCGGCGGCCTGGTGGAAATCGTGCCGCTGTTCTTCCAGAAGTCCACGACCGAACCGGTGGCCGGATTGAAACCCTACACGCCGGTGCAACTGGTCGGGCGCGACATCTATGTGCGCGAAGGCTGCTACAACTGCCATTCGCAGATGATCCGGCCGTTCCGCGCCGAGACCGAACGCTATGGCCACTATTCGGTCGCGGGGGAATTCGTCTACGACCATCCGTTCCAGTGGGGCAGCAAGCGCACCGGGCCGGACCTGCAGCGCGTCGGCGGCAAGTACAGCGACGACTGGCACCGCACCCACCTGAACAACCCGCGCGATCTGGTGCCTGAATCGAACATGCCGGGCTATCCGTGGCTGGCGAAAACCGCGGCGAAGAGCGACGACATCGAGACCAGGATGCGCGCGCTGCGCAGCGTCGGCTTGCCCTACAGCGACGCGGACATCGCCGGCGCGCGCAAGCAGCTCGCCGGCAAGACCGAGCAGGATGCGCTGGTCGCCTACCTGCAGGGGCTCGGCACTGCGCTCAAGGCCGTGAGATAGCCATGGACATCAACACGCTGCGCTCGATAATCACGGTGGCCGCGTTTGCGGCTTTCATAGCCATCGTTCTGTGGGCCTACAGCGGCCGCCGAAAAGCGGCCTTCGACCAGGCGGCCCGCCTGCCTTTCGAGGAAGAGGACGAAGGGGTCGGATACGGAGAACGGAAATGAGCGATTTCACCAGCGGTTTCTGGAGCATCTATATCAGCCTGATCACGATCGTGAGCATCATCGCCTGCGGCGTGCTGCTGAAAATGATGAGCACGCGCAAGGTCTCGGGCGCCCAGGTGGAGACGACCGGGCATGCCTGGGACGAGGATCTGGTCGAATTGAACAACCCGCTGCCGCGCTGGTGGATCTGGCTGTTCTATATCACCATCGTGTTCAGCCTGGCCTATCTTGTGCTGTATCCCGGTCTGGGCACCTTCGGCGGCTCGTATCAATGGACTTCGACGAAGCAATACGAAGAGGAAATGGCCAAAGCCGAGGCCCTGTCTGCGCCTATCTACGAAAAGTACGCGCAAGCCGATCTGAAGCAACTGGCGGGCAGCCCCGAGGCGATGGCGATCGGGCAGAAGCTGTTCCTGAACAACTGCGCGCAATGCCATGCGTCCGATGCGCGCGGCGGCAAGGGCTATCCGAACCTGACCGACGCCGAATGGATCTACGGCGGCGCGCCGGAGACGATAAAGGAGACCATCGCAAACGGGCGCAAGGGCGTGATGCCGCCCTGGGGTGGGCTGCTGGGCGACGACGGCGTGAAGGACATGGCGCATTACGTGATGTCGCTCAATGGCAGGACGTTCGATTCCCTGCGCGCCGCGCGCGGCAAGGACAAGTTCATGACCATCTGTGTTGCCTGCCACGGCGCCGACGCCAAAGGCAATCAGGCCATAGGCTCGGCGGATCTCACCAAGGCGAACCTGGCCTACGGTGCGGACGAGCCTGCGCTGATCGAGACCATCAGCAAGGGGCGCACGAGTCAAATGCCGGCGCAGAAGGAAGCCCTGGGCGAGGCCAGGGTGCACATACTCGCTGCCTACGTATGGAGCCTGTCGAACGCGCCGGCCGCGGCCGTGCCGCCGGCCAAAGCCGGTGCCCGCTGAGCGGCGTGCGAACGCAGCCGCGGCGCGCGGGAATGCGCCTGCGGACTTGACGCCGATGTCTCCCGGCGTCCGGGCGCATGCGTCGCGGCAAGCTTGCTTCGAACTGATACGGGGCGCGCATCGGTGAACGACAGACCGAATCCGGCTGAGCTGGCCAAGACCGACGCGGTCATCGAGCAGCCGCTGTACGAAGTGCGCAAGGAAATCTACGTGCGCGCGGTGAGCGGCTGGTTCGCGCGCTGGCGCTGGGCGCTGGTGTTTCTCACGCAACTGGTTTTCTACGGCGGCCCCTGGCTGGTCTGGAACGGGCGCCAGGCGGTGTTGTTCGACCTGGTCGCGCGCAAGTTCTACATCTTCGGCATCGTCTTCTGGCCGCAGGATTTCATCTATCTCACCGGGCTCCTGGTGGTGTCGGCGCTGTCGCTGTTCCTGTTTACCGCCGTGGCCGGGCGCCTGTGGTGCGGCTATGCCTGCCCGCAGACGGTGTACACGGAAATATTCATGTGGATCGAGCGCAAGGTCGAAGGCGACCGCCTGGCGCGCATGCGCCTCGATGCGCAGCCGATGTCGGCGCGCAAACTCGCGCGCAAGGCGGCAAAACACGGGCTCTGGGCGGCGCTGTCGCTGTGGACCGGGTTCACCTTCGTCGGCTACTTCACGCCGATTCATGAGCTCGCCGCCGCAATTACCGGCCTCGCCGCGGCGCAGGTGCAGGGTGCGCCGACGCTCGGAGCATGGGAAATATTCTGGGTCCTGTTCTACGGTTTCGCCACTTACGGCAATGCCGGCTGGATGCGCGAACAGGTGTGCAAATACATGTGCCCGTATGCGCGCTTCCAGAGCGCCATGTTCGATCCGGATACCCTGATCATCACCTACGACCCGGAACGCGGCGAGCCGCGCGGATCGCGCGCGCGCAAGGCCGACCCGAAATCGCTGGGACTGGGGGATTGCGTCGACTGCGAAATCTGCGTCCAGGTCTGTCCCACCGGGATCGACATTCGCGACGGCCTGCAGTACGAATGCATAGGCTGCGCCGCCTGTATCGACGGCTGCAATCAGGTGATGGCGAGAATGGGCTATCCCAAGGGCCTGATCCGCTACACCACGGAGAATGCGCTGCGGCAGAAGCTGACGCCGCGCCAGGTGCTGGCACGTTCGCTGCGGCCGCGCATCCTCATTTACAGCGGAATCCTGCTGGCTGTCGTCATGGCGATCGGGATTACGCTTTTCACGCGCGTGCCGCTCAAGGTCGACGTGATCCGCGACCGCGGCAGCCTCTCGCGCGAGGTCGACGGGCGTTGGGTCGAAAATACCTACCGGCTTCAGGTAATGAATACGCAGGAGGTGGCGCACCGCTTTGTCGTCCGCGCGAGCGGGGCGCAGACGCTGCAGGTGGTCGACGCGGAAGCGTTCGATATCCCCGGCGCGGCAACGCGCATGGTGCCGGTGCGGCTGCGCATCGACATGGGCAAGCTCGCGGCCGGATCGCACAAGATCGAATTCGAAATCAGCGCGGTGGACGATGCATCCATCGTTGCGCGCGAGCGCTCGATATTCCTGGTGAGATGAGGCGTAGATGAAGGCAGATCGCGCGCGCGCGCAACCGTGGTATCGAGAACCCTGGCCCTGGATACTGATGGCCGGTCCGGCGACGGTAGTCGTGGCCGGCTTCGTCACCGCCTGGCTGGCGCTGCGCAGCGAGGACGGCCTGGTGGTCGACGACTATTACAAACAGGGCCTGGCCATCAATCAGACTCTTAGCCGCAGCGACGCAGCCGAGCGTCTGGGCATCAAAGCGGAACTCCATCTCCTCGACGGCCGTGTGCGGGTGCTGCTTGCCGGCGCCGGGGCCGGCGCACTGACGCTGCAACTGGTGCATCCGACCCGCGCCGGCATGGATCAGAGGCTGGATCTGGCGATGGTTCAGCCGGGTGTCTACGAAGGGCGGCTGGCGCCAATGCGGGCCGGGCGCTGGCATGTGGTGCTGGAGCGCCGCGACTGGCGCCTCGCCGGCGACTGGCTGTTGCCGGCCGCGGGCGCGTTGACGCTCGGCGGGCGGGCGCCGCCTGCGGCGGGTTCGGGCAAGTCAGGGGAGGGCAGGCAATGATACAGCGACTGGGGTGGATACTTTGGCCGGCATTTCTGGTCGCCGGCATCGCCGACGGGATCATATTCAGCTTGTTCGATCCGCGGGAGTTGCACGTGTTCGGGGAACCCGTGGAATTGAGCCGGATCGGGGTCTACACGATCGGCTTCTTTCTGTTCTGGGCTTTTGGCGCGGCATCGAGCGCGCTGACCTGTCTGCTGCAGCGCTCGCCTTTCGAGGTGAACCGCTGTACGCTGCAGCAGGCGGCGCGGCCCGAAGGCTGCCCCAAGCGCGGACAACCCGACGGACAAGGCTGATCAATTCTTTTAGGGAGGTGTCATGTTCAAGAACATACTGATTCCAACCGACGGCTCGAAACTATCGGTGAAGGCGATCAAGTCCGGAGTGGCTTTTGCCAAGAGTATCAAGGCTGAGGTCACCGGCTGCTACGTGGTCGAGCCGTTCCAGCCCTACTATTTCGGCGATTACATCCCGCCGGATATGCCCACGCCCAAGGAATTCGAGCGCCACGCGCGCGAGGCCGGGGAGAAATACCTGGAGCAGATCGGAGTCGCGGCGCGCGCCGCCGGACTGAAGTACCGCGGCGCGGTGGTAATGGCCGATACCCCTTACGACGGCATTGTCGACGCGGCCAAGAAGGGACACTGCGACCTGATTTTCATGGCCTCGCACGGGCGCCGCGGCCTGTCCGGGATATTGCTGGGCAGCGAAACCCACAAGGTGCTGACCCACAGCAAGATTCCGGTGCTGGTATACCGCTAACAGGGTGTTTTGAAGCGAGGGGATGCCCCCTCATGCTCGTTTTCTCGACGTCCTGCTAGCTCGGATCCCGGCCGAGCACGTTCTTCAGGCCCGCGCTGTCGAGGATGCGGATGTTTTTTTGCTGCACGCCGATCAAACCGTCTTCCTGGAACTTGGAGAAGGTGCGGCTGACGGTTTCCAGTTTCAGCCCGAGGTAACTGCCGATCTCCTCGCGCGTCATGCGCAGATTGAACTCCGAGGCGGAATAGCCGCGCGAAGTGAAGCGCTGCGACAGGTTGAGCAGAAACGCGGCCAGCCGCTCCTCGGCGCGCATGCTGCCCAACAGCAGCATCACGCCGTGCTCGCGCACGATCTCGCGGCTCATTACCTTGTGAAAGTGCTGCTGCAGCACGTAAATCTCGCGTGACAGCTCCTCCAGACGGCCATAGGGGATGACGCATACCTCGCTGTCCTCCAAGGCTACGGCGTTGCACGAGTGCTGGTCGGCACCGATGCCGTCCATGCCGAGCATGTCGCCGGCCATATGGAATCCGGTGACCTGGTCGCGGCCATCTTCCATGACCAGGGTGGTCTTGAAGAAGCCGCTGCGTATGGCGTAAAGAGAGCCGAATTTTTCCTCGGAACGGTATACACTATCGCCGCGTTTGACCCGTTTGCGTGTATAGACCATCTGGTCCAGTTTCTCGATCTCGTCCTCGCTGAGGCCGGTCGGAAGGCACATCTCGCGCAGGCTGCAGTTCGAGCAGGCGCTCTTGAGCGCATGAATGTCGATAACCCGGGCGAGCTTGGGCGCGCTCATGTGGGAGTCAGGCAAGGGGGAATTGGTTTGATCCACATCAACATTTCCGTTTTGGAATTAGGCAGACTTGACCGATGAATGTGACAGCCTTGCGCATTAATCCGTCCCAAAGCAACCTGCAGGTTGATGCGGAGCTACTGAGAAAATTCAACATCAGCGGTCCGCGCTATACCTCGTATCCGACCGCCGACCGCTTTGTCGAGGCCTTTGACGAGGCCGCCTATCGCAGCTGGCTGGCGAAGCGCAATGTGGGCGGTATCACCAGATCGCTCGCATTATACGTCCACTTGCCTTTTTGCGACACTATTTGCTATTACTGCGGCTGCAACAAAATCGTTACCAAAGATCACGGCCGTTCAGCCAAGTATTTGAAGTATTTGGGCCGGGAGATCCGCATGCAGAGCGCGGAGTTGGGCGGCAGGCGGCGCGTGACTCAGATGCACTGGGGCGGGGGCACGCCCACCTTCCTCAGCGAGGCCGAACTCAGCGAACTGATGCAGATGATACGCGAGAGCTTCGAACTCGACCCGCACGGCGAATATTCGATCGAAGTGGATCCGCGCAAGGTCGGGGCGGAAAAGGTGGCGCTGCTGGGCGCGCTGGGCTTGAACCGCATCAGCGTCGGGGTGCAGGACTTCAATCCCGAAGTGCAGCGCGCGGTCAACCGCATCCAGAGCGTGGAAGAGACGGTCGAGGTGATCGAGGCGGCGCGCAAGCACGGCTTCAAATCGGTCAACATCGATCTGATCTACGGCTTGCCGAAGCAGACTCTGGCGGGTTTTGCCGCCACGCTTGAGCAGGTGATCGCGTGCTCGCCGGACCGCATCGCGCTCTACAACTATGCGCATTTGCCGGCTGTGTTCAAGCCGCAACGGCGCATTCTCGACGCCGACATGCCGCAGCCCGAAGTGAAGCTGCAGCTCATGATCAATGCGATCGAGACACTGCTCGGCGCAGGCTATGTGTACATCGGCATGGACCATTTCTCCAAGCCGGACGACGATCTCGCGGTGGCGCAGCGGCAGGGGCGGCTGTACCGCAATTTCCAGGGTTACTCGACCTATGGCGATTGCGATTTGATCGGGCTGGGCGTCTCGTCGATCGGAAAGATCGGCCCGACCTACAGCCAGAACGTGCGCACGCTGGAAGAATATTACGACCGGCTCGACAACGGCCTGTTGCCGGTGATGCGCGGCATCGAAGTCACGGCCGACGACCTGGTGCGGCGCGCGGTGATCCAGGCGCTATCCTGCCATTTCGAACTGTCGATGGAAGCGATCGGGATCGCGCACCTGATTGATTTCAGCAGCTATTTCGCCACCGAACTGGCCGAATTGCGCGAGTACGCCAAGGACGGGCTGGTGGAAATAGACGGTGACTGGATCGTGGTCACGCCGAGGGGGCGCCTGCTGGTGCGCATCCTGTGCATGGTGTTCGACAAATACCTGCGCCAGGCTAGCCGGCGGGCGAGTTATTCCAAGGTAATTTAGATCATGGAGGCGGGGTTCGCGGCCGCCTTCGTGATCGGACTTATGGGCGGAGTGCATTGTGTCGGCATGTGCGGCGGCATCGTCGGCGCACTGACGGTACAGACGCCGCGCCGCCAGCGCGCCTGGGACCTGCATCTGGCGTATAACGCGGGGCGCATCTCAAGCTATGCCGCGGCCGGGGCCATCATGGGCATGATCGGCGGGGCCGGACTCATGTTCAACCAGGTCCTCCCGGTGCAAATGCTGCTCTATGTGATAGCCAATCTGGTGCTGGTCGGCCTGGGCCTGTATCTTGCCGGCCTGGGCAATCAGTTGGCTCGGCTGGAGGCGCTGGGCGCATGGCTGTGGCGCCGCATTCAGCCCTGCAGCGCCAGATTCCTGCCTGCAGATACCGTGGCCAAGGCTTTCGCGCTCGGCACGCTATGGGGCTGGCTGCCGTGCGGCCTGGTGTACAGCTTGCTCGCAACCGCATTGGTGAGCGGCGGGGCAGCCAGCGGCGCTGCCGTGATGCTGGCTTTCGGTCTCGGCACCCTGCCCAACCTGCTGCTGGCGGGAATGGCGTTCAAGCGCTTGCGTGACATTACTTCCAACCGGCGCCTCAGGCTGGCGGCTGGTGTGCTGGTCGCCGGCTTCGGCGTCGTCGGGCTGGCCAAGGCCGCGCATATGGGCGAGCATATCCGCCAGGGGCTGTCAGGTATCATTTGACCAAGCTTGTGCATGAGGCCTGCACATGCAAGCTTCAGTCGACGCTGAAGCCCGGATGCCCGAATCCGAACGGCCGACGTCAGCAAGGAGAGCACCATGACCAGAATTCTAGTCGCAGTAGACGGATCGTCGCATTCCACCAAAGTGGCGAAGGCGGCGATCCGGCAAGTGGCGGCATACAAGCAGCCCCCCGAATTGCACCTGATCTATGTGCATCTGCCGGTCCCGACCCTGGGCGGACTGATCAAGCCCGTCGGGCATGAAACGCTGCAGCGTTACTATCGCGAGGAGGGCGAGGATGCCCTGCGTCGCGCGAAAAAGCTGTTCGATCGCGCCAGGCTGGCCTGCTCCACGCATATCCTGGTGGGGCCGATCGCGGAGAGCCTGGCGGCAGAGGCAAGAAAACTGAAGTGCGACATGATCGTCATGGGCACTCACGGCATGGGCGCGGTGTCGGGGATGCTGCTCGGTTCGATCGCCGCCAAGACCGTCCACTTGGCGCGTTGCCCGGTGGTACTGGTTCGGGAATAAAAGCTCGCGCGCCGGGGCGGGCCGATGGCGGCCGATCGTTCACGCACGTATAATGATTCCCTTCCAAGTTGATCGAGAAAGAAACCCGCCCATGAAATCCTTCCCGGTATTGTTCGCGCTGGCCGTTTTTTCCGCGTCCGTCGCCGTTGCCCAGCCGCTGCCAGCCGGCCACCCCGGCGTGGACACGAAAAAGGCCGGCACGGGCGCGCCCGAAGCCCAGTTGCCGCAAAAGGCCAGGGTCCTCAGCACCCTCGACGCGGCTCCCTATACCTACCTCGAGGTGACGCAGAACAAGAAGACGCTGTGGCTCGCCGCCACCGCCGTGCCCGTGAAGAAGGGTGATGTGATCCGTTTCGACAACGGCATGGTCATGACGAATTTCCACAGCAAGACCCTGAATCGCACATTTCCCAGCGTGCTATTCGTGAACCGCGTGGTCGTCACCAAAGAAAAGGAATAAAGCCGCGCACGCGTGCCTGCCGGGCGGCGCGGCCGGCACGCCGCGCCGACTCGATGCGGGCGGTTCCATGACAGCGGACAAGGCATTGCAGGCGTGGCAATCCAGGCTGACCAAGCACGGTCTGGACGAAGTCCGGCGGCTGGCTGCGGCGCGGCCGCTGCAGCCGCGCGCGCGGCGCTTTATCTTCCTGCGCCACGGGGAAACCGAGGGCAACGCGCAACGGGTTTATCAGAGTCCGGAGATTCCGCTGAATCCAACCGGCCTGGAGCAGGCCAGGCGCGCGGCAGAATATCTGCGTACGCACCCGGTCGAACGGATACTTGCGAGCGATATGCGGCGTGCCTGGCAGACCGCGCAGGCGGCGGCGGAAATCGTGCGCGCGCCGGTGATCGCCGAACCGCGCCTGCGCGAAAGATGGTTCGGTAATCTGATCGGCCAGTCGTCGGAGGAACTGGATTGGCGCCACGAACCGCCGAACGGCGAGTCCTTGAGCGATTTCGTCGTGCGCACCCGAGCCGGTCTGAACGACGCTCTGGATACCGATGCATCGACCCTGCTGGTCGCCCATGGCGGGCCGCTATACGTGCTTATATTCAGTCTAGGCGCCGATTTGCTGGAGCAGCATATCTCCAACGCCACCCCCTTGCTGTTCGAGTACCAAGCGCAAGCAAGCCGGTGGCGTATCAGCAACATCGCACCTGAGCAGGTTACCGCCGGCTATCGCATCACGGCGGATTGACGACGCCGGTCCTGCGCATGCGGATGGGGGTGGCGTGAACCTGGAACAGGTGGAGTCCGTTAAGGAGGCGGTTCTGTTCCGGCACGCAGCCGATGCAGAATACCGACGGATCCCGCGGCCGGCATCGGCAACCGCGATCACTTCTGCGCCGGCGCGCCGCGCTTGTACTGCAGGTACAGGGCCTCGACCTTGGTTCTTGCCCAGGGTGTTCTTCTGAGAAAGCGCAGGCTGGACGACAGACTGGGATCGTGGGTGAAGCAGCGTATGCTGATGCACCGGCCCATTTCCGCCCAGCCGACGCCCTCGATCAGTTCGGACAGCATCTGCTCCAGCGTAATGCCGTGCAGCGGATTGTTGCTTTGTGGTACAGCCATCCGAGTTGGACCGCGCGAATAGTTAGTCATGCGTTCAAACAAACGGAAACCGCCGCCGGCGGGGCCGGATTCCGAGCGGCGCGCAAAGTCCGGACTGCGTTCCGTACTGCCTTGCGCACGGATTGGCCGACTATCCGCAACTATTTGATTGAATGGTGGGCGATACTGGGATCGAACCAGTGACCCCTGCCGTGTGAAGGCAGTGCTCTACCGCTGAGCTAACCGCCCGACCGAGTGCGGATTTAATCACATACGCGCGCCCCGGGTCAATTCGAAAGGGGCATATTCCAGTAAAATGCCAACTTTCCGAAGCCGCTTCCAATGATCCGCACCCGTTTCGCTCCCAGTCCCACCGGTTATCTGCACGTCGGCGGCGCGCGCACCGCGCTTTTCTCCTGGGCCTATGCGCGCAAGCACGGCGGCAAGTTCGTGCTGCGCATCGAGGACACCGACCTCGAGCGTTCGACCGAAGCGTCGGTCAACGCGATCATCGATGGCATGAACTGGCTGGGTCTCGATTGGGACGAGGGACCGTACCGGCAGATGCAGCGCCTGGCGCGCTACCGCGAAGTGGCGGAACAACTGCTGCGCACGGACAAGGCCTACTGGTGCTACGCGAGCAAGGACGAACTCGAGCACATGCGCGAGCAGCAGCGCGCACGCGGCCTGAAGCCGCGCTACGACGGGCGCTGGCGCCCCGAGAATGCGAAACGAGAGAAGCTGACGCCGCCCGCAGGAGTCAAGCCGGTGCTGCGTTTTCGCAACCCGGACGAGGGCGCGGTCACCTTCATCGACCTGGTGAAAGGGCCGATCACCGTCGCCAACGGCGAGCTCGACGATCTGGTGATCCTGCGCGCCGACGGCGTGCCCACCTACAATTTCGGCGTGGTGGTGGACGATTTGGACATGGACATCACCCATGTCATCCGCGGCGACGACCACGTCAACAACACGCCGCGCCAGGTAAATATTTTCCAGGCGCTGGGGGCGCCGCTGCCGCAGTTCGCGCACGCGCCGATGATCCTCGGCGCCGATGGCGAGCGCCTGTCCAAACGCCACGGCGCGGTCTCGGTGATGCAATATCCGGAAGACGGCTATCTGCCCGAGGCGCTGTTCAACTACCTCGCGCGCCTGGGCTGGAGTCATGGCGATGCCGAGAAGTTCACGCGCGCGCAGTTCGTCGAATGGTTCGACCTCGCGCATGTGAGCAAGTCGACCGCCCAGTTCGACGCGGCCAAGCTGTCATGGCTCAACCATGAGTACATCAAGGAAGCCGAGCCAGGGCGCCTGGCCGAATTGCTGGCGCCGCGCATAGCGCGCGATGGCGGCAGGCTGGCCGACGGCCCGGCGCTGGTGGAGGTGGTGAAACTGATCAAGGACCGCGCCACCACGCTGGAGCACATGGCCGAGGCGGCCATGATGTTCTACAAGCGCACAGAACCGAGCATGGCGCTCATCGCCGAGCATCTCACGCCGGAGGTCATGCCGGCAGTGCGCGAATTGGCAGCCAGCCTGGAGCGGGTCGAATGGCAGCGGCCGCAACTGAACGCGGCGGTGAAGGCGGTAGTCGGGAAATTCGGCCACAAAATGCCCAAGATCGCCATGCCGCTGCGGGTGATGCTGCTCGGGCAGACGCAGACGCCGTCGATCGACGCGGTGCTGGAACTGCTCGGGCGCGATGCCGTGCTGGCGCGGCTGCAACCCTACCTGGTGGAAAGCTGATCCGCCTTTACAGGGAAGGGCGCAAGCCGGTATAATTCGCGCCTTTCGTGGGGGTATAGCTCAGCTGGGAGAGCGCTTGCATGGCATGCAAGAGGTCAGCGGTTCGATCCCGCTTACCTCCACCACCACCGACCAGCCCCATCTGGTTAGCACCAAGCCCTTTAGTCCCCATCGTCTAGAGGCCTAGGACATCACCCTTTCACGGTGAGTACGGGGGTTCGAATCCCCCTGGGGACGCCATCAGCACATGAGGCGGTTGTTTTAAAAGACAATCTCCTCTTTTCAAGCACTTACTCCACGCCATTGCAGCACTTCGCCTCATCACATGGGGCTACAATGAGCAATGGAGAAGACCTTGAAAGCTGGCCTGCACGTTATCTCGCGTGGCAAGATTTACCACTATAACCGGCGCATCCCGCTGGACCTCACCTAGTGGCCCTCTTAGCTTGCTGGGGGCTGTACCGATAGAGCAACAGCAAGAGTATTACCAGTTTCCACGAGGTGGCTTCCAAGCGCCACCAGCAGCACAGCAACCCTATCCCCGAAGATTGACCAAGCCCGACTTGCTTACGCCGAGGTGCGAGCAGCTAGGATAACTTTGTCTATCGCGGGGATTTTTTTTGCTCAAGCAGGCCGCTGCGGCGGACTCGCTCGGGCGCTGGTGCTCCGTTCATTTGGTTATTTAGTCTCATCGTCTGGTCCCAGCAGTGCAATTCCATTCGTTTGTTCAAGTCACGAAAAGACACAATATCGATTCCCTCATACAGAGGGTTGAATGGCTTGGTTCGTGTCATGACTCCGGTGGAATCAATAGGGATTCGTGCTGTGGGCTTGCGGTCGTAGTCAGAATGCGCGATGCACTTGTTTCGAAGTGTGAGAACTCTCTCGTGCAGATCAAGGCTTTCCGCATCGAAGAAGTCGGCAGGCAGCTTTATCTTCTGTTCCGCCTTTGGGTGTGCATGGTGGTGGCTGAATGGACGCGCATAGGCAATAATGGCCGCGCTCAGTAATGCACGCTGCACAATGGGGTCCATGCTTGAATTAAAGGCGTTCAAGTAACTCTGTGCCTCTTCAAAGTCGCGTCTTGAGAGGGTCCATCTGTTGAACTCGGCACTCAGCTTATCCATGATGTTTCCACTCGCCAGTTCTGATGCGTCTATCTATTTCCCTCTCAACCTTTGCGATTGCGTAGTCGTGGTCCCCATTAATGCTAGTCCTGACAACTCCGCAATGCTCGCAGTGGAATTCTGTCCTATTGACGGTACGCGGCCATCCCCTATCGTATTGCTCCGAGTAGACTAGATGTGCTTCGCATGAGGGGCAGTAAGGTGCCGTGCCCATGATTTGTGACCCTACGTAATGCCAGCGCCATACAACAGATTCAATGCGGTCCTCGGTGTACAAGTCAAGCCAGGTCAATTCCTTTACCTCTGGTTTGCGCATATTCCGAATGATAGAGAGCAGCACGGGGGCAATGAGGGTGACACCAATCAGAATCAACCAGCCAGGAACAGGGTAGACGGCCACCAAGAGGGACCAGCAATACGCGAAGCCTGCGCCTACGGCCTGAAAACCGCTCCAGAGCCACTCACGAACTACCGGTATCAATGCGGATGCTCCCGCCGTGACAAGCGCCCCGATGATGCTATTGCGAACCGTGTGGCTTATTTGTTCTGTCATGGATTGTTCCCCGAGCTTATGTAGGCTTCTTGTTTGACGTAGGATAACCCAGCTACCACAGGGCCACCAGTGGCGAACCTGATGCTGCCGCAGCCAACTATGGCGATGATGAACAGATAGAAGACAACGACGAGTAAACCGGCTGTGCTACCATGCGGACTGCATCACCCGACTGTCACACACGGGCCGCAGTGGTAGGTAGTAAGTAGTTGAAATATAAGCTGGTTCAATTTCCAAAGGCTCCTCCCCCTGGGGACGCCAATTATTTCAAATTGTTAGGCGCAGCGGCACCGTCGAAAAGTCCGCCGTGCCGAACTCCTGCCAAACATGCGTCGCGAGACGAGGGCATTCCGCAGGTCGCGTCACGGTACCTTTCCTGAGGTAGCGCCGTCGTCGTTCACCGAGCGTAGGTTCAAATCAGGGGCCTGCAACATTGTGGCCTTCGAAATTGGCTTTGGCACGTTCGATGTCCCTTTGCTGCGTCTCTCAGGCCGCTTTCTTCACAGACAGCCGCACGCGCATGCCGGCGTGCCCAAGCATATTGACCAACGCGTCGAGGCTGAATTTGTCGATTTTGCCTTTGAGAAGGTCGCTCAGTCGGGGCTGCGTCACGCCTATGCGGGCCGCGCATTCCTTTTGGGTAAGTCCACTGGAACGGACAAAGCGCTCGATCTTGCTCATCAGCTCGGAGCGCAAATGAAGGTTCTGCGCCTGGTCTGGCGAAAGCCCAATATCCAGGAATACGTTCCCGCTTCCGCGTACTATCTTCAATTTCTTGCTCATCGCTTCGGTTTCTCTAGGATCAGGCAGCCTGCTCCATAGGTCGAATCTCTGCGGCAATCTTGCGGCCTGCTTCGGCTTCAGTCTGTTTCAGGTCGAATGAGCTTTGCAGATTGAGCCAGAACTGTGCGGTGGTGTTGAAATAGCGTGCCAGTCGCAGGGCAGTGTCTGGACTCACGGCCCGTCGCTCACGCACAATGTCATTGATCCTGGGCGCAGGCACGCGCAACGCCATCGCCAGGGCGTGCGGAGTCATCTGCAGCGGAAGCAGATACTCTTCCCGGATGATCTCTCCCGGATGAATCGGGCGCATTTTGTTGGTTGCCATGTTCTACCTCTCAGTGGTAATCAGCTATTTCAACGCTCTCCGGTCCCGCCTTGGTCCATACGAAGCACACGCGCCATTGATCGTTAATGCGGATGCTGTGCTGGCCCGCACGGTCGCGGATCAATGCTTCCAGGTAATTGCCTGGGGGTGATTTCAAGTCGCGGAGCTCCACGGCATCGTCAAGCATTTGAAGCTTTCGCTGCGCTACCCTCTCAATGTTTCTGAACCGCTTGGGTTTTTTCCCTTCGAAAAGTGCTTCGGTGTCGGTACATCGGAAGGAGCGTATCGTCATGGTCTAGAGTATATCGCTACGCGTTAAATGTCAAGAGACAAATAGCGGTGTTCTGAGTTAACGCGCGACTTTTTCAAGGTGAGGGCGCTTCGCGGCGCCCGAGAAGCTCCGCAGCTTTGTCACAGCCTGCGCCAGCGTCTTGTCGGCCAGGTGCGCGTAGTGCTTTGCGGTAATTCGCGTGTCGGCGTGACCGAGCAGCTTGGAGATCGTCAGCAGGTCCACGCCGGCCTGCACCAAATTCGAAGCGTAGGTGTGGCGTAGTTCGTGGAAAGATACGACCGGTTTGACCTTGGCGACTTTGCACGCGGCATCGAGGGCGCGGACACGATGGTTGTGACCCCATTGCTTGCCGTCCGCCCGTGTCAGGATCAACTCGTCGCCGGTCTTGCCGGTCACGAGTACGTGGGTTCGAATCCCCTGGGACGCCAATATATTCCCCCGCAGTGCGGGGAAACGCAAAGCAGGTAGAAGCGGGCAGGGCCCCTCCCTTGCGGCTTGGTCAGTGCGCCGATACGCCTATGAGCCGGTCGAGCAATGCCGGCTCCGCCGAGAGCACTTCGCTGGCGCCCTGATAGGCCACGCGGCCGCGTTCCAGCACGATCGCCTGGCGCGTCAGCGGCAGGATCTGGCGCGCGTGCTGCTCGACCAGGATCACCGCCATGCCGCCCGCGCTCACCATTTCGTCGATGATGCGCAACAGGTCCTGCACGATCAGCGGCGCCAGGCCTTCGAGGGGCTCGTCGAGCAGCAGCAGTTTGGGATTGGTCATGAGCGCGCGGCCCATCGCCAGCATCTGCTGCTCGCCGCCGGAAAGCTGGTTGCCCATGTTCGCGCGGCGCTGCAGCAGCAGCGGGAACGTGGCGTAGACGCGTTTCAGGTCCCACGGCCCCGGCCGGGCGACGACCGTCAGGTTCTCCTCGACCGTGAGCGAGGCGAAGATGTCGCGCTCCTGCGGCACCCAGCCGATGCCCGCGCGGGCGCGGCAATGGCCCGGCATGCGCGCCAGATCCTGCCCGGCGAAATGCATGCTGCCGCGCGTCTGCCGCGCGGCGCCGATCAGTGTCGCCAGCAGCGTGGACTTGCCCATGCCGTTGCGGCCGAGGAGCGCCAGGCTGTCCCCCTGGTCGAGGCTGAGACCGATGTCCTCGAGGACGATCGCATCGCCGTAGCCGCTCCACACGCCCTCCAGCCCGAGCAATTCAGCCATTGCCTTCCTCGCCGAGGTAGAGTTGCCGCACGTGCGGGTCGCGCGCGATCACGTCCGGGACATCCTCGATCAGCAGCGCCCCGCTGACGAGCACCGAGATGCGGTCGGCGAAACGGAACACGAGGTCCATGTCGTGCTCGATCAGGACGATGGTGACCTCGCGCGGCAGCGCGGCGATGGTCTCGAACAGTTCGTGGCTTTCGAGCGTGGGGACACCTGCCGCCGGTTCGTCGAGCAGCAGCACGCGCGGCTCGGCCGCGAGCGCCAGCGCAATCTCGATCAGCCGCTGCTTGCCGTAGGGGAGGTTGAGCGTGCGCTCGTTGGCCACGTCGGCCAGCCGCAGGCGCTCGAGCAACTGCGCCGCGTCGTCGACCGCGCCGGCATGCGCCGATACCGGTTTCCACCAGCGCGCACCGAGTCCGCGGCGCTCGCAGGCGGCGAGCATTACGGATTCCAATACGGTCATATCGGCGAACAGCCGGTTGATCTGGAACGTGCGCGCCAGTCCGCGCTTCACGCGCTGGTACTGCGCCAGGGTGGTGATGTCGTCCCCGCCGAGGATTACCTGGCCGGCCGTCGGCCTGAGGAATCCGGTGAGAAGATTGATGAGCGTCGTCTTGCCGGCGCCGTTGGGGCCGATCAGGGCATGGCGGGGGCCCGCCCCCGTGTTTAGGGTCACGGCGGCGGGGGGGGCCAGACCCCCCCAGGTCTTGGCGAGGGTTGGCGGCTGCGTGGCAA